>Ga0070728_10004010_pt1 | contig 15684 bp, 8 predicted proteins | sample tdDd471_FD_66723 | JGI IMG/M metagenome (GOLD analysis project Ga0070728, IMG submission 66723) | Marine sediment microbial communities from the Atlantic coast under amendment with organic carbon and nitrate - tdDd47.1 | ecosystem: Environmental > Aquatic > Marine > Coastal > Sediment | place...
AACCGCTCCCGACAGGAGACGCATTCACGACGGCGACGCACCTGATCGCCGTCCGCCACAAGTCGGGAATCAATCACCTTGGTATCGGTTGCCTTGCAAAATGGACAGTGCATGCCTGCTCCTGGCGAGAATCAAACGGGGCGCCCGAAGCGGACACCCGGGAACCACTCTTATCGATAGACCGGAAGGCGAGAACAGATGTCTTTCACCTTCTGTTTCACGGCTGTAATGACCGAGTCATCTTCGGGATTGGCGACCAATGCGTCAATGACATCACAGATCCATCCCGCCAATTCTCCACAATCCCCAGCAGAGAAGCCTCTGCGTGTCACGGCCGGCGTACCGATTCTAAGTCCGCTGGTCACAAAGGGTGAACGTGGATCATTCGGCACGGCATTCTTGTTAACCGTTATATTTGCTTTGCCAAGTGCCGCGTCAGCATCTTTACCGGTTACATTTTTATCAATCAAATCAAGGAGGAACAGATGATCATCGGTACCATTTGACACAATTTTGTAGCCGCGCTCCTGAAAAACCGCAACCATTGCTTGCGCATTCTCCACAACACGCTGCTGGTATTGCGCGAACTCATCAGACATCGCTTCTTTAAAACAAACCGCCTTGGCGGCAATGACATGCATGAGCGGACCACCCTGACTTTCCGGGAAGACCGCAAAATTCAGTTTCTTTTCAAGCTCTTCGTTCGCCTTGGCCAGAATGAGTCCGCCGCGTGGCCCACCCAGGGTTTTATGCGTTGTCGTCGTCGTGACATCCGCAATCTTCACCGGGCTGGGATAAACGCCTGCAGCAACCAGACCTGCGATGTGCGCCATATCAACAAGAAGATAGGCACCGACCTCATCCGCAATATCACGAAAACGCTGCCAATCAACGACCCGTGAGTACGCAGAAAAACCAGCGACGATCATGCGTGGCTTGTGCTCTCGGGCAAGCTGCTCCACTTGTTCGTAGTCAATCTCACCGGTGGCTTCATTCAAACCGTATTGAACCGCATTGTAAATCCGGCCGGAAAAGCTGACGGTCGCACCGTGAGTCAGGTGCCCGCCATGAGCCAGACTCATTCCCAATACCGTATCGCCCGGCTTGCACAAAGCCATGTAAACCGCGGCATTGGCTTGGGAACCCGAATGGGGTTGAACATTCGCATAATCTGCGCCAAACAATGATTTGGCGCGATCAATCGCCAGCTGTTCAACCACATCAACATGCTCACAACCACCGTAGTAACGCTTACCGGGGTAACCTTCGGCATATTTGTTTGTCAGCACCGACCCCTGGGCTTCCATCACTCGTGGACTGGTGTAGTTTTCCGATGCAATCAGCTCAATATGCTCTTCCTGGCGCCGGGCTTCAGCAGCCATTGCAGTTGCAAGCTCATCATCGAAACCGGCTATGGTCATATCGCGACTAAACATTCAATGCCTCTATCTATAACAGGTGGTAAATGCGCTTCAAGCAGAGCCGCTTATCACATGACGTTAACACGTACTGATAAAGTGAGGCCTGCTCAAAAAACGCGCCATTTTATATGATTCCGAATCTAACATCACCTACATTTGTGTTTGCTTTCGGTGAAGATGCAGTTATCCGCGGCAATGTTTGCCAAGCAGGGCTATTTTAGTTAACTTTCGCGAGACTTTACCACTTCTGGACACACTGGAATTCTGAATGGCTCAATACGTCTTTACCATGAATCGGGTTGGCAAGGTTGTCCCACCCAAGAAAGAAATTCTGAAAGATATCTCCCTGTCATTTTTCCCCGGCGCAAAAATCGGTGTGCTGGGCCTGAACGGGGCGGGTAAATCCACCCTGCTACGCATCATGGCTGGAGTCGACAAAGACTACACCGGCGAGGCCCGACCACAACCCGACATCAACGTAGGCTATCTGCCACAGGAACCGGAACTGGACGAATCCAAAGACGTTCGCGGCAATGTTGAAGACGGCCTTCGTGAAGTCAAGGATGCACTGGAAAGGCTGGATCAGGTGTATGCAGCGTACGCCGAACCCGACGCCGATTTTGATGCCCTGGCGGCCGAGCAGGCAAAACTGGAAGCGATTATCGAAACATCCGATGGCCATAACCTGGAAAGAACACTGGAAGTCGCGGCAGACGCCCTTCGCCTGCCCCCGTGGGATGCCGATGTCAGCAAACTATCGGGAGGTGAAAAACGCCGGGTAGCCCTGTGTCGCCTGCTTCTGTCAAAGCCTGACATGTTGTTGCTCGACGAACCCACCAACCATCTGGATGCCGAGAGCGTCGCCTGGCTCGAGCGCTTCCTCCATGACTATCCCGGCACCGTTGTCGCAATCACCCACGATCGGTATTTCCTGGATAACGTGGCGGGATGGATTCTGGAACTGGATCGGGGCCACGGCATTCCCTTCGAAGGCAATTATTCTCAGTGGCTCGAAGCGAAAGAGAAACGACTGGAAGTGGAGCAGAAACAGGAAGATGCCAGACAACGAAGCGTCAAGGCTGAACTCGACTGGGTTCGCAGCAACCAAAAGGGTCGTCATGCCAAAAGCAAGGCACGACTTCAGCGCTTCGAAGAACTGAACTCTCAGGACGTTCAGAAGCGCAATGAGACAATGGAAATCTATATTCCACCTGGCCCAAGATTGGGAGATATCGTTATTGAACTCGATCAGGTCAGTAAAACCTTTGGTGACAAACTACTGTTTAGCGACTTGAGCCTATCGGTTCCGCCCGGCAGCATCGTGGGTGTAATCGGCGGTAACGGCGCAGGTAAATCCACACTGTTCAAACTGATATCAGGCCTTGAACAGCCGGACTCGGGAAACATTCGTGTCGGCGACACCGTCAAGCTTGCTTTTGTCGAGCAGACCCGGGATCTGGACAATGACAAAACGGTTTGGGAAGAAGTCAGTGATGGCAACGACATGATTCAGATTGGCAACTATCAGACGCCGTCCAGAGCCTATGTCAGTCGTTTCAACTTCCGTGGCAATGATCAGCAGAAGAAGGTCAAGGAGCTGTCCGGCGGTGAACGCAACAGACTCCACCTGGCCAACGTCTTGAAGCAAGGCGCCAATGTCTTACTGCTTGATGAACCGACCAACGACCTGGATGTTGAAACCTTGCGTGCTCTGGAGGAAGCCTTGCTGGCATTTCCGGGTTGCGCCATCGTTATTTCTCACGATCGCTGGTTCCTGGATCGTATCGCCACCCACATCCTGGCCTTTGAGGGCGACAGCGATGTGATCTGGCACGAGGGTAACTACACCGAATACGAAGAGGATTTGAAACAGCGCAAAGGCGATATTGCCAAGACGCCAACCCGCGTCAACTACAAAAAACTCGCTTAAGGGCCGGGCGTGAGCCTTGCTAGAGGCACGCCATTTGCAACCGCGGGCTATTCGGAATATATTCTCGTCTAGCCCCGATTTTCCTTGCAGTTGCAGGCAAATTTTATGAACGATGAAACCAAAAAAGAAGAAAGACGTCAGTTCAGTCGAATTCTGTTCAATGCCGAATGCACACTACACCAAAATGATATGGAGTGGCCCACGGAAGTTCTGGATATCTCGATGAAGGGTATTCTGGTTCACAAACCGGATCACTTTGCGCTCGACCTCTCCCAACCCTGTGAAGCGACCATTAAACTGGCTGGTAGTGACAGCTATATCATCATGTCTCTGGACTTCTCTCATCAGGATGACCATTCGCTCGGCTTTCGATGTCGATACATTGATATCGACAGCATGACGCACCTAAAACGATTGGTAGAGCTGAATCTCGGCAGTGAAGACATGCTCAAGCGAGAACTGGACGCCCTGACCGCATCATAAACGCTCGTGCGTCGCGACTTAAAAGGCCGGACCTAGAACCCGGTCCTAGAACAAGGCCTCGAGCGCATCCTGCAATTTTTTCACACTGATGACTTCCATATCCTGTACCGACTGTCTGGGCTTATTGGCTTCCGGCACAATGGCTTTAGTGAAACCATGCTTCTGCGCCTCCTGCAATCTCTCCTGCCCACTGGGGACAGGACGAACCTCACCAGACAAACCCAGCTCACCAAATACCAACAGATCACGGGGTAAAGCGATACCTTTCAAGCTGGACACAACCGCAGCGATAGAGGCAAGATCAATGCTGGTTTCCGAGGTCTTGACCCCTCCCACCAGATTCAAAAACACGTCCTGATCACCGCAATGCAACCCACCATGGCGATGCAGCACGGCAAGCAACATCGCTAGACGATTCTGATCCAAACCCAACGCGACGCGTTTCGGATAACTCGCCTGGCTTTCATCCACCAGCGCCTGAACCTCCACCAATAAAGGACGTGTACCTTCCCAAAGCACGGTAACGCAACTGCCGGGCAACACTTCATCACTGCGATTCAAAAAGATCGCACTGGGATTTTTAACCTCTACGAGCCCCTTTTCCATCATTGCAAAGACGCCCAATTCATTGACCGCCCCAAACCGGTTTTTGATCCCGCGCAACGTTCGGTAGCGACTGTCACTACTGCCCTCAAGCATAATCGAACAATCGATCATGTGCTCAAGTACTTTTGGCCCAGCAATGGCCCCCTCCTTGGTCACGTGTCCAACAAGAAACAACACCATAGAGCTTTGTTTGGCAATACGCGTCAAACGCGCCGCACATTCACGCACTTGAGAAACACTTCCCGGAGCCGCGTCCAACGCATCGGTAAACATTACCTGAATACTATCAACGACCAATACTTTTGGTCGCATTTGCTGAACCGTCGTTTCAATTGCTTCCAGACAGGTTTCGGAAAAGAGCCTGAGTTGATCAGCGGCCAGACCTAAACGTTTCGCGCGCATCGCCACCTGCTGAAGAGATTCTTCCCCTGTAACATACAAGACGTCCATATTCGCCGCCATGTGGCACATTGCCTGAAGCAAGAGTGTGCTTTTTCCAGCTCCGGGATGCCCACCTACCAACACGGCGGAACCCGGCACGAGACCGCCACCCAGCACGCGATCAAATTCACCAATCTGACTGCTGAAACGGGGTTGCTCCTCGAGAGAAATGGAATTTAGCGACTGTATCGTTGACGTGGTACCCGCATAACCCGCAGTACTGGAGGATTTTGAAGAAGATGCCCGGGCAAGACGAATTTCCTGAACAGAGTTCCATTGTCCGCAGTCCGGACATTGCCCCTGCCACTTTGAGAAATCTGCTCCACATTCGGTACAGACAAAAGCGGTCCTGGTTTTTGCCATAGAAGAAACCAAAGCGTGATCAAAATGAAAAAAAGAGGGCTAGGGAACTTGCTGAAAATCCCTGTTGAGCAAATCATTCCACGTCGTAAACAGCACTTCGTCTGTATCGGGGCGGGCATTGCCATCACTGTCCCCGTTCAGATCGATATTCAGCCGGACCTGATCTTCGGAAGCAATGATAGCAATCTGCTCAAGATCACGCCCCAGCAACGTGAAAATTCCTGCCGTGGGAAGGCCATTCGCATACAGCCCGGATAATGTGCTGTTGGTGTTGATAAACCCGGTGCCACCGATTGCTGGAGAACTGATCTCACCGCTCATATTCATCGTGTAACTACCCTGCGTCAGACTATACGCCTCCGATAAACTAAAGCCTCGCAAGGTAAAGACCTCTTGAAGATTTCCCTGCCGCAGAGACACTGTAAAATCGCTATCACGGATGGCATTGGTATAATCCACCAGATTACTCGACCCCTCCGAGAGGGTCACAGTACCATTTAGGGTGATGGACATATCGTCCACCATGACATTCAAATCATTAATAGCTGCACTCAAGATACGTTCATATTGCTGGCAGGCAACTCGTTCATATTCCCGATTCTGCAACAGATAGATTTGATCACCGCTAACCGACGTCACCGCATTTTCCGGTTCATTCTCGGGACGCACGTGGCGTGTCACAATTGCTCGCGCGAATCGACTGACCACATCCGAATCAACAACTTCATACACGGGCGGCGGAGTATCCTCACCGGGCTCCGTTTCCTGCTCAACAAGATTGATCGCCTCAATCACCACCGTCTCCGCAACGTTGCGGAGACGCACAGCGTCCGAGGTGTATTCAAAGCTCAGCGCGCCAGGATAGTCCGATGACAAAGCAGCAAGGCAGGTTTCCGTATCGGACTGCTGAAAAGTAGAATTCAGACCATTGATCGCCACATAACGAATACTGATACGCCCATTGCGCAGATACCCATCCCCCAGATCACAGTAACTGTAATCAACACTCACCCGGTCACCGGAACGATGTTCCTGTCCCGCATCACGAGTATAGGTATAAGTCGCCAAGGCGAACTTGTTTTCTTCCGGAATGGGGGCGTTAACACACCCGTGCTGGTAACCACTGGGCTGTCCCGCCAGCGGCAAATCAGATGCGTCAAGAAAGTCGTAAGTCGGCAGATAGATGTGCGGTATGAGGGTGGCCTGAATTACACCAAGCGCAACCAGTTCGGCATTATCCAGCTCGACGTCCACCGTTCGATTGTTGGCATCAAAGTCAACATCGTCCTCACATCCCGTCATAACAACGGCGATCAGCAAAATCCACATTGCTGAGAGAAATGCTTTCATTCCCGAACCTGTTCAATATCCATTTTGGGTCTTGATTGTAGAGCAAGGGGCTAAGCGGTTAAACGCAGTCACTGTTCAAATGTGACACAAGCAACGCTTCTGTCCCCGACTGTCTCAACACAGACCCGTTGACCAAAGCTTAGCTTGGTATTTCGCAAATCAGCTAGCGTGGTATTTCTCACTCAGCTCATGAACAGCCTCAACAAATATACCGGCGTTATCAGGGTTCACGTACTGATGGATACCATGGCCCAGATTAAACACATGCCCACTTCCATATCCGTAGGACTCGAGAATTCTGGCCACTTCTTTGCGAATGGTCTTGGCTGGTGCATACAGCACACTTGGATCCATGTTGCCTTGCAAAGCGACCTTGTCACCAACAAGCGACCGGGCACGTCCGATATTCATTGTCCAGTCGAGCCCCAAAGCCGTAGCGCCGCTTTCCGCCATCTCCGGCAACCAAAGGCCCCCACCTTTTGTGAAGACAATAACCGGAACCTCTCTGCCTTCATGTTGACGCGTCAGACCCGCTACGATTTTTTTCATATACGAAAGGGAAAACTCAAGATAGGCCGTGTCACTGAGATTGCCGCCCCAGGTATCGAAAATTTGCAGCGCCTGAGCGCCTGCCTGAATCTGGGCGTTGAGGTAATCGATAACAGACAGCGCCAGCTTGTCGAGAACACAGTGGAGAACCTCTGGCTGCGCGTACAACATCGCTTTTATATGGCGAAAGTCTTTGGAGCTGCCACCCTCTATCATATAGGTTGCGAGTGTCCATGGACTTCCCGAAAAACCGATGAGCGGTACACGACCATTCAACTCTTTTCGTATTTCGCTTACGGCATCCGTTACGTAACTCAGATCTCGCCCGGTGTTCACCACCGGCAAAGCATCAGCATCTTCCGCCGTGCGTACCACTTTCCTGAACTTGGGCCCCTCGCCCGTCTCAAAATAGAGCCCTAGTCCCATTGCGTCGGGAATGGTCAGGATATCCGAGAATAAAATAGCGGCATCGAGATCATATCGCTCCAGCGGTTGAATCGTAACTTCACACGCAAGCTCTTTGTTCTTGCAAAGACTCAAAAAATCACCGGCCTGCGCCCGGGTCTCGCGATATTCGGGTAGATACCTGCCTGCCTGCCGCATCATCCAAACCGGCGTTCTGTCCACCGGCTGCTTCAACAATGCCTTTAGAAAACGATCATTCTTCAAATCAGTCATGCCTGCCTCTTGGTCCGCTTTTTTGACGGAAACAAAAAAGGCACGACCAAATAGCCGTGCCTGATAAAAAACCTTTCAAGTCTAAACATCCAGAAAGTCGAGAATACCTTCTGCCGCCGCACGCCCTTCAGCGATCGCGGTGACCACGAGGTCTGAACCTCTCACCATATCTCCACCGGCAAATATTTTTGGATTTGCCGTCTGGAAGGCGAACGCTCCTTTTTCTGGCGCTTCAACACCGCCCCAGTCATTGACGCCTACACTCACTTTTTCCAGCCACTGTGGTGGACTGGGACGGAAGCCAAAGGCGATCAAAACCATATCCGCTGGAAGAATCTCTTCGCTTCCGGGAATCACTTCCGGGCGGCGGCGACCATTTTCGTCCGGTTCACCCAGCTTGGTCTCGACAACTTTAACACCTTCAACTTTCTCATCACCGACAATGGCAACCGGTTGTCGGTTAAAGAGAAACTGAACGCCTTCTTCCTTGGCATTCTGAACTTCCTTGCGCGAACCCGGCATGTTTTCTTCATCCCGACGGTAGGCACATGTGACACTTGTAGCGCGCTGGCGAATAGACGTTCGATTACAGTCCATGGCCGTATCACCACCACCCAGCACAACAACCCGCTTGTCAGCAACGCTAATATAGTCTTCCGGGGATTTTTCAAAACCCAGTCGACGATTCACGTTGGATATCAGGAAAGGCAGCGCATCGTAGACACCGGGCAAATCCTCTCCCGGGAATCCACCTTTCATATATGTGTAAGTTCCCATACCCATAAAGACCGCATCATAGTCTGAGAGCAAGTCATCAATGGTCACATCCGCACCCACTTCAACATTCAATCGAAACTCGACGCCCATTTCCGTGAAGACTTCACGACGTCTCGACATAACATCTTTCTCAAGCTTGAACTCGGGAATACCGAAGGTCAGCAAGCCACCGATCTCAGGATTACGATCAAAAACGACCGGTTTGACACCGTTGCGCACCAGAATATCGGCGCAACCGAGGCCCGCAGGACCGGCCCCGATTACCGCAACCTTCTTATCCGTCCAGACTACCTGAGACATATCCGGCCGCCAGCCCATAGCAAAGGCGGTGTCGGTAATATATTTCTCGGCGGAGCCAATCGTCACCGCGCCAAAACCATCATTCAGGGTACACGCACCTTCACAGAGTCGATCCTGGGGACAAACGCGACCGCAGACTTCTGGCAATGAGTTGGTTTCATGACAGAGATCCGCCGCCTTCAGGATATTGCCTTCCGAGATCAGCTTCAGCCAGTTCGGAATGTAATTATGAACAGGACACTTCCATTCACAATACGGGTTACCACATTCCAGACAACGATGGGATTGTGATTCAGCCTCTTTTGGCGCGAACGGCTCGTAAATCTCACCAAAGTCGTGGGTACGCTTTTCCATCTCGACCTTTTTGGGATCAACTCTACCCACTTCGATAAATTGAAAATTGTTGCTCAAGCGCTTTGTCATGTTTTTACCTCAAACCTAAATCTCTCTGAATGCCATGAAATTCCAAATATCCAGCTCACTGGCTATTCAGGTCGCGCACGAACATTGTCGAGCAAATTTTTCAGGCTCGCCGCTTTGGGCTTAACCAGCCAGAAACGCGCAATGAAATCATCAAAGTTATCGAGAATTTCCTGTCCCCATGGACTTGATGTCGCTGCAACGTGCTCTTTAATCACGCCACGCAAATGATTGCGATAAGGCTCCATCTGCTCAGTGGAAATCCGTTGAATCTCGACCAGCTCATGGTTGTACTTGTCGACGAAGGTATTTGCCTGATCCAGAACATAGGCAAAGCCACCGGTCATGCCGGCACCAAAGTTGTATCCGGTCGCGCCAAGCACCGTGATCAGACCTCCGGTCATATATTCACAACAGTGATCTCCGGCACCTTCGACCACTGCCATTGCTCCGGAATTTCGGACGCCAAAACGCTCACCTGCGGTGCCTGCTGCATAGAGCTGTCCACCTGTCGCACCATATAAGCAGGTATTGCCAACAATTGACGTCTCTTGTGTTTTAAACTGGCTACCTCGGGGAGGACGAATCACCAAGCGACCGCCTGTCATGCCTTTGCCGACATAGTCATTCGCGTCACCTTCCAGCTCCATGTGCAATCCGCCAGCGTTCCATACACCAAAGCTTTGACCCGCCGTCCCGGTCAGGTTGAGCTTCAGAGGTGCAACCGCCATCCCCTGATTACCATGCCGCTTGGCGATTTCTCCGGAAAGACGCGCACCGATAGAGCGATCACAGTTCGTCACCGAATAGCTGAACTCACCTCCGGTGCAGGACTCTATAACCGCCAAGGTATCGGAGACCATGCGCTCTGCCAAGGCTCCCTGGTCATACGGCTTGTTCCGTTCTACCTGACAGGTATGCGCTTTCTCCTCTGCCACACCGCCATTGGACAGAATCGGTCCAAGATCCAGCTGCTTATGCTTGGCAGTGGAACCTGGCAGTCGCTCCAGCAGGTCGGTTCTGCCCACCAGATCTTCCAGACTTCTGACACCCAGCTTCGCCATCCATTCCCGCGTTTCCTCCGCAACAAAGCGGAAGAAATTCATGGCCATTTCCACCGTACCAATGAAATGCTCGTCACGCAGTTTTTCGTTTTGAGTTGCAACACCCGTCGCACAATTGTTGAGATGACAGATACGCAAGTACTTACATCCAAGCGCCACCATGGGCGTTGTACCAAAGCCAAAACTTTCGGCCCCAAGGATGGCCGCCTTGACGACATCCAAACCGGTTTTCAAACCGCCATCTGTTTGCAGTCGCACCTTGTCTCTCAAGTCGTTCCCTCTGAGCGTCTGATGCGCCTCGCTCAAACCAAGCTCCCAAGGCGAGCCCGCATAACGAATCGACGTCAATGGGCTGGCTGCCGTGCCGCCGTCATATCCTGAGATCGTAATCAAATCCGCATACGCCTTGGCAACACCCGCTGCGATCGTACCAACGCCCGGTTCGGAAACCAGCTTGACCGAAACCAGAGCATCGGGATTAACCTGCTTCAAATCAAAAATGAGCTGGGCCAGATCTTCAATAGAATAAATATCGTGGTGTGGCGGTGGAGAAATCAGGGTCACGCCGGGAACCGAATAGCGCAGTGTTGCGATCAGGTCATTGACCTTGCCGCCAGGCAACTGGCCGCCTTCACCCGGTTTAGCCCCTTGCGCCACTTTGATCTGAATAACTTCGGCACTACTGAGATAATGTGGCGTTACACCAAAACGTCCCGACGCTACCTGCTTAATTTTTGAGCGTCGCTCTGTTCCATAACGAGCGACATCTTCACCACCTTCACCGGAATTTGATCGGCCACCGAGCGTATTCATGGCAACCGCCAGAGCCTCATGAGCCTCCGGAGACAAGGCCCCCAAGGACATGGCTGCGGAATCAAAACGCGGGAATATTGCTTCGACAGGTTCAACATCATCCAACGGGATCGGTGTTGCCGCCGAGCTCAAACCCAGCAAGTCCCTGAGCGTCGCAACCGGGCGCTTGTTTACCAGGTCAGCGTATTCCTTGTACACCCCAAAATCTCCGGTTTGTACCGCTTTCTGTATGGTATTGACGACATCCGGATTAAACGCATGGTATTCCTGGCCGTGAACAAATTTGAGTAGCCCACCTGGCTGGATGGACTTTCGCGCCTTCCAGGCATCCGCTGCAAGCAGAGCCTGTTCAAACTGCAAATCATAAAATGAAGCGCCCTGAATACGGCTGGCAACACCACGGAAGCAAAGCTCCACTATGTCATCTGCCAGCCCGACTGCTTCAAATAATTGCGCCCCACGATACGAAGCGATGGTTGAAATGCCCATCTTCGAGAGAATTTTGAGCAATCCTTTTCCGATACCCCGACGATAGTTATTTTTCGCTTCAATCGGATCCATCAGCATCTCGCCGTTCTGAATCAGGTCGTTAATCACCTGATACGACAGGTATGGATAAACCGCAGTCGCACCGAATCCGAATAGCACGGCAAAATGGTGAGGATCTCGGGCAAAACCTGTCTCCGTAACAATGTTGGAGTCGCAACGTAAGCCCTTCTCAACCAGATGATGGTGCACCGCTCCGGTCGCCATAAACGCGTTAATTGGCAGTTTGCCTGGCGCGATATTTCGATCCGAGAGAACCAGAATCACCTTGCCTGCCTTAACCGCGCTTTCCGCCTGCTCGCACACTGATTCAATGGCAGCTTTAAGCCCAAGCGCCTCATCAAACTGCAATTCGATCGTTTGGGAAGCAAATCCGGCATCATTATTCACAACGGCATTGAATTTAGCTGGCGATAGAACCGGAGTCGCAAGAATCAGACGCTTTGCATGAGCCGCTGTTTCCTCAAACACATTCAATTCCGCGCCGATGCAGGTCTCCAGCGACATAACAATCGCTTCTCTCAACGGGTCAATTGGCGGATTTGTTACCTGCGCGAATTTTTGCCTGAAATAATCGGCAACCGATCGTACACGCGTTGAAAGCACCGCAAAGGGCGTGTCGTCACCCATTGATCCGACTGCTTCCTGGCCATTTTCACCCAAGGGACGAATCACCTGATCACGCTCTTCAAAACTCACCTGAAACATCTTCATGTGCGTTTTGAGTTCGTCTTTTTCCATCGGAACAAACGCGGAATGAGCCTTATCCAGTGTCGCTTCAACGCGTAATGCGTTTTCACGGAGCCAGGCTTTGTAGGGCTGGGCCTGTTTCAGTCGACTGTCGATATCGTCAGTGTGTAATATTTCGCCAGTCTGCGTATCTACGGCCAGAATCTGCCCCGGACCAATTCGTCCTTTGGCGATAACATCTTCAGGTGCGTAGCTGTATGTACCGATCTCCGAAGCCACCGTAATATAGCCGTTCTTGGTCACCACCCAACGGCTGGGTCGCAAGCCATTTCGATCCAGCAAACAAACCGCGTATCGACCGTCCGTCATTACCAGCCCGGCAGGGCCATCCCAAGGCTCCATATGCATACTGTTGTATTCGTAGAACGCACGCAGATCAGTATCCATCGTGTCAACATTCTGCCAGGCTGGCGGAATCATCATTCTTACAGCTCTGAACAGGTCAACACCACCGGCCAGCAGCACTTCCAGCATGTTATCCATACTGGAAGAGTCTGAACCCGTGCGGTTAACGAGCGGAGAAATAGAAGCCAGGTCAGGCAGATCCTTGGATTCGAATTTACTTGTTCTGGCCAGTGCCCAGTTGCGATTTCCCTCAATCGTATTGATTTCTCCATTATGCGCCAGACATCTGAACGGCTGAGCCAGCGGCCAGCGGGGCATGGTATTGGTGGAGAAGCGCTGGTGAAAAACGCAAATCGCCGTTTCCAGCGCAGGATCTCCCAAATCGAGATAAAAATTGGGCAAATCCACCGGCATCATCAAGCCTTTATAGGACATGACTTTTTCAGAAAGGCTACAAATATAAAACTCTTCGTCGTCTTGCAACGCGAGCTCCGCCTTTCGTCGCGCCAGAAACAACTTCAGAGAGAGATCTCTTTCGGAAAGATCTCCGCCAAGAACAAAGACCTGCTCAATGACGGGAAGACATTCCAGCGCCATACGCCCCAGACAATCCGTGTTAGTTGGCACGACACGCCAACCAAGCACGGTGAGCCCCTCATTTTGCAAGCTGCGGTCGATCTCCTGCCGGGCTTTTTCAGCCTTAGCCGTATCCTGGGACAAAAAAACCATTCCCACACCATACAGCTCACCCAGGTCCTGCCCGAAAGTATCGAGGGCAACCTTGCGTAAAAACGCATCCGGCTTCTGAATCAGCAGACCACAACCATCACCGGTTTTCCCATCGGCGGCAATACCCCCACGGTGAGTCATACAGGTTAACGATTCTATCGCCGTGACGAGCAGATCATGACTTGAACGCCCTTCCATCTGGGCTATCAAACCAAATCCACAGTTATCGCGAAACTCATCCGGGCGAAACAAACCTGTTGACATAGCATTCTCTCTACAAAAAATCATTTAATATCATGAGGTTATAGACACTATCGCCCGTTTTCCTGCATGACTATGAAAATTGGGGTTGGACATTTTACACACGCGCCCCCATAAGGACAAATATATACAGCTCCTGGGGGATTGGACTTTGCTTCGGAGAGGGCTGGCACCATAGTTCTGGTGACCAAAATCAGGGGTAACTTTTCAGGATACCTGCAAAGCTTCTGATCCACGGTTTTTGCTTGCGAATATAGTCCGGCGAGCTAGTGACAGCCTGACGAGCCAGTGTCTTGGATTCAAACTGCCCATACATGACAATATACCAAATACGGCCTTTGTATGTCGTCTGTAAATAAAACAATTTGTCTCTCAACTGCGATTCTGCGTCCCGAATGAAGCGCTTTGCAGTCTCTATATTGTAGCTGCCTAGTACCTGAAGACTGTAGTCTGAACCCGGTTGCCGCATGACCCAATTTCTATTGCGAAAATATGGATCCCGCTTATCTTCATGAGTGGGCGGAGCCGTTTTTATTGGCTCCGGATCGTAGAACACCGCCTCAGCCGACGATTCAACGTCCTTCACAAAAGACTCGTCTTCTGATCCGGCGCGCAATTTCGAGTCTTGTGAAGGTGAATCGTCACCCTTGCCACTGACGGGAGATGGCGCGTTATCAATACCCTCGTCCATGACTGATGAGGACGGTTTTCTCATCATCGAATTGTCACGCGATGCTTCGAGACTGGCGTCCTTACGCTCTTCAGCGCCGCCTTGCGCGCCGGACTTCACCGAATCGCCTAGAGCAAGAGCATTATCTTCTCCAACACCACCGGTTTGAGCAATCGCCCTGTCAATCCGGGCCAAACGCGCCATCATTTGCTCGGCATGGTCTTCTTCCGCTGTGACTTTTTCTTTTCTTTTCTCTTCGAGATTTGCATCCTCCGCCATTTGCGACCCTGTCAATTCCTCGTCAGAGCTGGACGCGGAGTCAAATTCAAACAGACCATGCTGAAAGCCCACAAACACAAATGACAAAAAAAGAATGGCAGCAATACCGAACAGCACTCTCTGGGAAACCCGATCAGCGTGCCTTTCCACGTTAGCCGGAAACAACTCCTCTCCGAGCATTACGTTCACGAAAACCCGATTAATTCGCCCGGGCAAACCTTTACCCATGTTTGCAAGATGCTCTAGCTGCGCACCATCAAGATCGACATCCCCCTCACTACCCGCCGCCTTCAAGCGCAGCTGCAGATAGTCCTTCATCTCCTCCTTGGAAAGCGGTTTTAAATGAATCTGGTGTAACCATTCATCGGTGCTTTCATCCAACTTCTCATGAATCACATCAAGCAGAACGGGCAAACCCGCCAACATCAATGCTGCACCGCTTTCAGGCGGCTGGGACCTGAAGGCCTGAATCAATCCGTACAGCTCAGCATGCGGTAACTGGTCAGCATCATCAATGATAACAAGGCTACGCTTGCCTCGTTGTTTGAACAGCTGGTCATAGCGTTGGAGCAAACGGTCAAGCAATACCGATGACGGCTCACCCTCGATAGCCTGAACGGAAGCCAAGGCGGCCAATCGCTGTATCGCCGCGGCGGCTCCCGCTTCCCGGCGACCACTAACAATATGTAAGTCAACATCCTGAGCATGGCTTTTGGTAAAGCGCTCAATAATTTGCGTCTTGCCAGCGCCTTTTTCCCCGGTCAGTAACAATACCATGTCACCAAAGATGGCAAGGTGGCGAATGGTTTCCAGATTATGCTGCCGTTGCGCGCCCTCATAGAAAACATCAAGGGACGCAGCAAAAGGGTTCTTCTTCAAGCCTAACTTTTGCTGCAGCTGGGCGACCAG
>Ga0070728_10004013_pt1 | contig 15680 bp, 16 predicted proteins | sample tdDd471_FD_66723 | JGI IMG/M metagenome (GOLD analysis project Ga0070728, IMG submission 66723) | Marine sediment microbial communities from the Atlantic coast under amendment with organic carbon and nitrate - tdDd47.1 | ecosystem: Environmental > Aquatic > Marine > Coastal > Sediment | place...
GAAAAGTTTGTCCTGCATGTGGCTGGAGGAAGAAATCCCGATAAATATTTACGTCAGGCCAGGGAACTTGGCGTTGAACACAGGGTCCGTTTTTTTGGTCGTGTGGATGATATGCCTGCTTTTTATCGCGCTGCGGATATTTTTATTTTGGCTACATTTTATGACGCCTGTTCCAACGCTGTGCTTGAGGCCATGGCTTGTGGGTGTCGGGCTTTGTCCAGCAGCTTGAATGGGAGTTCGTATTTCTTGCCGGAGAAATGGATTTTTCCTGATCCGGCAGATGTTCCGGCCATGGCAGAACTTGTTCTGCGAGTATCCAAGGAAGAGCGCCCCGGGCCGTTGGAGTGGCCCGAGGATGTGGTGTCCGGGCTGGAGCCATTTATTGAAATGATAGAAAAGCGTCTGGTTGGAAAATAGGATCAGGCGGATGAGAATAAAAAAGGCCGGAACAAATGTTCCGGCCTTTTTTTTATTGCGACTTGAGATGGTTGTCGAAGTATTCAATAGTTTTTACCAAACCAGTTCTGAGATTGATTTTGGGTTCCCAGTCGATGGCTTTTTTGGCCAGGCTGATGTCGGGACGTCGTTGCAGGGGGTCGTCGGCAGGGAGAGGGTCAAAAACGACCTTGGACTTTGAACCAGTCATTTCTATGACCGTTTCGGCTAGTTCCAGAATGGTAAATTCGTCGGGATTGCCCAGATTCATGGGGCCTGTGAATTCGTCCGGGGTGTCTTTCATGAAGCGTATGATGCCGTCCACCAGATCGTCCACATAGCAGAAGCTGCGAGTTTGTTCGCCATTACCGTAGACGGTGATGTCTTCTCCACGCAGGGCCTGGACTACGAAGTTGGAAACAACGCGTCCATCGTTCATGGTCATGCGAGGGCCGTATGTGTTGAATATACGTCCAACCTTGATACGTAGCCCATGCTGGCGGTTGTAGTCGAAAAAGAGTGTTTCGGCACACCGCTTCCCTTCGTCGTAGCAGGATCTGATGCCATTGGGGTTCACATTGCCCCAGTAACTTTCTGGCTGAGGATGGATTTTGGGGTCGCCGTAGACTTCACTCGTAGAAGCTTGAAAAATCTTTGCTTTGATTCTTTTTGCCAGTCCAAGCATGTTGATGGCGCCATGCACACTTGTCTTGGTAGTTTGTACCGGGTCGAACTGGTAATGAATAGGAGAAGCCGGGCAAGCAAGATTGAATATCTCGTCGACCTCTACATAAAGAGGGAAGGTGACATCGTGACGAATGATCTCGAAATAAGGATTGTCGAGCAGATGTAGGATGTTGGATTTACTGCCAGTGAAAAAGTTGTCCAAGCAGAGGACTTCGTGGCCCATTTCGAGCAATCGTTCGCAAATGTGCGAGCCGAGAAATCCTGAGCCACCAGTGACGAGCACTCGTTTTTTCTTCATGGTCAATGGGTTACAATGACAAGCTTCTTTCGTCAATGGGAGCTGGCTATTCTTTCATAATGCTCGGTGTCGATAATGTGTTGAAAAAATAAATGGTGCAAACAGTTGACGGGACATCTAATGGCGTGTGAAAAAAAGCGTCTTAATTATAGTATTACGGCAGGTACAAATAATGATAGTGAATGTTGTCGAATGTCTGGGTGGAATGCAGAGAGCCAAAGGTCTGATCGTCGTCATCGATGTCTTTCGATCAAGCACGGTCGGGTATTATGTGGTGAATAATGGCGTTCAGGAATATCTGGCGACTGACAGTCTTGAGCTGGCACGCGAGATCGCCACTGCCAAGGGCGGCAAGGTCGTCGGGGAGCAAAAAGATGTTCCTGTCGAAGCTTTTGATTATGGAAATTCTCCGACTTTGTTTGAAGATCTGGATCTTTCATCAGAGACGTTCGTGCATTCTACGAATGCAGGAACGCGAGGTGTTGTGGCTGCCTGCGACAAAGGGGACGAGGTCATTATCGGGTCATTTGTCAATTCTGCTGCCGTTGTAGAATACATTCGTAGCCGTGAGCCTGAGATTGTGACCCTGGTGGCCATGGGGACCGGTGGCACCATGCGAGCGCAGGAAGATATGATGTGTGCCATGTATATCAAGAATGAACTGGAAGATTATCCCAACAGTTTCAAGACGCTCAAGTCGTTCCTGGCAAGCGTGGACAGCGCACAGAAATTTTTTGATGATGACAGGCCGGACGCTCCTGAGTCTGATTTTGAGTTGTGCATGGATCTGGACAGATTCGACTTTGTGCTTAAGGCTGAAGTTGTTCAGGATGGGTGCGTGCGGTTGCAGAAAATAGATGTTGGTTCCGGGGAAAAGGCGTAAGGGGCTTTTATGAGTGATACTTTGCAGAAAGTCCTTATTGTTGATGATTCTCCGACCAATCTGGCTTTGCTGGAGCATATGCTGCGGGATATTGGTTGCGAAGTGGTCAAGGCCGAAAGCGGTATGGAAGCCGTGTCGCTGGTCAAGTCCTATGATTTTGCATTGATTCTGCTTGATATCCAGATGCCTGAGATGAACGGGTACGAAGCTGCAGCCAGAATAAAGGATTATGAACGAGGACGACACGTTCCCATCATATTCATCACCGCCATATTTCAAGATGAGGAAAACGTTCGCCAAGGGTATGAAACCGGGGCCGTGGATTATCTTTTCCGGCCGGTGGATGTACAAATCCTGACCAGTAAGGTGCAGGCGTTCCTTAAGATGCACGAGCAGAAAGTCCTGCTTGAGAATACGGTCGAACTTCAGCGGAAGACCGAGGTGGCTCTGCGTCAGGCGGAAGAGAAATATCGTTTGATTTTTGAACGTGTTGTGGAAGGGATTTTTCAGTGCACGCCGGAAGGTGACTACTTGGAAGTCAATCCCGCGATGGTCCGTATCCTTGGTTATGAAAATGCAGATGAACTCATTGGAAAATCTGGATTACACGCGGATATGATGGCCGATTCCAGCGAGCGAGAGGCGTATGAGGCTACCCTCAAGGGAGACGGAACCGTGTCCGGTTTCGAGTATCAGGTTCATCGAAAGGACGGGAAGATTATCTGGTGCTCGGAAAGTTCCCGTATTGTTTCTTCGGATGACTGGGATGATTTTGTTGAAGGAGTCCTAGAGGATATCACTGATAAAAAAGCGGCTGAGCTTGAACTGAAGCACTTGGCGACCGTAGACAGTTTGACCGGCATTGCCAATCGGCACAAATTTTTTGATAGATTAGAGCATGCTCTGGCCATTGCCAAACGATATGGGCAACTGGCAGCTGTTTTGTTCATTGATCTTAATGAGTTCAAGAAGGTCAACGATACCTTTGGGCATCAAATGGGTGATGATTTGTTGCGTATGGTCGCACAACGGCTTTCTCTGCGTATTCGGGAGTCTGACACTCTGGCTCGTTTGGGTGGCGATGAGTTCGGTGTGTTGCTTGCCGGACTTGTTGATGAGGAAGGTGCTATTGTTATGACACGCAGCCTGCTGGAGGAGATGAACAAATCGTTTTTTCTCTCTGGACAGGAGGTCACGGTGGGAGCCACCATCGGCATCAGTTTTTATCCCAATGATGGCAAGGATAGCGTGTCACTTATCAGTCGGGCCGATGCTGCGATGTACGGAGCAAAAAAGAAGGGCAAAGAAGAATTCGGGACATTCGCCGAATCGACCAAATTAAAGTAGACTTTTCCCCTCTGAAATTTTTGGATTTTAAAGGTGTCTTGCGTGAGCAAGACGCCTTTTTTGTGATCTTCGGGACCCTAGGCAGGTGTGGCCTCGCGGGTATTTCACCTTTTTTTGTATCGGAATCAGATTCAAGAAAACTATGTACTTAGAGCGTAAGTCTTTCGAGAAAAAAAGAGCAATGTGCTTGACTTAGGCCTTTTTTCGGGGCATGGAACTCGGTAACCTTTGAAAAATGTTTTGTTTCAGGGTTTTCGCAAATTTAAAGCCAAAGGATGGGGTATGGTTTTCGACTGGCTGCATTTTGCAATTATACTGTTTTTACTCGGTGGCTTACTCTTTGCCGTCGGGCCTTTGATTCTTGCAGTGCTGTTCGCTCCCAGAGCGCGGGGCGGGGATATTGGCATGCCATATGAGTGTGGCATGGTCCCTTACGGCAGTTCGTGGGCGAGATGGGGTGTATCTTATTATGTATATGCTCTGATCTTCCTCGCTTTCGACGTAGATGTCCTTTACCTGTTTCCGGTTTCCACGGCGTACGCTGACGCCGAGGGCTGGATTCCGTTCGTGAAGGTGTTCATCTTTCTGTTCTTCCTTATTCTTTCCGTCATTTATTTTTGGGCGAAAGGGGTGTTTACATGGCCGCGCAGGATTCAGTAGTTCCCAAGGATTTTTTGACGACGGGCAACCATTATATGGATCCGCCTCTCGTCAACATTCCGTTGGCGCAGGATTTGTTCGACGTTTGTCGATCCATGTCCTTGTGGCCTATGACATTCGGACTCGCGTGCTGTGCCATCGAAATGATGGCCACCGGCATGGCTCGGTTCGATATGGCCCGGTTCGGGGCAGAGGTCTTCAGGCCTTCTCCGCGTCAGGCCGATGTCATGATTGTCGCAGGCACCGTGACCAAAAAGATGGCGCCGGCCGTTGTCAGGCTGTATGAACAGATGCCTGGACCCAAGTGGGTTATTGCTATGGGCAACTGTGCCATTTCTGGCGGTCCCTTCAAGATTAAGGATAACTATAACGTGATCGAAGGCGTGGATACATTGATCCCCGTCGATGTCTACGTTCCGGGGTGTCCGCCCAGGCCGGAAGGTCTGCTTGAAGGGTTCTTCGAGTTGCAGCGTCTGATCACCGGTAAACGCTGGTGGCCCGTCGCCGCCGAGGTGGAGGGTTAATCATGTTGCAAGTCTTGGAAGGCGTGGCGACCCAATGTGTCGCCAAGCAGGACAAGGGCGTGACCGGAAATGTCTGGTCAATCTTTCTGGCTCCGAATCAGATCGTTAAAGCCGCCCAAAAACTGTATGAAGCAGAATACTCTCTTGAAGATGTCCTTGCTTTGGATATCGAAGAGGGTTTTTTGGTGATCTATCATTTCAATAGATGGAACATCGAAGAGCGTGTCACGCTCCGAGTGTTGCTCCCCAAGGACAACGCGGTTGTGCCGTCTATTGCTTCTATTTTCCATGGTGCCGAATGGCATGAGCGGGAAACCCGCGATTTCCACGGGGTCATCTTCGAGGGCAATCCTAACCTGGTGCCAATTTTGATGGCAGCAGAGGATGTGGATGTTCACCCCCTGATCAAGACCGCCAAGGTTCGGAAGTCCATCAAGGACCTTTTGACGCTTGGTGAAATCGTGTCTTGTTCCAAGGAAGTGGAAGAATTGTTTGCGGAAGCGGAGGCCGAGGAGGCCTCCGATGCGTAGGCCGGGGCAACCGGTCGGTATATAAACCGGACTGAGAGTGTATGTCGGCTTACCAAAATTTAGAACAAATGAAGGGTGATTTCTACACCCAGAAGTTCGAGGCCGGGAAGCAGGACGGAACCCTGATCATTAATATGGGTCCGCAGCATCCGTCGACGCATGGCGTGCTGAGGATCGTGATCGAGGTGGACGGTGAATACATCGTCCGAGCCGAACCCGTACTGGGTTACCTGCACCGCATGCATGAGAAAATGGGCGAGACTCAGACTTGGGGTGGATATGTCCCCAATATGGGTCGCGTCGACTACGGACACGCTATGGCCTGGAATTGGGCTTACGTGGGCGCAGTCGAAAAACTGATGGGCATTGAGGTGCCGGAAAGGGCGGAGTATCTGCGGGTCATTATGACCGAGTTCAACCGTTTGACCTCCCACTTATTGTGGTGGGGTGCCTACATCCTCGACCTTGGCGCGTTTACCCCTATCATGTACGCATTTGACGATCGTGAAATGATTCTGGACATCCTGCAGAGGCCGTCGGCTTCCAGGTTGACCTATTCCAATTTCCGCGTCGGTGGCGTGCAGATGGATTTCGACGACAAGTGTATCGAGTTGATGAAGGCTTTTATTCCGCATTTCAGGGAAAGATTGCCCATGTACCATGATCTCGTCACCGAAAACCTCATCCTGCGCAGGCGCATCGAGGGAATCGGCATTATGGATCAGGATATGTGCCGCCGTTATGGTTGTACCGGTCCTGTCGTTCGTGGTGCGGGTATTCCGTATGATCTGCGCAAGGACGAGCCGTACTCCGTGTACGATCGTTTCGATTTCGATATCCCGACGCAGGATTCCGCCTGTGCGGCCGGACGTTACCATGTCCGCGTGGCCGAGATGGAACAATCCATGCGTATTATTGAGCAAGCACTTGAGCAATTGGACTCCGCAGAGGGCGGCCATATCATTAAGAAGGCCCCCAAGCCGTCCATGAAGCCGCCGGCAGGCGAAGCATACTTCAATGTCGAAGGTGGACGCGGAAAAATCGGTGTTTATGCCGTTTCTGATGGATCCAAGGTCCCGTACCGCGTCAAGTTGCGCGCACCGGGCTTCTCCAACTTGAGCGCATTTGCCGAGGCCGCAACAGGAACTATCCTGGCCGACGCTGTCTCCATTTTGGGCAGTCTGGACCTGATTATTCCGGAAATCGACAGGTAGGGGGGATTCAATGAACGCATTCTTACAGAACCTGATACCTTTGGTCATCGCCATGGTTGGGGCCATGGTCTGGCTGGGGCTCAATGCCTTGGTGCTGGTCTATTGCGAACGTAAATTCGCAGGCCATATCCAGCGCAGACCCGGCCCGTTCGAAGTTGGCCCCCATGGTGCTATTCAGCCTCTCATAGATGGTTTGAAACTCATGAGTAAACAGCTCCTGACCCCGGATAACGCGGACGCGATCCTGTATTGGCTCGCCCCGATTCTGTCCATGATCCCGGTGCTGCTGCTCTTTATGCCTATTCCGTATGGCCCTGTGCTGACAGGAATGGAAGTCAATCTCGGCTTGTTGCTTATTTTGGCCTTCTCCAGTTTTAACGGGCTGGCAGTTATCTTGGCTGGTTGGGCATCCAATAATAAATGGGGCGTTCTCGGCGCGGCTCGTGCCGTGTCTCAGACCGTTGCATACGAAATTCCTTTGCTTCTGACCGTGCTGGCCATTTCCTTTATGACCGGCACCTTGAGTCTGACTGAGATCACTTCCATGCAGGCTGGTCACATCGGCAATTGGTTTATTTGGAAGCAACCGCTGGCATTTATCATCTTCATCATTGCGATGTTTGGTGAGACAAACCGCGCTCCGTTCGACTTGGCCGAGGCCGAGTCCGAATTGACTGCCGGTTTCCATACAGAATATTCCTCCATGGGATTCGGTCTCTTCTTCATGGCCGAGTATGGATACATGGTCGTCATGTGTTCCGTCTGCTCCGTCCTGTTCCTGGGCGGGTTCCACGGCCCCATTCCCGGTATTGAGGGATGGTGGTGGATGCTCGTCAAGACGTACGCTTTGCTGTTCGTCATGATCTGGGCTCGTTGGACCTTCCCTCGTGTGCGGTTCGACCAGTTGCTGAACATCAACTGGAAATGGTTGCTGCCGTTGGCCACATTCAACCTGTTGGCCACCGCGCTGATCATCAAGTTGTAGGGTGTAGATATGGGTAAATTCAAAGAAAATGTTATACAGCCGATTCTCGACTGCTGGAGTCTGATCGTTGGACTCAAGATCACGGGCAAGTATTTTTGCAAGCCCCTGATCACTGTCCACTATCCCCGGCAGGTCATCGATGATGAGAATTTGGCAACATACGGCGGGCATATCGAGTTGATCGGTAAGCCCAAGGATCCGGCCATGCCCAAGTGCATTTCCTGCATGATGTGCGTGACCAACTGCCCGAGCAAGTGCTTGAAAGTCGTCAAGCAGAAGGCTCCCAAGCCCACGCCCGAGCAGGAAGCAGCCATGGCGGCTGCCAAGGAAGCGGGAGAGAAGGTCGTCAAGCCTAAGGCTCCCAAGAATCCATTGAAATTCACTTACGATTATACGCTGTGTTCGCTGTGTGGCACATGCATTGACAACTGTCCGGTCAAGTCGCTGAAGTTCTCTAATAATATGTATTGGGTCGCGACCTCCCGGAAAGAGATGAACATTGATCTTCTCGCCAGGCTCAAGGAGCAGGCCACGGAATTGTCCGTCCCGGCTCCTAAAACCGAGGCCAAACCAGCCGCGGCAGAGAAGGAGGCGTAATATGGAAGTCATGGCAAAAGTAGCATTTTGCGTGTACACGCTCATTATTTTGGGCGGGGCCATTGTAGCCGTCACTAACAGCAGTCTGGTTCGCGCCTTGGTGGGACTTATCACCACCCTGATCGGTGTGGCCGGGATGTATCTGTTGTTGGCGACGCCCTTCATGGCATTTATGCAACTCCTTATCTATGTCGGCGCAGTCAGTGTCCTGATCTTCTTCGCAGTCATGTTGACTCGAGCGGAGAAGGGCGGTGACGAAAGCGGATATGCCCCCATGAAGACATATGTCTATGGATTGGCGGCAACCATGGCTCCAGCTGCCATTTTGGGCTGGTTGATCATGACCAAGCCTGTCGAATCCGTGGCGGTTCCCGTTGAAGTAACCATCAAGGAACTCGGGCAAGGATTGCTCGGTTCCTACTTCCTGCCCTTTGAGTTGATTTCGGTCATCCTCATGGTGGCAATGGCCGGAGCAGTGCTCCTGACATGGGAAAAAAGGGGGAAGAAATAAATGAGTGCTCTGACCCTTTATCAAATTGTCGCGTTGATGCTTCTGTGTGCGGGCCTTTTTGGCCTGACGCAGCGCAGGAGTCTCGTCGGTATGCTGATCTCGGTGGAACTCATGCTCAACGGTGCTGGCCTGTCCATGGTGGCAGCGGCGCAGTTGACTGAATTCAGTGCGGTTCTCGGACAACTCGGCACCCTGTTTGTCATGGGACTTGCCGCAGCCGAGGCTACGCTGGTCCTTGCAATCATCGTGGTCGTTGCACGGCGATTCAAATCCGCCAGAACCAGTGACATCACTACATTGAAGGAATAGCTATGATGGAAGGCGTAACTACATATAGTCAAATTCTTCTGCCGGTGGTGATCACTCTCCTTGTGCCGCTTTTTATCTATCTCGGACGAGGTGATGAGAACAGGCGCGAGGCTATGAGCTTCATCGGCGCGTTTTTGACGTTCGGATCGGTGCTTTGGATGGCACCGAAAGTACTGGGCGGTGAGGTGTTGTACTACCAAGTCACCACCATTATGCCCGGAATAACAATAGCATTTGCGGCCGACGGACTGAGCATGGTCTTTGCCCTGATCGCGCCGTTTCTCTGGTTCTTTGTAACCAGCTACAACATCGGTTACATGCGGGGGCTGAACGAGCACGCACAGACCAGATATTACATCTGTTTCGCGGTGGCCATTTTCGGTGCCATCGGTGTGGCTCTCTCTGCCAACGTGTTCACGCTGTATCTCTTCTATGAAGTTATCACCGTGTTCACTTACCCGTTGGTTTACCATCACGAGGATCAGGATGCCAAGATTGGCGCTCGCAAGTACATCGTTTACTTGATGGGTACCTCCAAACTCTTCCTCCTGCCTGCCATGGTGCTCACCTACGTGTTGGTCGGCAACCTGGACTTCAACCTTGGAGACATCCAGAACGGTATGTTCTCTGCTGAAGTCATTGCCGAGCATCCCAGACTGGTGGCTCTCACTTACTGGCTGTTCATCTTCGGTATCGGTAAGGCGGCTCTCATGCCGTTCCACAACTGGCTCCCCTCGGCCATGGTCGCACCGACTCCGGTTTCGGCTTTGCTGCACGCGGTGGCCGTTGTTAAGGCCGGTGTCTTCTGTGTCTGCCGTATCGTGCTCTCGGCCTTCGGGACCAAGACCGCTGCCATGCTGACAATGAGTCAGGTTTATGTGGGCGCACCCGGCACTTGGCTGGGTGATTTGAGTATCGGACTGGGGACGGCCTATATCGCGGCCTTCACCCTGACTGTTGCTTCGTTCATCGCTCTGACCAAGGATGATATCAAGGCGCGGCTGGCTTACTCAACAGTAGCTCAGCTTTCCTACATCGTTGTCGGTGTAACCATGCTGGTGGATTCGGCGGTACAGGGTGGTGTCATGCACATCGCTCACCACGCCTTTTCCAAGATCACACTCTTCATGGCTGCGGGTGCCATTTATGTCGCCTGCCATCTGAAGAAGATCAGCCTCATGGATGGTCTGGGGCGCAGGATGCCACTTACCTTCGGTGCTTTTGGTATCGCCTCCCTGTCAATGATCGGTATGCCGCCAGTTTGCGGGTTTGTCTCCAAATGGTACTTGATCAACGGTACGCTTGATGCGCACCAGTGGCCGCTGCTTGTCGCACTGCTTCTCAGTACGGCACTGAACGCCGGTTATTTCGTGCCCATCCTGTATCGTGCCTTCTTCAAGGCTCCCAAGCCGGAGGCCAATATCGGGCAGTACAACGAGCCGTCCATGACCATGGTTGTGCCGTTGATGATCACGGCATTCATCTCGGTGTTCTTGGGTCTGTATCCGCAGACATTCCTGAACTTCGTCAACGTTCTCGGCAAGTTCTAGGGGGAATGATATGAGTCAAAAAGGTTTGGGCGGATTACTCGCCAAATGGAGAGACAACTGGAAGGCGTGGAGAATCATATTCTTCGTGACGCTGGGAGTGCTTTTGGTACTCAACATTCCATTTGTCACACATCACCCGCACTTTGGTCTCGATAAGTACCCCGGGTTCTTTGCCGGATTTGGTCTTATCGTCGGGCTGGCCATGGTCATCATCATGAAGAAGGTGGTCCAGCCGTTTATTGCCAGGAAGGAGGATTATTATGGAGACTAGTATGTTCATCCATCCCTCCATGGCCTTCCTTGCACTGGCCCTCGTTGTGCCTTTTGTTCCCAAAGCTCTTTGGATGAGCAAGGCATTTCGCGGTACACTTGCATTACTTGCGCCACTTATCGCGCTCTATTCCATCTTTACGGTGGAACCGGGCACGTATGGTGCCTTGGAATATCTTGATCAAGCCCTGGTGTTGGGGCGTGTGGACAAATTGTCCATCGTCTTCGGTCAGGTTTTCGCGGTTATCGCGTTCATCGGCGCCATCTACGGTATGCACGTCGAGGATAGAGGCCATTATGTTTGCGGTTCGTTGTATGTGGCAGGTGGCTTTGGCTGCGTGTTCGCAGGCGATTTGCTGACGGTCTTCCTGTTCTGGGAACTTATGTCCATCGGTTCCACGTTCCTGATCTGGCAGGCCCGGACTGAAGAGTCTGTGGGTGCCGGCTTCAGGTACTTCGTGTATCACACCGTTGGCGGATTGTTCCTGCTCGGCGGATTGCTGCTCAAGTACAAGGCCACAGGAAGTTTCGCTTTTAATGCAGTGGATCCCTCCGGGGCTCATCTGTACGATTGGCTGATCCTTCTCGGTTTTTGTGTCAACGCGGCTGTCGTGCCTTTGCACGCATGGTTGCCTGATGCATATCCCCGTGCATCCATTGCGGGTGCAGTGTACATGTGCGCTTTTACCACCAAGACAGCAGTCTACGTGCTGGCACGCGGCTATGCAGGATGGGAAGTCCTCGCTATCGCCGGTACCTGTATGGCGGTCTTCGGCGTCCTGTACGCGTGTATCGAAAATAACGCTCGACGGATTTTGTCCTACCACATCGTATCCCAGGTGGGTTACATGGTGGCGGGCATCGGCATCGGCACAGCCATGACGCTCAACGGCGCAGTGGCTCATGCTTATGCCCATATCCTTTATAAGGGCCTTCTGTTCATGGGCACCGGCGCGATCCTTTATTCGGTTGGCACTGCCAAGCTGGATAAACTGGGTGGGCTTGCCTACAAGCTGCCTTGGGTCATGGTTCTGTACATGATAGCAGCCCTGTCCATCTCCGGCATGCCCCTCTTCAACGGCTTCATTTCGAAAACCATGACTATCGCGGGTGCGGCTGAGGCCCATCGTACGATTCTGGCTCTCGGAATGGAAATTGCCGCAGTGGGTACGTTTATCTCAGTCGGCATCAAGCTCCCGTACTTCGCGTTCTGGGGCGGTAAAAAGGAATATGTCGGCGAGGTCAAACCACTGCCTGTCAACATGTACGTTGGCATGGCAATCTGCGGCCTGCTTTGTATCGCTCAAGGTGTCTACCCTCACATGCTGTATCAATATCTGCCTTTCCCGGTGGAACATGCATTTGAGCCCTGGCATCTCGACAAGGTCATCAACTCCGGTCTGCTGCTCGGTTTCTCCGGCCTGGCCTTCTACTTGACCCGCGAGATCATTACTCCGCACGCGAAGCTCAATCTGGACTTCGATATCTTCTATCGCCTCATCGGCACCACGCTCATGCGCGTCGTATGCTGGCCGATTTCGAAGGTCGATGATGTTTGGACCGAGGTTTACAACACCGTTGGTCTGCGTTCGCTTATCGGTATGGGGGATGGCACTTCTTGGTTTGACAAGAAGGGCATCGACACAGTGGTGGACGGCAGTGCCTACACCGTCAGGAACATCGGCAGGGCAGGGGCGAAAGTCCAGACTGCCAATCTGCAGGATTACCTGGCTTTGGCCGCCGTTCTCGGCTTGGGCATTTTCGCCCTGGTTTGGTACTTCGGCTAAGCCGGACAATCTAAGGAGAGCTAGTTTTGGACTTCGGATATCCGGTTCTTACGATACTGATTGCATTCCCGCTGGTCGCGGCATGCGGACTCTTCTTCCTGCGGTCGCCGCAGGTGGTACGCTACTATACTATGGCAGCGTCCATTATAGAGTGTCTGCTGGCCATACCTTTGACCGGCTTTACAATGAACGCTGAATTCCAGTTCGTCGAGAAAATCGACTGGGTCCACAAATGGGGACTTCAGTACTACCTCGGCATAGACGGAATCAGCATACTCATGGTCCTTTTGACCATCGCGGTCTTGCCGCTGTGTGTCATGTGTTCCTGGACCTACATCGGCAAACGGGAGAAGGAATTCCACTTCTGTCTGCTGTTCATGACCTCTGCGGTCCTCGGCGTTTTCTGCGCTCTGGACCTGGTCCTCTTCTACGTGTTCTGGGAAGCCATGCTTATCCCCATGTACCTGCTCATCGCGGTCTGGGGTGGCGACGATCGTAGATACGCATCGCTCAAGTTCTTCCTGTACACGTTGGCAGGTTCGACCTTGCTTCTGGCGGCCATCGTTGCCTTCAGAATCACGGGTGGTACCTTTTCCATTCCGGAACTCATGGACATGAACTTCAGTTTCCGCTTCCAGTTCTGGGCCTTCCTGGCAATGGCTCTGGCCTTCGCCATCAAGGTTCCCATGTTCCCGTTCCACACATGGCTTCCAGCAGCGCATGTTCAGGCGCCTTCGGCCGGTTCCGTCATACTGGCGGCCGTTCTGTTGAAGATGGGAACCTACGGTTTCCTGCGCTTCTGCCTGCCGCTCACCCCGGCTGCCAGTGAGTACTTCGCCCCCATGATGATCGCGATTTCCATCGTGTCCATCCTCTACGGCGGAGCCATCGCGCTGGGACAAACAGACATCAAAAAGCTTGTCGCCTACTCTTCGGTAGGTCACATGGGCTTTGTTACTCTGGGCATCTTCCTGTTTAATCAGCAAGGTGTTCAAGGTGCGCTTTTCCAGATGCTGAATCACGGTATCGTTACAGGTGCACTCTTTATGTTGATTGGTGCCGTTTATGAACGCAGTCACAGTCGCGACATCAAGGATAATTTGGGCCTTGGCAAATATCTGCCAGCCTTCATGTTCTTCTGGGGCTTTATGGCTCTGGCGTCGTTCGGCTTCCCGGGAACCAACGGGTTCGTCGGGGAAATGCTGGTGTTGACCGGTGCATTCAAGTCGTCCGTCATAATCGGCTTCCTGTGCATTCCCGGCGCATTGCTGGCCGCGGCCTACATGTTCCGTGTGAGTTTGAAGATGGCGTGGGGCAAACCGAGTTCCGCCAAAACCTGGCGAGATCTCAATGCCCGTGAATGGATCATGTTGACCATTCCCGCCGTGTTCGTACTCTGGATCGGTCTGGCTCCTGCACCGTTCTACAAGATTATCAATCCTTCAATCGACAAGTTGTTGGGCGATTTCGATAAGCGAAAGGTCGCTTCCGTCGAAACCGAACAACCGTTGCAAACTGCTGCCGCTGACGTTCTGAACGTCCTTGCGGGCAAGAAATAGGGGGGATTGAGACGTGAACTTCCATCTCACTGCGCTTGTCCCGGAACTGTTCTTCTTTTGTCTTGTTCTGGTCCTTTTGGTCCAGTCTCTCGGCAATAGGGAGTGGAAACCTCCGGTTGAAAAATGGATCCCCTTTGGTGCGGGACTTGCCTTCTTTGTAGCCATCACTGGCTTCGGCCTTCACGGAACCATGTTCTGGGATGTGTACAAAGTCGACATGATGTCCCAGTTCTTCAAGATAGCCATCGCGTTCGGCTTTTACGTGACAGCGCTCAACGCTTCGCGTCAGCCGACTCTTGCAGAAGGTAAGCGGGCCGACTACTACATGTTGCTCGGCTTCTCCACCCTCGGTCTGATGATGCTCGCTTCCTCTGTGGAGCTGATCACCATCTATCTGGCTTTGGAGCTGGCTTCTTATTCCATGTATGCAATCATCCCGTTGCGCGCCAAATCCAAGGGTGCGGCAGAAGCGGGTATCAAGTATATCATGTTCGGTGCCGTAGCTACGGCATTGGCCCTGTATGGCTTGTCCTACATCATGGCTTCCCAGCATACCACGTACATCGCCGAACTCATGAATAAGTCCTGGTCGTTTGCCGACCAGCCCATGGCCGTTGTTGGTCTGACCTTGTTCCTGACTGGCATGTTCTTTAAATTGGCTCTGTTCCCGTTCCACTTCTGGTGCCCGGATGTCTATCAGGGAGCCAGCAACGAGACCGCCGCATTCGTGGCCACCATGCCCAAGATGGGTGCCATCGTGGTCCTGTGTCGTCTCGCTGTACTGCTCAAACCCGGTCTGGAAATAACCACGATCATTGCGATTCTTGGTGCTTTATCCATGACTTGGGGTAACCTGTCCGCACTGGCTCAGACGGATCTTAAGCGTCTGCTCGGATTCTCGTCCGTGGCGCACGCTGGCTACATAATGGTCGGTTTGGTCAGCGGGACTCCCGAAGGAGTCGGCGCAGCCGCATTCTACGGCTTGGCCTATCTTGTCATGAATCTGCTGGTCTTCTGGATCGTCAGTCGAGTGGCTGTGGATGGCCGGAACCTGCAACTCAGTGATCTGAACGGTCTGTACAAGAAAGCACCGGTGCTGGCATTCTCGCTCGCAGTCGGAGCCTTCGCTCTTGTTGGCTTGCCGCCGACCATGGGCTTCATGGGTAAGTTCTTCCTGATCACCTCTGCATGGGATCATGGATACAACTGGCTGGTCATCACCTTGGTGCTGAACTCCGCCATTGCCATCTACTATTATCTGAGCCTGTTCCGGCACGCCTTCACTGAAGAGACGGCTCCCGGCGATGTCCCGGCACCGGATAATAGCTGGTTTGCATCCGCAGGTGCGGGTATGTTGGCAGCAGCCGTTCTGATCATCGGTATCATTCCGGCACCGATGTTCAACTTCGCTATCGCAGCAGGCGAAAGTCTTTACGGCATCGTCTCCGGCGGCGGTCACTAGATTCCATTAGAAAACGAATAGCAACCGCCCGGTTTGGTTTTATGCCAAATCGGGCGGTTTTTTTGTTTCCTC
>Ga0070728_10004015_pt1 | contig 15677 bp, 12 predicted proteins | sample tdDd471_FD_66723 | JGI IMG/M metagenome (GOLD analysis project Ga0070728, IMG submission 66723) | Marine sediment microbial communities from the Atlantic coast under amendment with organic carbon and nitrate - tdDd47.1 | ecosystem: Environmental > Aquatic > Marine > Coastal > Sediment | place...
GAAATCGCGTCTGGTCAGAGTCATTGCTGTTCCTCCCCGTCGCCGATGCGCCTGAAGCTGTCGGCGACCTCATCGTGACAGGACGTGCCGGCTACGATTCGAACTGGTCCGCCTGCGCCAGGGCCGGGCGGGCCATTTGTTGTTGTTTTCTGCCGAGGTAGAGGCCCGTCAGACCCCACAGAAGCGCGGGGGGCACCGCCACCAGGGCGATGCCGGAAAGTCCCAACCCCAGGCTTCCCAGGGCCGCAAAGGCCGAGGCGCCCAGCATGTCGCCGCCCCGGTAGACAAAGGTATCTATGAAGGACTTCGCCTTGTACTTCTGGTCACGGCTCACAATGGTGAACAGTGTTTCCCGGGCTGGCCGGGACAACGCATAGTTTCCGGCCCGGCGCAGCACCTGGAAGATTACCAGAACCGGCAGCACCGGCGCCACCGCTAGTGTGCTGAACCCGGCAACCGTCAATACGGGCAGGAACAGGAGTACGCGCCCCACGCCCCATCCGGCGATCAGACGACCGGTCACAAAGATCTGCGTCAGCAAAGTCAGGACGTTCACCCACAGATCAATGCGGGCAAAGATCTGAGCCCGTGCTTCGCGGCCGATCACCTCGGCGTCGATGATCTGTGCCTGCTCGAAGTAGAGGAAAGTGGACGAGAGGCTGAACAAGAATAAATAGGCTCCGATGCCCAGCAGGTACGGCGAACGGAAGAACTCGGAGATACCGCTCCAGGGACGCCCTCGAGGAGCGTTGGTCGACGGTTTCGGCTCTGTTGCGGCGCCCGCGAGGGATAAGGCCGCGAAGGATCGACCGAGTCGAATCAGCACGAACGCGGCCGCCAGCATCAAGGCGGCGGAGAAGAGAATCAGGTTGACCCGGCCCACCGATTCGACCAGCAGCGAGGTGATGGCTGCGCCCAGGATGGCTCCGGCGCTGCCGCCGACGGCGATCAAGCCGAACAAACGCTTGCCCCGCTCAAGACCGTAGCTGTCGGCCATGAAGGCCCAGTACAGCGACACCGCCCACATGTTGTAGACGCTGACCCAGACGTAGAATGCGCGGCCGAGCATCAATTGACCCGAATCGGGCACCGTCTTCATCAAACCGAAGAATACGAGCATGTTGCTCATGAAGAAGAGATACACCGCCGGCACGAACACACGTCGCGACCAGCGAGTGGCGACGGCTCCGAATACCGGCGCCAGCATCAACATGACGCCCAGATTGAACAAGTACAACCACGGCAGGTTGCGGACGCCGCCGGCCAGACCCATTTCCTCGCGCAGGGGACGCAGGATATAGTAGCCGCAGAGGATCAGGAAGAACAGCAACGCCGACAGGACCGCGACCCCGAATTCCTCTTCCCTGATACCGGTGGTTCTGACTATGAGGGCTTTCAATTGCTTTCACCTTCGGTGCGTCGTACCCGGCGCCAGAATCTGCGCGAGCCCCGGATCGCCCGGGCCAGCAGGAAGACGGCGATGCAGCAGGCCGCCATGGGAATCGCTATCGCCAGAAGGGTCAACGCCGTCGCCGCGGTCGTCTCGAAGGTAGCAAATGCCGGATTGGCCAGGCCGCCGGTGGTGGCGGATGATCCCAATCTCAAACCTGCCAGAGTGCCGTGCAGCAACCCGGCGGTGCCGCCGCCGGCCACCAGGGCGATGGTCCATCTCAGCCAGGACTCCATCTCGATGAGCGTCGAAGCCATCAGCAGGGTACCGGCAACAACTGCGGCCGGTCCGGCCACGGCATCCAGGGCGTGGTCAACCCAGGGAACGAGGTAGGCTCCAGCCTCCAGTAGTGCGGCCACGCCGAACATGACCAGAGCCGGAGTCGAGGCCAGCCACTGGAAGTCGGCGGCCAGGGCGATTTTCCCGAAGTGGGCGGCCAGACTGACCAGCAACAGGGGTACGAAGATCCGGAAGCCCACGGCCGCGGCCAAGCCCAGACCCAGGGTCGCTGCGGTCAAGATCTCGACAGCAGATAGGGGCTCGTCGACCATGGAAACCATGCCTCGGTCAAGAGATTGTGCGGGATCAGTTCATGACCCACGTGACGAAGAATCGGGTCTGGGGCCGGCGGATACTGACGTCCGGATAATCCTTGTACTCACGTTCGTTGAGCATCAAGACATACTCGAAGCCGGCGCCGATGTTGTGGTGCACCGGGACACCCAGACGCAGGCGGGTGACCGAGAGGTGGTGCTCCGAGCTGGTTCCGTTGACCGTGTGCAGCCAGTTCTGCTCGTGAGAGAAACGCAGGTAATGGAACCCTTGGCTGCTGAACTGGGCCACCAGATTGGCGCTCAGCCCCGGTCCGTAGTCGTAGGTACGGCCCGATTGAGAGGCGTAGTCGGTGGAGGAAGCGCCCAGGATGATGCCGTTGAGATGCAACTCGGTGCGCATCTCCATGCCGGCAACGGTCTGGTAGCGCGAAAGCATGGCTGCGCCGATGGATTGCCCGCCGAACTCGATCTGCTGGTTGTGAATGAAGTCGAAGTGGTGGTAGGCGCCGACAATGTGGCCGACCTGGATCGTATCCTTGAGATAGGTGCCGCCCAGTAGACCATCGACCTCTACCCGCCCGATGACGCTCTTGTCGCCGAAGTTCAACTGCAGGCCCAGGTCAAAGCTGTCGAAGGGTTTGCCCATGTCTCCGAAGAAGGGATCTCCGTACTCGAAGTCGAACTGGACGAAAACCCGGGTCGTGTCCGAGGACCAGATCTCTTCCTCGCCGACGGTACGCAAGCCGGTATCGAACTGGGACTTGTAGTTCTTCGGAAATCGATCCGGCTCGTTGGCGTGGACCCGCGCCCAATCGCCGTCGATGATCCGGTTCAAGCCACCCACCGGGTTGACCACAAAGCCACCCAGCTCCCGCCAGTTGCGTGAGCTGCCACGGGCGGTATTGTCGCGAATCGACTTGGAAAAACGGTGCAGGATCTCTCCCACGGCCGTGCCGCCGACGCTGGTGGCGATCCAGTCATTCATCGACGGGTGATGAGTCTCGCCAAAGTATTCCCAACCGAAGCTGCCGGCGAACGTGAACGGCACGGCTTCCCAGAAACTGTAACCATTGCTGCGGGCGGCGTTGAAGTAGAGGCTGCCGTGGTACGGGTGGGCGAACTGGTTGGTGTTGAAGTTGTTGTCGTCCCACTCGAACCCGTTCTTCAGGTTCTCGATCCAGGACTGGAAACCGATGCGGAAACCGTCGTTGCCGTCGGGACGGATGTAATAGTCGTAGGACCAGACCAGCAGATTCAGGCCCACGATCTCGATGGCGGTGCGCCCGAAATTCTTCTTCTTCACGATGAAGGTATCGGTCAGTGCGGATTGGTTGCCGCTGTCCCAATCGATCACCGGAGGGGGATCGACCTGGGCCTGGACAGGGGCAGGCGAAACCACCATCACGACCAGGAGGGTCAGGAGGCTAGCTGCGACGGCAATGCCGGATTTCAACTTCATCGTTCTGCTTCACTACCCTCTAGAACAGGGAAACGCCGCCAACCAGTAGCGGATCGGTTTCCGAATTCGCGTGGCTCGAATACTCGGAGAATCGTGTGCTCACACCTCCACCTGCGAAGATCGCGATTTTCCTGCCCAGGGCGACCTCTGCCAGGAGCCGGGCCTGCAACGCGAAGTGCAGACGGTCGTTGATCAGGGGATCGTCGTAGGCCTTGGGAATGATGTGCACGTAACCCAGGTCCGCGGTCAGGGACCAGCGCGATCCCAGTTCGATCAGACGCCCGAAATGCCAGCTCAGGAAGCCCGAGTTCTTGGCATCGCTCTGGGTATCCTGGTACCCGCCGCTGAACACCGAGGACCAGTTGTTGACCACGGTCCTGATACCGCCGTTGATGGCCGCCAGATTGGTACCGTAAATCACCAGGTCGACGTTGGAGCTATCCGTGCTGTTATAGAACCCGATGGGTATCCCGGTGTTGATTTTCGAGATGTTGATGACCCCGACCTGCACGCCGCTGAAGGTCTGAGCAAGATTCAGCAGTCCGATCTGGGCACCGGACATCGACTCGGCGAAGTTCAGAAGCGCGGCTTGGGCTCCCGATACATGGCTGTTGCCGTGGTTGAACAGTGCCGACAGTTGCAGGCCGCCGAAGGGGCCCACGTTTACATTGGCAATAGAGGCAATCTGCAGGAAACCACCCGGGCCGTCGTTGCTGTTCAGGGCGCCGGCGAATTGAAAGCCCACGAAGCCGCCACGGACGTGGTTCAACAGGCCTGAGTACTGCACTCCGACAAAGCGGCCCTCGACGTAGTTGGCAAGACCGGAAAACTGGAAACCCACGCCGTCGGCGCTCAGGTGCTGCATGCCGCCGGTGACGGACATGCCCTGGAAAAGACCGCCGATCCGGGAATAGGCGCCGGTCAACTGGAGGGCGTGGACATCGCTACCGGTGGTTGCGGCCACGCCGTTGAGATCGAGGCCGCGAACCGACCCCACTCGTCCATAGAGGAGGGACAAGCGCAGATTAGTCGATAGGTCCGGGTCGCTGCTCGTCGCGACGGGATACAGGAATTGCAGGTTGACGGCATGATGCTCGGGCTGGGCTTCAGAAGCCGTTGCGCCAAGTATCGTAAGCAACAGAACCGTCATCACGATACCGCATAGACGTTTCATCCGCCGGAGTGGTTTATTTTCGTAATCTCTTTGCATGGCGGCATCTTACCTGAGAATCCTCTTTGCTGCTACCCAAACTTTGGGTACTATGCCCCTATGAACTGCTGCCGCTACACCCGTCTCCACAGGGCCTCTCCGGTGCTGGTCTGTCTGCTGTTTTCAGCGGCGATCCTGGGGCTGCTGCCGGTGCCGCAGGCGCTGGCGCTGGGCGACCACACCCGGGACGGCTGGCTCATCGGCGTGGGCTACGGTTACGGGCGGGGAGCGTTCACGACCCCGTCCGAAGACAGGTATGACTTCAAGGATGGCGCGACGCCGCAGATCCGTTTTGGCCACATGCTGGGGCGGCACACGTCGCTGAATCTGGAGTATTCGGCCTGGATGTACGAGACCGGTACGGCAGAGACGAAGTACCGCAGCAGTCTGCAGAATCTCCTGCTGGCCTTCACCTGGTACCCCGGTGAAGCGGACAACGCGCTGGGCGGTCTTTATGTGCGAGGCGCAACCGGTCTGGCGTGGGCCAGCCTGGCCGACGTGGACCTGGTCGATGAGAGCGGCCATCCCCATACGGTCCGCAAAGATGAAGCCGGCCTCGGCCTGCAGATGTCGCTGGGCTACGAATTTCGGGTGACCCACAACGCGGCCGCGGGCCTCGCTACCGGCGTGAACTGGATGCTCATCGACGGAGATATCTACGACAAGGCCGCCTTCGTGCCCGTGGCATTGAGTCTGACCCTTTACTGGGACTGACCGAAATCGCTTCCGCCGGACACCGCCCCACCGTAACCCATTTATTCAGTAGCTGATACCGGTGCTTCTGGCCGCGGTCTCACGCACAAGCGCGCTGGCCACCAGGTGACCAGCGCGCTGTCGTCGGATACGGATATAACGGGACTAACCGAGCTGCGCCAGGGCCGCGTCGTAGTCCGGCTCCTCGGTGGTTTCGGGCACGAGTTGCGTGTACTTGACCTGGCCGCTTTCGTCCAGGATCACCACGGAGCGGGCTGTCAATCCGGCCAGCGGACCATCTGCGATCCGCACACCGTAGGCCCGTCCGAAATCGCCGGAGCGGAAATCGGAAACCGATACGACATCGTCCAGCCCCTCGGCGCCGCAGAAGCGCTTGTGGGCGAAGGGCAAATCTGCCGACGCGCAGACGACCACGGTGTTGTCCAGTCCGCTGGCGGCCTCGTTGAAATGGCGAACGCTGGCGGCGCAGACGTCGGTGTCGATGCTGGGGAAGATGTTCAATACGACGCGTTTGCCCTGTAGATCGGCCAGAGTCAACTCGGACAGGTCGATCTTGGTCAGGGAGAAGGCCGGCGCGGCGCTGCCGACGGCCGGCAATTCGCCGACGGTGTTGAAGGGGTTTCCCTTGAGCTTGAACTCAGCCATGATCCATCCTCTCGATAGGGGCGCTTTGTGACAATCGTGTCGCAGATACTGAAAGAGCGTGAGCAATATATACCAGTGGGCCGGGAGCGCAACCCCCGACCCACCGTCGTGATCCGGACCAACCATGAGCAATCCGGACCAGCGATTGCGCCTGTGTCCAATTACCTGCTATCGAACCGGGATCATCATCCCCGCTCCTGGCTTCAACGGGGTCATCTGGTAGGACTCCCGCTGGTGATAAAAAACACAGGAAACTCGGGACCCGACCCGAGTCTTTCGTTCCGGCGCAGGCCTATGGTATGATGAATCCATGAGCAGGGTCATTCACCAGGGACGAACTCCTCGCGCGCTCGAGAGCCGCTGTCGCCAGTCAGTACAATTGCTGCTGTTGATTGGGATTTCGGCGTGCCTGTTGCCGGGGCCGGTCTGGACTGCGGAGCGAGATGCCACCAATGAACTGGATTTGTGGCAACGAGGCGGTCAACTGCTGGATGCGGGAGAAAACCAGCAGGCAAGGGAACACTTCACGGTCTGGCTGAGACTCAGGTCCGGAAATATCGCCGCCGCCGAGGGATTGCTCACCGCTGCCGGTCGACAGTGTGATCTGGAATCGGCCGTGGAGTTGATCGAGCAGGCCATGGCTGCCGGCGAGGGCTCCGATCCGATGCTTGAAGCGCTTGTGCGCGGTGCCCGCCACCGTCACGCCGACCGCCATACCGCCGCAACTCCGGAGTTCGTTCAGGCTGCCGAACTGGCCGCTGCCGCGGGTGACTCCCTTTCGGCTGCAGTGGCGCTGTTGACCGCGGTCCGCAGCGACCTGAATGCCGGATCACTGCAGAGTGCATCACTCAATATTACCCGGGCCGAATCCCTGATTCCCGCTGATTCCCGCACGGCTGATCTGCGCCTGCTGGCTCGCGGGGACGTGGCGCGGGTGCTGCACATCGGGGGACAGATGGCCGAGGCTGACAGTTTGTTCCGGATCTGTCTGGGTCAGGCCGAACAGCTGGGGGCCCGTGCCCAGGTGTGCGACTGCCTCAACGGTCTCGGTGCGACCTACGCCCGCCGCCGCCGGATCGATGTCTCACTGCCCTTCTACCGCCGGGCCCTGCACGAAGCACGCGTCATCGGGGATCGCCTGCGGGAGGGTTTGATCCTGACGAATGTGGCCTATGACGAGACCCAGGCTCGACAACTGGACATGGCCGCCGAGCACCTGCTGGCGGCCCGGGTCATCGCTGAGGATTGTGGTTACGATCGCATGCTGGGAGCTGTTCACACCGGACAAGGGGCGGTTGCCGAGGCCCGGGGCGATCGCGATACTGCCATCCTCGAGTTCGAGGCCTCTTACCAGGTCTACGAGAAGATCGGCTATGAGGTCGGGGAGCTTGGTGCGCGGCAGCGCATGGGCTACGACCTGATGGTGCAAGGTCGCTACACAGAGGCGATCTTCCAGTTCGGAAAATGCCTGGAGATTCTGGAGCGGCGCGAGAGTCCCATGGTGCTGAACTGGGTGTATGGGGGACTGGCCCTGACTCACCACCGCCTTGGCGACCTGGAACAGGCGGAGATCTACTATCGGCTGGCCAGGGATGCCAACGAGGCTCTTGGCGACCGGACCAGCGTGGCGTGGTGCCACAATTCCATCGGTTTGCTCCATACTCTCCGCGGTAATTACCGGGTAGCTCTGCTGCGCAACCGCGAGGCTCTGGAGATCTACGAGGAACTGGGGGATCGCGCCGGCATTGCAGATGCAAAGCTGAGTATCGCCGAGGTGCATTTTCTGGTCGGCGACTGGGATGCGGCCATGGCCTACTATCGCCAGGCGGCAGACATCGCCCGGTCCGATGGTCTGGAGGAGGTGCTGCAGGGAGCTTCCAGTGGCCTGGCGTCGGTTTGCAACGCTGTGGGTCAGCCGGAACTTGCCGAGAGCCACTGTAGAGAATCGCTGGCCATAGCGCGCAAGTGGAGCGATCTGAGCTCGACGGTCTGGGCTCTGACGGATCTGGCGGATCTCTGTCTCCACACCGGCCGCACTGCCGAAGCTCAGAGGTACCTGGCAGAGGCGCTCTCGATGCTGGAACCCGAGGGACAGTTTATCCTGCGTTCACGCACGCACCAGCTGCTGGCCAGATCTTCGGATAGCCCCCAGGAAGCGGTTCTGCATGGACGACTGGCCCTTGCAGCGGCTGTTGCCGGCTGCCTGCCCGAGCGGGAGTGGTCGTGTCTTTCGGACCTCGGCGTCTATCTACAGGCCCTGGGTGAAGCAGATGAATCCCGGGCCAGTCAGAATCAGGCCATTCAGGTGGTCGAATCGCTGAGGCGCAGCGTGGGCACCGACGAATTGCGTCGCCACATGTTGCGGCCGGCCCTGCTGCCGTACGAGCGTATGATCGACCTGGTCCTGTCAGGAGACGGATCCGATCCGGCGGGCAAACGGGCAGCCGCCGCCGAGGCCCTGCTCTACACCGAGAGATCCCGGGCCCAGATTCTGGCTGCAAGGCTGCGCTCGGCCTTCGTGGGTGCGGTCGAGCCCGAAGGCGGCGCCTTTTCCGCCGAGGCGCGGGAGACCCAGGCGGCCATCGCCTATGTCCAGGCGCGCCTGCAGGATCCTGCCATCTCCACCGCTGAAAGGCGCCGGCTCAGGGACCAAGTCGATGAGTTGGAGGAAGATTTTGCCATGCTGCAGTTACGGTCGTCAGACGGCGTGGCGTCGAGCCCGGTTGAGCTCCAACCTGCCCGGCTGACGGTCTCGGAACTGACCGGCGTGTTGCGTACCGGCGAACAGGCCCTGTCGTACTTCCTGGGCAGCGAGATCTCGTATCTGTTCCGGGTGGAGGAACAGCGGGTCGATGTCGCGATTCTGCCGCCTCGCGAGGTCATCGAAGACAAGGTGCGACTCTTCCTGCGCCTGCGTCGGGAGGCGGCTTCGGGCGCCCGAGAGGGACGAGCTCCGTTGCCGCGCGAGATCCTGTCCGGAGCGAGCGAAGAACTGTATCGGTTGTTGGTCGCGCCGGTTGCGGGCGATCTGGTCTTCGGAGAGAGTCTGATCATCGTTCCGGACGGCCTGTTGCATCGATTGCCGTTTGCCGCGCTGGCCGGACCCCACGGTCTGATGATCGAGGATTACAAGCTCTCCACCGTTCCCTCGTTGCAGACTCTGGGTTATCTGCGCGCCCGCCAGGCCCAGCGCCATCGCCAGGGACAATCCGATCGCCTGGACCTGCTGGCCGTGGGCTACGGCGGGACCGCCGGCGATGCTCCGAATGCCGGTCAAAGGTATCACCCCTTCAGTGACCAGCAGGTGGGCAATCTGCCCCATGCCGCGGCCGAGGCCTGGGAGGTGGCGAAACTCTTTCCGTCCTCCCGGGTTCTGACGGGAGCAGCGGCCACGGAGGCGGCTCTGTTCGCCAATCCCCTGGCTCGTACGGACGTATTGCACATCGCTGCCCACAGCTATGCCGATGATCGGGATATTCGCCGCTCGTTCATCGTGCTTGCCAGCGACGAGTCCGCCGGTGACGACGGTCTATTGCAGTGGCACGAGGTGGCCGCAATGGATCTGGGCGCTTCGCTGGTCACGCTGGCGTCCTGCCGATCCGCCGGAGGCATGCTCGCCGTCGGTGAGGGGGTCACCGGTCTGACCCAGGCTTTCCTGTACGCAGGTGGTACGAGCGTCCTGGCCGCCCAGACCGATGTATCAGATCAATACGCCCGACGTTTGATGCTCCTACTCTACGAGAAATTGCGCCACGGACACACGCTGGCGACGGCGTTGCGGGAAGTACAGCTGAACGAGTTGGCGGAAGGACCGAATGTTGCCGGATACCATCCCTGGGCCGATTTCGTCATCATCGGTGACGGTCAGGTGAGCTTGGCGGACGCCGGATCGCGGGTCAGCAAACCGGCTCGCGTAGCGTTGCTGGGTGCGGTCGGTTTGATTCTCATCTTCGCCGGCTTGCGATTGTTTGGCCTGCGTCGCGCGGAAAACTGATGCCCCCCGGCCACGCCTCCGCTAGAATCAGTCCGAAATCTGTGCCATTCCCTTCCCAAAGGAGTCTAACGATTGTACCGGGATCTCAGATCCGCTACCGATGAAACACTGGTTGCGATCCTGGTGGAGCAGGGCGACGAAAACGCGTGCGACGAGTTGTACGGGCGGTATCAGCAGAAGGTCTATCTCTGGTGCTACTCCTACACTCACGATATCGATGAGGCGGTGGATTGCACCCAGGAAATTTTCATCCGGATCTTCCGGAGCCTGGGGAGTTTTCGGGGAGGCGCGCGGCTCAGTACCTGGATCTATCAGATTGCCCGCAATCATTGTCTGAGCCGACTGAGCAATCGACGACACCAGTGGCGGCAGAGATTGTTGCCCATCGAGGACCACGACGCCGTCGACCATAGCTGTAGCGACTCTTTGAGGGATGCGGAACTGAAGGGACAACTTGACCATTTGCTGCAAGCGGCGAACCGCACCATGAAACCGCAGGAACTGGAAGCCTTCGTCCTGCACTATCGCGACGGTTTCACGGTCAAGGAGATCACCCGTACCCTGGGCTGTCAGAATGTTTCGGGAGCCCGGACGCTGATTCAGGGGGCACGCCGCAAGTTCCAGCGACTGATCGCCGGGAAGGAGTATCAAGGTGACTGATCAACGACGAGACCATCCGGCTATTGAGCAACTGGCGGATCACGCCGCCGGCAAGCTCGATCCAGATGATCAGACTACCGTGGATCGACACCTGCAGCAGTGCGTCACCTGTCGTCTCGAGATGCAGCAGCTTGCCCGCTTTGAATCCATTGATGAAGACAACGAGCTGCTGGACGATTCCCAGTGGAATCGAGCCCGGTTCATGCTGGAAGCAGGCTACCGCACACGGGTACGTCCGGTAGTGACCGAATCACTTCGCCGCGAGGGTTCCCCCCGCGCACGTGTTCTGCGCTGGCTGGCGCCGGTGGCCGTGGCCGCCGTACTGACGGTAGCCCTGTTGAGTTCGAATCTGGATCGCCAGATCGTGCCCCGGCACGACACCGTGGATACCCTGCGAGGGGGCGGGGATCCGGTCGAAGTGGTCATTTCCCCCGAAGGTCCCCAGGGAGATCTCGCCCAAGCGCCGGCCCGCTTCGAGTGGCGGTCCAGGCTGGATTTCGAGTCCTACACCCTGGAAATATTCAGCGCGGCACTCGAACCGGTCTATCGCCAGGGCGGATTGCAGGAAAAAGCGATGGCCGTGGAGGACTCCTTGCGTCTGCTTCTGAAGCCGGGAGAGACCTACCTTTGGAGTGTCAAGGGGCACACCGGTCTGTCCGAGCCGCAGATCTCGGAAACCATCTGGTTCAAGATCGCACCCTGAGCAGAGCAACCATCTTTCAGCAGATTCTCGGCAATTGCTCGCCTACCGGCATATCCACGATGCGCTCGGCGCCCAGCCCTGTACGCAACGTGACCAGGCCGGGGTGATCGGACACTACCTCGCCGATGACGACTGCATCGGCGCCGAGAGCATGGGCGCGCATGGCGGTCACGACCCGGGTCGCGGCTTCGCCTGGTACCACGGCAATCAGTTTGCCTTCATTGGCCACGTACAGCGGGTCGATGCCTAGAATCTCGCAGGCGCCCATGACATCCGGCCGGACAGGCAGTTGGTCGTCCTCCAGGCGTATTCCCACTCCGCTGGCGACGGCGAACTCGTTGAGGCTCGTAGCGGCGCCGCCCCGGGTCGGATCCCGCATCGTGCGCACTTCCGGACAGACCCCCAGGATGACCTCGATCAGGCCATTGAGAGCCGCAGTGTCGCTGGTGACGGTGGACTGGAACGAGAGACCCTCGCGCACGGTCATCACGGCCATGCCGTGATCGGCCAGGGTTCCCGAGAGAATGATCGCATCGCCGGAGACCAGGGAGGCCGCCGACAGGTTCAAGCCGTCAGGGATTACGCCCAGACCGGAAGTATTGATGAAGATTCCATCGCAGTGACCCTTGCCGACGACCTTGGTGTCGCCGGTGACGATGCGCACGTTCGCCGCCTTGGCGGCTTGCTCCATGGAACAGAGGATCCGATGAAAATCGGCCAGAGGCAGGCCTTCTTCCAGCACGAATCCCACGCTCAGGGCCAGCGGCTTGGCACCGCTCATGGCCACGTCGTTGATGGTCCCGTTGACGGCCAGATCGCCGATGTCGCCGCCGGGAAAAAAGATGGGACTGACCACGAACGTGTCGGTCGAGAAGGCCAGTCGGCCGGGGGGAAGGTCCAGTACGGCCTGGTCCTCGAGCTTCTCCAGCTCGGCGCTGCGGAAACGAGGAAGAATCAGCTTTTCGATGAAGTCAGCGGACAGGCGCCCGCCGGCGCCGTGGGCCAGCTGAACCGTGTCGTGGTCCAGCAGGGGCATGGGGCAGCTCATCTTGTCGAAATCGGGACTATCGTTCATGGCCGGTTCCCCCGGGAATACTTGAAGTAGGCGGCACAGGCACCTTCGCTCGAAACCATGGTTGCGCCCAGAGGAGACTGGGGTGTGCATTCCTTGCCGAACGCCGGACATTCGTTGGGCTTCTTCAGTCCCTGCAGTATCTCACCGCTGATGCACTGGGCGGGCTCCTCGGTGCGGATGTCCTGCACCTCGAACTTCAATTCGGCATCGTACCGGGCCAGTTCGGGGCGAACAGCCAGGCCGCTGCCGGCGATGGTGCCGATGCCCCGCCACTTGCGGTCGCACACTTGATACACTTCGTCGATGACCGCGCGAGCCGCAGGGTTGCCTTGCTGGCGCACGGCCCGCTGGTACTGGTTCTCTACCCCGAATTCGCCGCGCTCGAGCATGCGGAGAGTCTTGAGGATCCCGTCCAGGATATCTACCGGTTCGAAACCCGTGGGCACGATGGGTACCCGGTGACGTCCGGCGATGGGCTCGTACTCCTGCCACCCCATGATGGCGCATACGTGACCCGCGGCGAGAAAGCCCTGCACCCGATTCTGCGGCGACGCGAGGATCGCTTCCATGGCCGGCGGCACCAGCACGTGGCTGACGATCTCACTGAAATTCTCCATGCCTTCTGCGGCGGCCAGCTTGATGGCCATGGCGTTGCCCGGGGCCGTGGTCTCGAACCCCACCGCCAGAAAGACCACTTCGCGGTCGGGGTTCTCCCGGGCCAGTTTCACGGCCTCGAGGGGCGAGTACACCATGCGCACGTCCCCACCTCGGGACTTGACTCGGAACAGGTCGTCCCGACTGCCGGGGACCCGCAGCATGTCGCCGAACGAGGTGAAGATGACGTCCTCGCGCCGGGCCACGGCCAGGGCGCGGTCGATGGTCTCAAGGGGGGTGACACACACCGGGCAGCCGGGTCCGTGGACCAGAGTGATCTCGTCAGGGAGCAGCTGATCGATGCCGTGTCGCATGATCGAGTGGGTTTGTCCACCGCAGATCTCCATGATCACCCAGGGTCGGGTGATGGTACGCCGGATCTCGTCCAGCAGTCCGCGGGCCAGTTCGGGATCCCGAAACTCGGACAGGTACTTCATGAGTCGCTCCCGGTCTGGTTGGGTGCGGCTTTTCGATCGGCGTCCATGAACTCTGCGAGACGGGCTAGCTCGGCCAGAGAGTCGGCGGCTTCCTGTTCGTTCAGGATCTGCAGGGCGAATCCCGCGTGGACGATGACATAGTCACCCACCGCCGCCTCGGGGGTGTAGGCCAGGCAGGCGTTGTTGCGCGTGCCCGAGTAGTCGATCAAGCCCATGGGCAGACCGTTTTCCTCGAACTTTTCGAGCACCTTACCGGGGACGGCCAGGCACATGGCGACTCCTTAGGGGAGAGAGGCTTGCGGGCCAGCGTACCGTTCAAAGATAGGCAACGCCGACGGATTGTCATGGCGTTTCGCGCCGTCTCGGTCCTGTTGACTCGCGATTTTTGAATTTGTAATTTCATCAGTGCCTCCCTGGCGGACCGCTGGCATCGGTGGCCGCGGTCCGTCGACTCGCTCACGATGGATGGTCTGGAGGGTTCCCATGTTCAGTTCCAAACGCCGGTTCGGGGTCGTCGTTGTCGTGGTCTGCCTGGTTGGATTGGGTTGGATGATCGCCGGGACGGACGGCCATCGTGGCACCGTTGGACCGGAGGTCGCTCCGGGACCGCCCCCCGGCCCGCTCCCCGCTGCCGATCCCCTGGACTCTCGTGAGGATCCGCACGCCCGCCGCAACTGGGAAATCAGCCGCCTCCGCGATCCGGCGACCGGCGCCATACCACCGAACATGCGGCGCCGCGAGCAGGCGTTTGCCCGCACGTTGCCGCGACGAGAACCGGGACCGCTGCCCGGCGGCTCCCCGGCCGACAAAATGGACGGCTGGTCCTACCGTGGGCCTTACAACGTGGGGGGCCGGACCCGGGCCCTGGCAGTCGACGTGAGCGACCCCGCCCTGGCCACTCTGCTGGCCGGCGGCGTGTCTGGCGGCATGTGGCGCACCGTGGATGACGGCCAGAACTGGATCTTGACCACCGGCAGCAGCCAGCTGCACAGCGTTACCTGCGTCGTGCAGGATACGCGTCCGGCACACGAGCAGGACTGGTACTACGGAACCGGTGAGGGGAGAGGCAGTTCGCCGAGCTGGAACGGCGACAGTTACCGCGGAGACGGCATCTTCAAATCAACCGATGGAGCGGCGTCCTGGGATCTGTTGCCGGCGACCAGCGCCGGACTTCCCCAGGAGTTCGACAGCCCCTTCAACTACATCTGGCGTCTGGCCCTCGACACGTCCAATCTCGCGCAGACCGAGCTCTACGCCGCCACTTGGGGCGTCATCTACCGCTCGTTGGACGGTGGTGAGAGCTGGACCGCCGTGCTCGGCGACGAGAACCAGCTGGCCCGCTACTCGGATGTGGCCATTGCCACCGACGGCGTCGTCTACGCCACCTTGAGTACCGACGGCGGCGAGCACGGGATCTTCCGATCTCCCGATGGGCTGACCTGGACGGATATCACCCCGGGCATCGAGCCGGAACACGGGCGCATCGCCATCGGGATCGCTCCGTCCTACGAGGACATCGTGTACTTCCTGACCTCGAATCCGAACACGTCGGCGATTCATGAACTCTGGAGCTACCTGTACCTGTCGGGCAACGGCAGCGGATCCGGCGGCTCCTGGTCCGAACGATCGCCTGTGCTGGATCAGCTGCCCAATCCCTATTACCCCGGGGGCCCGAGTGTTTCCTTCAACCCTCAGCGGGGTTACAACCTGCACGTGACGGTCAATCCTGCCAATTACAACCGGGCCTACATCGGCGGCATGCACCTCTGGCGCAGTCTGAATGGTTTCGGCAGCGCCAGCATGGTTTCGCGAATCGGCGGTTACTATTACGCTGATCGCAGTCACCACGCCGATCAGCACAAGCTCGTCTTCCGCCCCGGGTCGAATCTCGTGGCCTATTCGGCCACCGATGGCGGCGTGCACCGCACCGACGACATCACGGCCACCGACGTGGCCTGGACGTCGTTGAACAACGGCTACGACACGTCCCAGTTCTACACGGTGGCCATCGACCTGGATCGCTCCGGCAACAACGCCATCCTGGGCGGCACCCAGGACAACGGAACCCTCTGGACCGGCTCGGCCGACGGGACCGCCGACTGGTTCGAGGTCTTCGGTGGGG
>Ga0070728_10004016_pt1 | contig 15677 bp, 22 predicted proteins | sample tdDd471_FD_66723 | JGI IMG/M metagenome (GOLD analysis project Ga0070728, IMG submission 66723) | Marine sediment microbial communities from the Atlantic coast under amendment with organic carbon and nitrate - tdDd47.1 | ecosystem: Environmental > Aquatic > Marine > Coastal > Sediment | place...
GAGCCGGCGCGCTTGAGCTACGCGAAGGCTCCGCGCGCCGACTTGTCCGGCCATCGGATACCGTGTTATCAACTCAGGGACTCACCCCATAGGTGGATCGGATACGGGGGAAAGGTCAGGCAATGAGGCCAAAATCACGCCGGGTAATCAATAGGTAAACATCACAAAACCACTTCTGACCCGCTTGGACATAGGTGAGCGCGAGATGCGTTAAATAACCTCTTTGGAGGGCGATCCACTGCCCTGATAATATTGATAGTATGACTGACCTGCCCCCTAAGACTGGTCATTCAGGTAGAGAGTTGAGGCCCTCCAAATGAAGATGATGGGAGTCAATTACAGCATGATGGTTCGAGTTTATTTTATAAAATCATGATGTAAGATGTGTTTCATGTATCCACATGTTCGGGTTGTGAGGGACGGTTGGTGGGCTTTGTATCAAGAGGGCGATTGAGGTGGAGTCGGCGAGCTGCATGGCTTGGCGTATTTGCCCTGTTTCTACAGACCTTTTTGCCGCTGACACAAGCAGAGAGTAAGCCTGCGGAGGAAGGGTTTTTTAAAGACCTAAAAATTCTTTGTTCTTTTTATGGCGCCCAACCCCAGCCCCTTGCAGACGGCAATAAACAACAGGTTGAGCAGGAATATTCTTGTCCGTTCTGCCAAATCCATGCTTTTGCGTTTGTTCCCGCCGAAGGCATGCGCACCTCTGTTCCTTCGCACTGGTCTTTGGTCAGTGAGCACCCTCCTTATTTGACCAAAAGCGCTATCTGGCCCGGCTTCAGTCTTCTGACGCGCGGTCCTCCTCAAACTGCATAAACCTCAAATTTTTGACCCCAAGACCAATGGTTTTTGGAACCTTGTATCGGAAAGGGCGATCCCTTTCCCGAGCGTCTTGGACGTATACTGAGCGGTTTTTGGTAGGATTAAGGCTATGAAAAGAAGAGATTTTTTCAAAACGATGGTTGTTGGTGGGCTGGTTTCTGGGACAATGCTTCAACGACAGGCGTTTGCTGGAACCCAGACGATGCCCTGGGAATGGGTGAACAAGCAGGGCAAGACGACTGATGTTGCCGGGACACCCTTGCAGTTCATGCCCACCATGAAGGATGCTAATCCTTTGGTTGATGAACTGAAGAAATTTCCCCGTTGCCCTTATTGCGGAATGGCGCGCGGCCACGAAAAATGGCGCAAAACACGCCATCTGATCCATTACGAAGATGATTCGGTCGATCCGACCTGCTCCATCCATTGCGCTTCTTTGAGCCTAGCGCTCAACCTGGACCGCGTGCCCAAAGCGATCTATGCCGCCGATGCCGGTTCCGATCTGGAAATGCCACCACTGGTCGAGGTCAAGAACCTTCAATACGTTATCGACAGCACAAAGATGGGGACCATGACGCGACGCAGAAAATGGGCGTTTGCCGACGCTGCAAAAGCGAAAATGGCGGCGGGATCGACCGGAGAGCCTGTTGACTTCGATAACGCCCTTTTGGCCGCATATGTGGACACGGCGGAAGACACTATCATGATCCGTAAACGGCGGGCGGAAAAACGCCGTAAAGGGAAGATGTAAATAAAGAGTATTGGAAGCGCCGTTTTTTCGGCGCTTCCACCCCTATATACGGAAGAAAAACATGACTGTTTTGCGTACGGCTCTTGTGGCTTTGTCTATGCTGCTGGTTGTCCCGGCGATGGGAGAAACCATCGTTCCCCCGCCAAAACCGAGCGACACCTGTCCCGTGTGCGGCATGTTTGTCGCCAAGTATTCTGAATGGGTCGCCACAGTTCTCTATAACGACGGACATGCTCACCATTTCGATGGCGCAAAAGACATGTTCAAGTATCTGCTCAAGTTGAACAAGTATGCACCGGGCCATAAAGCCGAGGATATGGCGGCGATTGTGGTTACCGATTACTACGGCGTCGAGCGTATTGACGCCCGTTCCGCCTTGTACGTCGTGGGCTCGGATGTGTATGGGCCTATGGGGCACGAGCTTGTGCCTCTGGCCAATGATGCGGATGCCGATGAATTTATGAAAGACCATAAGGGGGAGCGGATCGTGAAGTTTGACGACGTTTCCTGGGACTTGCTTATCGCTCTGGATAAGCGGGGGGAATAAGCGAATTATGGTCCGATACTCAACGACAACTCTTGCCTTGTTGGTGGTGGGAGGATTGGCCTTTGCCGCATCCTTTGCCGATGCGCGGCAGGGGCGGGAAAATATGCATGGTTCCTTGCTGAGCAAACAGGAGCTGGTCGGCGAGCTTGGATTGACCGATCTCTGCCTGTTTACCGAAGCCCGCTATACCCGGCATCTCAGTCAGGCCGATCTTCACACGCCTTTTCAGGATCACCCGATGTCGTTTGATCATTTCCCATCCGGTTCGCTTGTTTCGCCGCCAAATGTTGTGAGGGGCTATGAATAGTTGGATAGAAAAACAACGAAGCATTATCGACTTCACCATAGCTTCGCTTTTACGCCGTAAAGGTCGGAATCTGGGGCTGTTGACGGTTTATACCGCCATTATCTTCCTTCTTGCCTCGGTAATGCTGTTCAGTCACTCGATCAAGCGCGAGGCCCAGGTCGTTCTGGCCGGATCGCCGGAAGTGATCGTTCAGCGAATGGTCGCGGGACGGCATGATTTGATCTCCCAAGACTATGCTGAAAAGCTGAAGGGGATACGCGGCGCTCGCAAGGTTACCCCTCGTCTATGGGGATATTACTTTGATCCGACGGTTTCTGCGAACTACACCGTTATGGTGCCGGATGATCGCACCATTGCATCCAAAAACATTGTTGTTGGCGAGGGAATCGCTCGAGCCCGTGGCGCTGGAATTGGAGATGTTTTAGCCTTCCGGGGATACGACGGGACCTTGTTTTCGTTTTCGATTGCTGAGGTTCTGGCGAGCGATTCCGAGTTGGTTTCTGCCGATTTGATGCTGGTTTCCGAAGAGGACTATCGGTCGTTCTTTGGCATTCCTGATGGACTGTTTACCGACATTGTAATGACCGTACGCAATCAACGCGAAGTGCGAACCGTTGCGCAGAAAATCGCAACGGCACTCCCCGATACACGTCCCATTCTTCGCGAAGAAATTCTCCGCACCTACGATTCACTGTTCGACTGGCGCGAAGGCATGATGTTGGTGCTTTTGGCCGGGTCGGTTTTGGCTTTCTCCATCTTCGCATGGGAAAAGGCCTCAGGCTTGAGTGCCGAAGAAAAGCGGGAAATAGGAATTCTCAAAGCCGTTGGGTGGGAAACATCCGACGTTATCCGCATGAAATTCTGGGAAGGGGGGCTGGTTTCGGTATTTGCCTTCCTCCTCGGTTACTTGTTGGCCTACCTCCATGTTTTCCATATGTCGGCTGGCTTGTTCGAAACCGTTCTTAAAGGGTGGGCCGTTCTCTATCCGAATTTCAGCCCGATGCCCTTCATCGACGGCTTCCAGGTGGTGACGTTGTTCTTCTTTACTGTGTTTCCCTATACCGTCGCGACGATCATTCCGATTTGGCGCGCTGCGATCATTGATCCCGATGCCGTTATGAGGAGCTAGACCAGTGATTTATCTCGATAATGTCCACAAGGTCTTCAATCAGGGAAAAGTCAACGAGTTCCAGGCGATTAAAGGAGTGAATCTGACCCTTGAAGGAGGAAAGATATCGGTTCTTAAAGGGCCCAGCGGATCGGGTAAAACAACATTGTTGACCATGATTGGCGGCCTCTCGAGGCCGACGTCTGGCAGAGTTCGTCTTCAGGACCGTGACCTCTCGTCTTTACCGGAGCGCTTTCTGACGGAAATTCGCCGCAAAACCTTTGGTTTCGTTTTTCAGCAGTTCAATCTGATCAAGGGACTCTCGGTTCTGGACAATGTCATGGTTCCGGCTTTACCGACGGGACGCGACCATAAAGAGGTGCGAGACCAAGCCGCCGCTCTATTGGGCCGATTGAAAATCGACCATAAATCCGGTGCGCGTGTGGAATGGCTTTCGGGAGGGGAGGCCCAGCGGGTCGCAATTGCACGCGCCCTGGTCAACGATCCGGAAATTGTCATTGCCGATGAACCGACGGCCAATCTTGATAGTACGCTTTCTGAAGAATTCCTGGAAATCATTCATGGTGTGAAACAGGAGGGGCGGACCGTGTTGATGACCAGTCATGATCCGGTTGTCTGTGATGCCGAAGTGGTTGATCGCGTGATCAGTATGCGTGATGGGGCTTTAGTTGACGGACAGGAAGCATGATTTTTCAGCCGGCCATTATTGCGCTTCTGCTGGGATCGTTGGTTGTCACCATCATGGTGCTTGCGGCATCAGGCTTTGGCGTGCAGGTGCTGCGGCGCTGGGATATCGGAAGCGGGAGCGAGTTGCAGGTCAAGCTGGAGCGTCAAACCTATTTGATTTCGACCCTCCTGGGCTTTGCCTGCACCATCGAGCTGGTGTCTTTGTTGCTTTTTATTTTTAACGCAGACCGTATGGCGTCGCAGTTTGTTGGCGCTATGTGCGCCGTCGGCACACTCAATGCCAATGAGTTCGGTTTTCCCGCCTTGACCCTCAAGCTAGCCAACTTTTTTCTGGCCGGCATTTGGCTGATTCTCAATTTTGTCGACAACAAAGGGTATGACTATCCCCTGATCAAGCCGAAGTATCTTCTTCTGCTAATTCTCGCGCCGCTAATGGCGACGGAATTCGGCCTTCAGCTTGCCTATTTTCTTGGACTAGAGGCGGATATTATCACCTCCTGCTGCGGAAGCATTTTTGGGTCGGACGCCAATACGGTTGCGGCTGAAATGGGGGCTTTGCCCCTTTCAACTTCAATGCTTATCTTTTATAGCGTGATGACCATGACCCTCTTGGCGGGAATATTTTTCATCCTGACCGGAAAAGGTGGGCTGGTCTTTGCCGCCATGAGCGGTATTGGCTTCATCGCCGCCATTCAAGGCGTGATTTCATTCATCTCAATTTACATCTATGAGCATCCTCATCACCACTGCCCGTTCGACGTCATCCAAGGTGGATATAATTACGTCGGTTATCCGATGTATATTCCGTTGTTCACAGCGGCCCTTTTGGGGATGGGGCTTGGGACCTTGCTACCTTTCCGCCATAAGCAAAGCCTGAGCGAGATCATTCCGTTGGTTGGGAGACGGTTTGCCATTGTCTCCGTCGTTGGTTTCGTCTTGTTTTTGACGGTGGCGACCCTTTCCGTTGTGTTTTCAAATCTCATTATGTTTGAGAAGTGAGTATCTGGATATGAAACAGATTCTAGTAGTGTTGTTCGCTACCGTGTTGTTGTCTGCATGTGGAGAATCAGAAAGCGGAAGGCTTAAGAACGGCGATCCCGCCGTCGCCTTTCAGGCGGAGCATCTTGATGGGCGAATGATCAATTTTCCTGATGATTTTAAGGGAAAAGCGGTTGCGCTTCGCTTCTGGGCTGACTGGTGTGCGTTCTGTCGCAAGGAGATGACTGACCTGGAAGCGGTTTATCAGGAAAAGCGAGAGGACGGGCTGGTCATCCTTGCCATTAACGTCGGTCAGGATAGAGAAACGGTCGAGAAGTTTATCAATAGTCTGGGGACGTCTTACGGTGCGGTAATGGATAAAAACTCAGAAACAGCCGGAAAGTATGGTGTGATTGGCCTTCCGACGACCTTTTTCTTTGACCGTAACGGTGTGTTGCAAGGGAAAATTCTCGGCGAGTCCGATGTCGGGGTTTTCCGAGATTTTCTTGCAAAAACCATGTGAGCGGTCTCTACCAACGCTTCTTAATCAGCAATACTGTTCCGGCGGCTAATAACGCCAGCAAGGCAATGTTCAGAAAGGTCGGTTTCGATTTCGCGGTTGGGGTTGTGTGGGAAGAAACCGCGCTTTCTTTACGCTCGCTTTTCGCTGTGCCGGGAGACCGATTTTCCGTCGCACCCTCTTGGCTTGGTGTTGATGTAAGCGTGAGTTTGGAGCGTTTTGCCATCAGGCTGTCTCCTGTTCAATCCACTGCCAGAGCTTCTTGATTTCAGCTGCCGCCTTGCCGTTTTCTTCAAATTCCGTAACCGCCTGACCGCCAATCAGGGCATGGCCCATCGCGGCGCGTTGGGAGATGGCGATCGGACAGACCGGCAGGCCATATCCTTTTAGAGCTTCGCGGGCTTCGCGGACAATGGTTGCCTCGCCAAAACGTGCAGGCGGAGGACAGGCGTTGAGCACGATGGAAGCATTTGCTGCTATTGATTTGACAATCTCCACCGATGCGCCGATGGCGTCGAGATCGAAAATGGCGGGTCGTGTAGGAATGAGGGTCAGGTCAGCTGTCGAGGAGGCGATTTTTCCTTCAGCTCCGGCATGGGGGGCGGTATCGATGAATAAAACGTCGATCCCCTCGCTTCCGGCTTTAATGGATGCTTGGGGAAGTTCCTTCGCCAAGACGGGAAGGATTTCCGGGAAAGACTCGTCCCGGCGCATTTTCCAAGTTGCAGCGCTGGCTTGCGGATCCAAGTCCAGTAAGCGGACGCGCTTCCCGGTTTGGGTCGCCCAAACCGCCAGATGAACCGCGAGAGTGGTTTTGCCGGTTCCCCCTTTTTGGGCCAATAAAGTAATCGTCTTCATGCCGCAAAAGCCCCGAATCCCTACGTGAGATAAACATGATGAAGGGCGAGATTGTTTGGCGCAAGGTTGATTGTCGCTGGCATTTTCAGCTTGGTCTGTTGAAAAGCCGCCCCCAAATAGTAGCCAGACAAACCGGGAGCAAAAGATGCTCAAGGAGATTACGGCAGGTGTCGCCGCATTGAAGCTGGCGACGGATATCACGAAAAGCCTGATGAATTTTAAGGAGGTCTCGCAAAGCGGTGAGGCCAGAGAAATGGTTGCCGAGTTGCGCAACCACGTGGCTGACGCAAAGATTGTGATTGCCGACCTGAAGAACGCCCTTGTAGAGCGGGATGAAAAAATAACGGCCCTGGAAGCCAAGTTGAAGGTTCGACGTGATCTTCTCCGGCAAGGCTCTCTTTATTTTGAGAAAGGGAAAAAAGGAGCGGTGTCGGGCGATCCTTTCTGTCCCCGCTGTTATGAAGTGGATGAACTGAGGGTTCATCTGATCGTCCGTGATAAGGAGGAATTGATGTGCCCTCACTGTGATCGACGGTTTCAGGAATAGGTATTCTCAGAAATAGCTTTGTATTTGATGCGGGTTAAGTTTCTACAATACCAGACAGTACATACTGTGACCATGTCTGGAGCAAAAGAAAAACTGCGTAGTAAGCGCGAGGTTGCCAAATGGGGGATGGTCGGAACCCTTGGGGCGCTGGTATTGACCGGAATGCTCAAAGGGAGAGCCGCCCGTAAATGGCATATTTTAGCAGGTGTTGGGCTGTTGGGTCTTACCTACTGGCACCAAACCCTGTATGTTCAGGACCCGCGGCGAAAACATTTGCCCGAACCTGATGATACTTTGAAGGCGGTTAAATAATCAGGATGATGAGCTCTCGGTGGGGATTGAAGGATCGCAAAGGCTGGCGCAAGCGTGTTGCGCTTGTGGCGCTGCTGTCTCTGCTCCTGCAACCGTTTGTAACCGCCAGCATGGCTTTCGCCGCCGCTTCCGTTCAAGACGAAGAAGCGTCGTTCAACGCCGATTTGCTTTACACATGCTACTATGGCCAACTTGCCGACACTGCCGGACAAAGTCAGGATGACCAAGACCAACAGTCTGGCAATCAAAGCTGTCCCTGGTGTCTGGCGAAAAATGCCCCGCATGGTTTGAAGGCGATCAGCTTAGCGGATGGATTGCTTGTTCCAACAAGCCATTCCCTAGAGCCAATTCCCGTCACAACGAATACCAGTCCTGAATCTCTGTTCAGGGACGATGCGAGTCCGCGCGCCCCTCCCTTTGTTTGATAAGTGATTTTGTGCTGCTCCGCCATGGAGCGCAATAACCTCAAACAAAGGATTCCTAGATATGGAACAGAAACAATCCATTACCCCGGACGATGAACCGGGTATTGCCCCCGTTCTTATCGGTGCCGGTCTTGTCATGGCGTCAATGATTATTCTCCCTGCCGTCGCCCAGAAAATTGGGGCCGGCACGAGCCTTACGGGTGCGCTCCGGGCGGTGCTCATGAAAGCGTCGCAACGGGTGAACGTTTGATCTGGTAGTTGGTGTGGTGAGACGACTTTTCTCCATAGTTGCGGTTGTTGTGCCGCTGTTATGTCTGGGGGGCTGCGGCGAATCACAGTCGTCGAAGGTGGCTGAGGGCAAACCTGCACCAGACTTTACTTTGCCGGATCTGAATGGAGCGCCTGTCAGTCTGTCGGAACTTAGAGGGAAGACCGTCGTTGTCCGCTTTTGGTCCGATTGGTGTGCGTTCTGCAAGGAAGAGATGACCGATATCGAGCCTGTATACAACGAGTTGAAAGACGGCGGGTTGGTCATTTTGGCGGTCAATGTCGGGCAGGACAGGCAGACGGCCCACGATTTCGTTACCGGCCTTGGAATTACATATCCGACATTACTCGATAAAGAATCCAAGGTGGCAGCGGCTTACGGAGTTATTGGCCTGCCAACTACATTCTTTGTTAATGCCAATGGAGTCGTTGACGGAAAAGTTCTGGGCGAAGCCAAGGAAGGCGTGTTTGTTAAAATGGTAAAAAAGGCGATGTCGTGACCAATCCCTCGGATCCCTGTGACCTCTGCGGCCTTGAAATCGGCAACCGGCCTTACCCCCTGAAATTGCGGGACAAAACCCTGCATTTTTGCTGCGATAGCTGTCAGGGAATCTACCAGATGATCAACGATGTTGAGCCTTGTGAGGATTCCGAAACGGAGTCAAACTCTTTGGTCGAAACACCCAATACGGCCTAGAGCCGATAACAAAAAGGAGAATATTAGATGAGCGTTCCCACAGGCATTTTGCGTAGTATTTTTGGCAACCCAATTGTTGCGTTCGGGACCGGTGTCGCCGTCGGCTTCCTTGGCTACAAATATCGCAAGGAAATCGTCGCTACCGTCGCCAAGACCACCGATATGGGCAAGGATTTTGTCCTCAATCAGAGGGAAAGTCTGGCCGATATTATTGAAGAGGCCAAAGAGGCCGAAGAAAACGCCAATGGGGCAGAGAAGGCCTAAGAGGGTTTTGAGGTGATTAGCCGGAAAAAGAAAAAAACGGATACGGCGAAAGCCTTGAAGGAGGCCCTAATCGTCCGTCATCGGGCGCCGGGTCATGTTCGCTTTCAATTACCTGCAAGCCTTTGCCGAAATGCCGTTGCTGAGGTTTTGGAGAAAGGTCTCTTGGGGCGGGAAGGCATTTATCGTGTCGTTGTGTACAAAGGCTCCTGTAAACTTTCAATTCGGTACACGGAGGGCATAACCGATCTGGCCGCTGTTGCCAGGACGCTCGGTATCTTGGTCGATAAGCTGGCAGAGCGCGGAATTGGTCTGGACTCAGATTCTGAGTCAGAAAAAACGAAAAAACAGAGGACTCTCTATGATGCCGGTGACTGGTTCAAGGAGCTGAAGCCGGTACGCTGGGTCAACGACAAGGTGGAGATGGCAAAGGCTTACGGGCGGGCCTACACCGAGGTAGTAACCTACAAGGTTACTGGTAAGTCAAAATTACCCGTTGATGTTAGCGATTGGACGATCTCATTCCTTAATGACCTAGTGGTTTTCTATCTAATCAAGGTTCATTGGGAGCGCATGACAAATCAGTGGTTACGTGCTCCTTGGGCTCACCGTTATCACTGGCTGACAGTGTTTTATCTCGTGTTTTTGCTCACCAGACACCGCAAGAAGTCCTCCAAATGAGAGTCGGGAGCAGGGTATGAGCGCAGCGCCTAAGCACCTCAAAGTTCTGCATGCCATACGGCGGCGGATCAGAGTCTACTCGCCGACAATCCATGGGGATCCTGAGCGAGCCTATATTCTGGAAATTCTCTTGCGGAAAAAGCCAGAGATTAAGGATGTACGCGCCGTTCCAGCAATCGGCTCCCTAGTGGTTCGCTTTGATTCAAAAGCACTTCCCCATAAAAACCTTCTGATTTTTCTCGATAATATCCTCGGCAATTTGGGAACCAAGAAGCACTCGGCAGATAATAGTAGGCAGGCAAAACAACCCGAAGGGCCGACCCAGGAGTTCCAAGTGGCGGTCGAGGGGATGACCTGCGCATCTTGTGCTTTACTGATCGAGTTAGCGGCAAATCGAGATCCGATGATCCGACAGGCAACGGTAAATTTCGCTTCTGAAACGGCTGTTTTTGAAACCTGGCTGGGGCGTGAGGCGATCTATGACAAGATTGCTCGTCTTGGCTATACGGTCCGGCCAATGGATACCCTGTCGCAACGTCGTCTGGTTGTCGAGCGGGAAAAGGAACGTCTTCGCAAAGCTCGCAATCGTTTCCTTTGGGCAGGAGCATTGGCGTTGCCTGTCATGGCGATTGGTATGGCCATGCCCCAATCATTTAAGTGGAAGCTGGCCGAACTGGTTTTGACCACGCCGGTGCTGTTTTGGTCGGGCAAGCCTTTCTTTACGAAGGCATTAAAACTTGCGGCCCAGCGTCAGGCGAATATGGATACGCTCATTGCTCTCGGTTCCGGCGCTGCCTACGCCTACAGCGTTCCGGCGCTGCTGGCCGGGCGACACCATCTTTATTTTGAAGCTGCGGCGGGGATTGTGACCTTCGTCCTGCTCGGTCGCTATATGGAAGAAAAAGCCAAAGGGAAGGCCAGCGACGCCATTCGACAACTCATCGACCTGCAGCCGCCCAGTGCGCGGGTGATCCGTGACGGAGAGGAGCTTGAAATTCATGTGGACGATCTCGTTGTTGGAGACGTCTGCGTCGTTCGTCCCGGTGAAAAAGTGCCGACCGACGGCGAAGTGGTTCATGGTGTGACCTCACTCGACGAGTCAATGGTTACCGGCGAATCGGTTCCTGTTATCAAAGAGGTGGGACACAAGGTGATCGGCGGCTGTATCAATGGCGCGGGTGCTTTCCATATGAAGGTCACGGCCGTCGGGATGGATACCGTGCTGGCGGGGATTGTCCGCATGGTTGATCAGGCGCAGTCTTCCAAGCTGCCGGTTCAGAAACTTGCTGACAAAATTTCATCAATCTTCGTTCCCAGTGTAATGGCTGCAGCAGGTGTGACATTCGCCGGGTGGCTGGCGGTGAATGCGCGGACGACGACGGCTTTGGCCAATGCCATCGCCGTGCTCCTGATTGCCTGTCCTTGCGCCCTGGGGTTAGCGACGCCGACGGCCGTGATGGTTGGCACCGGAAGGGCCGCCCGCGGAGGGGTTTATATCAGAAACGGTGAAGCGCTTGAGGTCGCATCGAAAATCACCACTCTGATTTTCGACAAAACAGGAACCATCACCGAGGGAAAACCTTTGGTCACTGACATCCGGCGAGTCGGAAAAATCAAGGATGACGAATTGTTGGAATTGGTTGCTTCAGTGGAAAACGCCTCCGAGCATCACATGGGCCGGGCCATCGTCGCCTATGCTCGTGAGCACGATATTCATCCCATACCCGTTAAAGATTTCAAGTCGCATACCGGCCTGGGTGTCACGGCCAAGGTGCGGGGCAAAAAGATCACCATCGGCAGTGCAGCCTTGATGCGTGAGCAGGGGGTCGAAATTGGTGATCTGCGGAAGCAAGGATTGGACCTAAGCCGTCAGGGAAAAACTGCTGTTTTTGTCGCCGTCAATGGTTCCGTGGCCGCTCTTTTTGGTGTTGCCGACCGCCCCCGCGAAACCTCGGCAGCTGCCATTGCGCGCCTCCACAAGATGGGGATCAAAGCCATCATGGCGACCGGCGACGTGGAGGCCACGGCCCGCCAGATAGCCTCTGAGGTGGGCATCGATACGGTTGTTGCACAAGCGTCGCCCGAGAAAAAGCTAGAGCTAATCAACTCGTTGCGGGCGCGGGGCGAGGTCGTTGGCATGATCGGAGACGGCATCAACGACGCCCCGGCTCTGGCCGCTGCCGATGTTGGATTCGCCGTCGGGTCCGGCACAGATGTTGCCATCGAAGCAGCACCTGTAACGCTGGTCAGCGGTGATATTATTAAGGTTGCTGAATCCATCGATCTCAGTGGACGTACTATGAGTATCGTTAAACAGAACCTTGTCTGGGCTTTCGGCTACAACACGGTCGCCATTCCGGTCGCCGCCCTAGGGCGGTTGAGCCCGGCGATTGCGTCGGCGGCTATGGCTCTGAGTTCACTGTCGGTTGTCGGCAACTCTTTGCGTCTACAGAAGTAACGGGAACGGCGGCACTATGGCATTTGGACAATTGGATTACTGGCTGGCTTTCATGAGCGGTATTCTGGGGTCCGGCCACTGCATCGGTATGTGCGGTTCCCTGGTTTGCGCCTTTTTCATGAAAATGGAAAAAATCGAAGGCAATGTTGTTCCCTATGCCGCGTACCATTTATCTCGCATTACCATTTATACATTTTTCGGAACCCTGGCGGCGTTACTTGGCTTTGCCCTGATATCGACGGGTCTGCTTGGCAAGGCCCAGGGCATATTGCAGATCATTGCGGGCACCATCGTGATTCTTCTGGGGCTTGATCTGCTTGGGTGGTCACCCCTTCGCATTTCGGCCTTTAAGCTACCGGTCAACTTGTTCAAGACCGTTTTTATGAAGGCGACCCAAAAGGGTCCGGTTGCCGGAGCCGCCATGGGTGGCGTCCTAAATGGTTTTATGCCTTGCGCTCTGACCCTAGCAATTGCCGTCAAAGCAACCAGTGCAGCCCAGCCGTGGGAAGGAGCTTTGTTGATGCTGGCCTTCGGCCTTGGGACTCTGCCGTCCATGTTGTTTGCCAGTGTCGTTATTGGAAAACTGGGAACCAAGGCACGCGGCTGGCTGCTTAAGGGGGCTGCGGTTTTCGTTATCATTCTCGGGATTAATACCCTGTATCAGGGAGCGCGGTTCTTCAATGTCATGAAGAACCTGCCTAACTGGTGAGCAAGAGAATGCCGGAAACAGATATTCCCGTAAGCGCAATCCCAATCTGCCGTCACAATGCGGCATTGGCGGGGGGACTCTATTCTGCTGCCTGCATCACTTTGTCTGATGCCGATCACCGGATCATCACGTCTCTGGTCAGAACGGTGGATAAGGCAATACAGTTACCGGCTTACCGGGAAGCGGTTCTGGAGAGTGCCGGTGAGGTCGCAGCTCATGATCCGGGTACCCCGGGTGCGGCCATCGGGTTTGATTTTCATTTGACGAAAACCGGCCCAAAACTCATTGAAATTAACACAAATGCCGGAGGCGCCTTGTTGAGTGCCGGTTTGTTTGACAACCGTCACTGCCTTGCGCTCCATGACCCGGAAGAGGAGCAACTCGCCATGTTTGCCGCCGAGTGGCGAGCCTGGGCGGGTGATCGCACTTTAAAGCGGATTGCCCTTGTCGATGACATGCCAAAGAAGCAGCCTCTCAGACGGGAATTCGACCTCTATAGGGAACTGTTTAAAGGTGCTGGATGGGAAACGGTCATTTGTGACCCTGCCGAACTGGCCATTCAATCGGGGCGTCTAAGTCACGCGGCCGGGCCGATTGATTTGGTTTACAATCGATTGACCGATTTTGCTCTGGAAGAGGTAAAGTGTCGAGCGCTCCGCCGGGCTTATCTGGAAGGTCTAGCCCTAATCACCCCGCATCCGCGCGCCCATGCCTTGCTGGCCGACAAGAGCCGGCTGGCTTTGTTGGGAAATCGGGAAGCCATGCTGGGCTTGGGACTTTCGGAAGAAGAGGCCGGACTATTGGCAACGGTTATTCCCGAGGTAACGCCGGTGATGCCCTTTAACGCCGACAAGCTCTGGGCGTTGCGGCGGAAGCTTTACTTCAAACCGATCAACGGGTTTGGCAGTCGTGGCGTTTACAACGGGGCGAAACTGACCCGGAAGGTCTGGGGAGAGATTGTCAAAGGGGGGTATGTGGCGCAAGAGACCATTCCTCCCAGCTTATGCGAAGTTGGTGAAGACGCGCCTCTTAAACTTGATCTCCGGGCCTATACTTACCAGGGACGAATTCAACACTATGCCGCCCGTCTTTTCCGGGGCCAGACACTGAATTTTAAAACGCCGGGCGGTGGTTTTGCACCGGTTGTTTTGCCGTCCGATCGTGTCGCTTGCTGAGGGAAAAACAAATGAACCGTACGACCCTATTTGCGGTCCTTGTCGTTGCTGGTCTTTCTGGGCTTGGCGGCTATTTGGCTTTTTTTAACGGTGCCAGGAACGATAGTGGAGAATTTACCGTGCCGGTCAAGATCGAAACGGCTGAAATTGGTGGTCCTTTCGAACTGGTTGACCATACGGGCAAGAAGATTACCGATAGAGATTTTCTTGGCCGCTATACGTTAGTCTATTTCGGTTATATTTTTTGTCCAGATGTCTGTCCTACGTCTCTGCAGCATTTGGTTGATGCGCTGGATTTATTACCGCAGGAAATATCAGATCGGGTCACACCTCTATTTGTTTCGGTCGATCCAGACCGAGACCAACCGTCTCAACTAGCAGAATACGTGGAGCTGTTTCATCCAAAGCTGGTCGGCGCCACTGGCACACGCGAACAAATCGACGCCATGGCAAAAGGGTACAGAGCGGGCTATCGCCTGAATAAGCAAAGCCCCGACGATATGGACTATTCGGTTGATCACACGTCGCTGACCTACTTGATGGGCCCTGATGGCAAATACATCAAGCATTTCCCCTACGGCATGACCGGCGACGTCATGGCTAAGAGAATTGAACAATTGGTGAAATAATCCTCAGTTAAAGGATCAGCGGGACTGTTTGCCAAAGTTAGTATCCTCTCCCCGTAACCAAATTAAAATGCCTCTAACTCAATACCTTAGATGGATTTTTCGTTCCGGGGTGAGGGGGCGAAGACTTCAAAAACAAGCGCAGGGTAAGCAGACAACGGCCAATTTTGGCAAGCTGGCGGCAAAACTTGTCCGGGTTTGATCATAGTTAAGTTGACCAAACGCTAATCTAAGCATATTGCTTTTCGAAATGGGGCGGCGTTCTTTCTTTTGAACGCCTTTGGAACAATTTGAATTTGTTTTGCGGAACTCAGTGATGGGGCCCCATGGGAGTCTTTTGCCTTAAGAGATCGAGTGTTCGGCGGTGGCGCGCACGCGTTACGGTTATGGCCTTGCTTGCGCTCGTACTCCAGCCATTGCTGCCGGCGGCTCTTTCGCATGCTTCCGAAAACCCTGTTGCGGCGAGTGCGGAAAGCGCCCTGCAGGCGGATCTCCTTTTTACCTGTCTTGCCGGTCTTTCAGGGTATGAAGCGCCTCAAAAAGGGGGCGATCAAGATACGCCGGATTTGCCATCCTGTCCTTGGTGCGTCGTCAAAATTTTCGGCAAAAATCTGGCGTTGGCGCCGCAGCCTTCGGACCTGCCTGCTCCCTCAATTTCATGGCGGCTTGGGTGGTCGGCCAAACTCGCCGATGGGACGGCGTCTCATACAAATTCGACTAAACAGCCGCGTGCGCCTCCCTATTGGGTCTGATTTCAATTGAAACGGATTTCTTGCCGACCTTTGAGCCAGTGGTACGGGAAATCCAAGCCTTTCTAGAAATGATCTGTATATGAGGACGCAGCCTCTTTGGCTGCGCGGTTTAGACTATGTTCACTTACGATTGCCCGCGAGGCAAATTCGGCGCAGCCCTTTGCGCAT
>Ga0070728_10004017_pt1 | contig 15677 bp, 14 predicted proteins | sample tdDd471_FD_66723 | JGI IMG/M metagenome (GOLD analysis project Ga0070728, IMG submission 66723) | Marine sediment microbial communities from the Atlantic coast under amendment with organic carbon and nitrate - tdDd47.1 | ecosystem: Environmental > Aquatic > Marine > Coastal > Sediment | place...
AACCTGTACCTGCAGCACAAACCTTATTCATTTCAAAATCGACAATCACTCCATCTCTAATACTAATGTATTTAGAATCCTGTCCACCAATTTCAAAAATTGTATCAACAGTTGGATCGTGTGCAATTGCAGCAGTAGCCTGAGCAGTAATCTCGTTCTGAATTGTATCGGCTCCTATAAAATCACCAGTCAGGTATCGACCCGAACCGGTTGTTCCGACCGATTTAACATCAACTTTATCGCCTATCTCTTCAAATATCTCCTTCATACCTCGCTGAATAGCATTCAAAGGTTTACTTGCAGTAGGTAAATATCTTCGTGCGACAACATTGTCTTCTTTGTCAATCAACACCAGGTTAGTACTTAAGGAACCAACATCAATCCCAAGTGAAACTTCGATTTTTTGTCCGTCGACCTGATTAACGACAACCTCCTTATTATATGTTGCTTTCGAAAGTTCCAACTGACTTAAGTGCGCGCTATCAGCTTTTCTGTTTACGAGGTAATCATTTAGTTTTTCAAGTCCCTGATATGATAAATCATTTCCGTTTTGATTATTCAATGTATGATACAAAGCCCCAATAGCCCCCATGGATGCATAATATTCGGGAACAATCAGATCCTCATCTTTAAGTTCAAAAATTTCTTTAAAAGCCCGAATCATTCCTTCGTTTGCAGATACTCCTCCCTGAAATATAAACGGTGCTTTAAACTTTTTACCACGCCCTAAAGTACTTTTAAAGTTACGTGCTACGGCAAAACACAAACCCGCAACAATATCATGTAAAGGAGTCGCAATCTGCTGCAGATGTATCATATCACTCTTGGCAAAAACACTACAACGGCCAGCTATCCGAGGAGGATTTTCGGACTGAAGTGCCAGTTTCCCAAATTCATTTTCAATGGGAACCCCAATTCGTTTTGCTTGTTGATCCAGGAATGAGCCCGTTCCGGCAGCACAAAGGCTATTCATAGAAAAATCAGACAACTGCGAGTATGATTTAGCTTTTGTCTCTTCCATAAAAATCAGCTTGGAGTCTTCCCCACCCATTTCTATCACCGTTTTTACCTGGGGATATAGTTTTGCAACTGAACTTGATTGTGCAATTATTTCATTTACAAAATTACCGCCAATAAGTTCTGCAGCTTGTTTGCCACCACTTCCTGTTAGCCCAACACTAACAATATTTTCAGGTTGATACTTTTCAGTTAATTCAACAAGAATACTCTTTAACACATGAAAAGGTTGTCCCTGGCAATAAGTGTATCGATTTTCAATAATTTCCTTTTGCTCATTCATCAGAACGGTATTCACGGAAATAGAACCAATATCTAATCCTAAATGCAATTTCATATTCTTAAGTTTAATTATTAATTGGGTTAATCTTATTTTCAAATTCGTTCCTATAAAACACACAAAGTTTTAAACTTGTTGCATCTTGTTATTAATTTACAGACAATTAATACTTAAACATGCAGTATAGCTGCATTGAAAATATTTCAGGATAAATGAAAGATCCAAGAATATTTAACCAAAGGAGACTTTAACAATCTATTTTCCCATAGGAACTACAAAACCTAACCACGGAATAGCAATAAAATCGCCCATATCACTCATAAACGGCACCACCAATCCATAGTCAAGCGAAACACGACTCCATACTGTGCGTCCCCCAAGCGAAATCAGAGTGACGTTTTCATCAAATAATCTAATATAATAATTCTCTGTAACGAAATAACTTCGTCTGTTTATACGTGCCATAGCACCAAGTGTAATCATAGGAGATTCTGCCCACTCCCCGGCAGCAAAACCATAACCAACACCAAAGTTTAAATTGGTATTCTTATCTCCAATTGTGGCAATACCATATGTAATTCCAAAAGAGGACTCTTCTTCTCCCAAGACTGTTCCTAATAAAGCTCCGGCTCCCATATTAAATTTTTCTTTAACAACAGGAAACGATATTTTAGGAGTTACCCATACAGGAGTTGCACCAGCAGCAAATAAAAACAAAGGAACAACTCCTACCCCAACAGAGAAATATTTGGTAAATCCTACACTGGCCTGATTCACCAGTACCCAAACATTTTGATAGTAACCTTCGCCCTTTTTTAGGCCATAGCCATTGGGAGCAAAAAAGTAGCGTGTAGCCTGTGGATTTTCATACCATAATTCACCCTCTACAATTTTTTCCGTTTTAACAGCTTTCCGTCTTTTTATGTCAGATATTTTAATTGTAATTACACCATAAATTTTTGTTGAAAGGTTCAATACATTTGCATCTTCTGAAACAATAATCCCCAGAAATTCATTTCCATCATTGGTTTCTATACGCCATTGCGTAGAAATATCTGAAACCTCCTGCCCAAAAGAAACCTGTAGAAGTCCACAAAAGACAGCTAATAATAGAAGATAATTTATTCCTTTTTTCATTATGTAGAAATATTAGATTCGAAAATAACTTATACTATATACTATAACATCTCTTAAAACAAATTGTCTTTCAAACATAAATTATTAAGTCTCTATAAAATGCAAACAACAAATATTTTTAGTTTCAAATAAGCTCTTTGATCGTAATATGTTTTTTTAACATCTTCCAAAAGCATTTTTCCTTATTTTCGTAAAATAAAAACCAATACCATGGACCATATAGTTTACCTCGACACTAAAGCTAAAGAATTAGAGAAGTTAAAAGACGGTTCAAAAAACATGATTATACGTGGAGCAACCGGACGCAAAATACCATACGGGAGAGTACATCAGGGAGACTGTCTCTATTTCATAAAAAATAATGCGGAAGGTTATATTCGGGCAAAAGCCATCGTTAAATCCATTTTTAATTCTGAAAAAATGGATTCAGAAACAAGTACTAAATTAGTTGAAGATCATTCAAGTAAATTAAACCTAAGTTCACAACAACATAAAAAATGGGCCGGAAAACGCTATTTGGTTTTAATTGAAACAGAACAGTTTGAAGAAATTCCTCACCAAACCATCGACAAAAGTGAATATGGCAATATGGATGATTGGTTGCCTGTTGAAGATATTAAAAATGTGATTCGTGAATGGAATTAGGAAAGCTGGATTCGGGAGACAGGAAAAAAGAATTGCACAATAGTTTTAAGAGTATATTATAAGTACTCTAAATACTTTTTTTGCATAGTGAATGTTTAAAAATTTTAATCTAAATGAATAATACTTTTGTTTTCGATTTAAACAGGTGCGTGGGTTGTAAAGCCTGCATGGTTGCTTGTATGAATGAAAACGACACTATACTTCCTCTAAACTGGAGGAACATATCAATATATAACGACTTAAGACACCCAGATCTGCCCGTATTTTTCTATTCCATTGCCTGTAATCATTGTTCTGAGGCACCCTGCATGAAAAACTGCCCGGCAAATGCCTATACACGGGATACTGAAACAGGAGCAATTATACACCATGCACAACGCTGTATTGGATGTAAATACTGTACCTGGACTTGCCCCTATGATGCACCAAAATACAATCAAAACACAAAGATCATTGAAAAATGCAACTTTTGTATTGAAAGAATAAATTCCGGGAAAAAGCCTGCATGTGCGTTAAATTGTCCAACAGGCGCACTTGATTATTCAGAAGAAAAACCGAAAACGAATAATATTACACCAGCTTTTGTTAATAAAGGAATTGGTCCTTCAATACAGCTTGTTCCTTTACGAAATGTTTCTGGTCCCGAAATTACAGATCCGCAAATTAAGGCTAGTAAAAAAGCTGACTTTAATAAATTAATAAAAGATCCTGCTACTAAAATTAATGCACTTAAAGAGTGGCCCTTGATTGTTTTCACACTTCTTCTACCGCTCATTCTTTCAGGATACATTAGTAAATTACTGGTTTCAGAACAGATAATCAGAAACTCTTTTCTTCCTTTATTTTTGGGGCACCCCTGGTTTCTTATACCGACCGGACTCATTGGGGCCTTATTAAGCATGGCTCACCTGGGGAATAAAAATCGGGCATGGCGCTCTATTCTCAACCTTAAAAATTCATGGCTCAGTCGCGAAATATTTTTCTTTTCGGCAATGTTTGCCGGCATTGTTTTTAGTACATTCTTTTATGAAGTCCACATCATATCAATACTAACGATTATTTCAGGAATACTCGCAATATTCTCTGTCGACCAAGTATACCACATTTCAGAAAAAAGTACCAACATAAAAATACACAGTGCATGGATTAGTATGGTGTTTGTACTGCTATTATGTTTCATGTTAAGCAAAACTGCACTTTTCATTATCATTGTAATAAAATACTTTTTATATGTTTTCAGAAAACATAATTTACCAAACAAAAACAGAGTCCAAATTATCCTCTTTTGGGTAAAAAGCCTGTTTTCATTTTTAATTCCACTTTTATTATTGATTTGGCATACAAATTACCCTATTATTTTTGTTAGTATATTAGCAGGGGAGGTAATTGATCGTATTGAATTTTACAATAAACAGGAAATTATTACTCCTCAAAAAGAGATAAATAAACACCTTAAACAAAAAGAAGAATATGCAAGGTCTTAGAATTTCAATATTAGTTAGCTTTTTATTATTTGCCTTTCTAACAGCGTCCGGTCAAAATCCAGGTTCGGATTTAAAGAAAGAGATGATGAAATACCAGACGCATAAATCGAAAGAAATTTCCAAATACCGAAATTTATTACTTAATGCCATAGAAGATGACAGTTTAACTGTTGCCGAATGGCATTTTGATCACCTTTTAGGCTTATTGGAAGACGAAACCTACAAAACATTTTTCCCAAACGAAAAGTGGCTTCTTTGCATATGGTTTCAGCGTTACCAGGTGGTTATAAATGAAGCTCAAAACTATGACAGGTTATATACCGAGCGTGAAGAAATACACATATTCCCTCAAAAAGACTTGCTCTATTTTAAAATACTTGAACATACACAGTTCAAATTTAATCAGATAAAAACAGAAATTTCCAGAACGCTTTTAAAAAGCTACGAAAAGCAATTTCTGAAGTTATGGATAAACAGTGTTTTACCTGCATATGACGAAGAAGAAAGTAAACAGGAAGAAATTGCAGAATCAATTGAAATATTTGAGAAAAACTATCCCAATAATCCATTCTCTAATTTTATTTCTAAATATGTAAAAAAGGAGTATGTGCAAGGAACCAGAGGTATTGGCTACCATCTGGATCTTGGTTATGGCTGGAATCAGGATAATTTAAAAACCAATTTTCAGAATCCATCAATTTTAGAGTTTGGTGTTAATGTCAATATCAAATCTGTTTATTTAGATTTCTTTTTTGATTACGGAAGTAGTGTACTTAAAGAAGATATTACATATGGAGACGAAACCTGGCTTAAGGATGAATCTTCGGAAATGTATATTTTAGGAATGAAAACAGGTTATATGCTTGGTTACTCTTCCGGAAAAATCATTCCCCTGATTGGAGCAGGTGTAACACAAATAATGCCGAATAGTTACAATGTAAATGCCAATACAAAATATCATGACTTTGGAACAGGAACCGGCGCAAGCTTAATTGCAGGTCTGAAAATCCAGCATATTATTGGAGAATCGGAATATGCCAATTTCCTAAAGCAGCGCTATCAAAAATTTAATTGGCAGCTGAATATTTCAACTGAATATCATTACAATTATTATCAGGACAACCGTTTTAACGGCGGGATTTTTATGATTAAAATTGGCCTCGGCAATTATTTCGATGGTTCATACAGAAATATGTAGTTGTAGTTTTTTTTCATTCATAAATAATTTGAAAAAATATCCTTCCGTGTAAGGAACCATTTATTCTATAAAAATAATCCTTAAGTAAAAGGTAAATAGTTTTTCATATCAAAAAATGAAATTCCATATTCATTTTGTATCTTTATTGTAATTATACCCAAAAATCATAATGATGAAAAAGACGACCCTTTTCCTTTTTACTATTTTACTGTTTAGCCTGGTAAAAGCAGAAAATTACGAATTAAGTTCTCCCAACAATAAGCTAAAAGTTAAAATTGAAGTCGCAGAAAAAATTCAATACTCACTTGAAAAAGAAGGAAAGGCAATCATCAAGCCCTCTGAAATTAGCATGCTGTTTTTAAACGGCGAAAAATGGGGCAAGAACGAAAAGGTTCTTGGTAATGAAAGTATTTACATAAAAGACACTCTGAAACCCATTTATGGAATTCAATCTACTATTATCGATGAATACAATCAGCTGGAAATGGAGTTCGATTCTCATTTCAGGATTCAGTTTCGACTTTATAACAATGGATTTGCATATCGATTTATTGGAGCCGAGAAGAAGAAAGCTTCCATTATGCATGAACAGGTATCTTTTAATTTTTCCACAGATGCCACTGTTTATTTCCCTGAAGTAAAAGAGTACCAACAATCATTTGAAGCTGGTTATAAGAAATATCGGCTTTCCGAAATTAAGAAAGGTAAATTCGCCTTATGTCCTGTTCTCGTGCAAACCGAGAATTTGAACCTATTGATATCAGAATCTGACCTGCGAGGCTACCCGGGAATGTTTATTAAAAAATCGAAAAAAGCAGCATACATGCTCGAAGGTGAATTTTCGGGTTTTGTAATTGAACAGGATATATCAAATACAGGAAAACTTAGCCCTATAAAAACTCCGGGAAATTGTAAAATGCTTGTAAAAAAGCGTGGAGAACATATTGCCAAAGCATATAAAAATCGCCTTTTTCCGTGGCGTGTATTAATGATTGAAGAAAATGAAACCAAATTATTAAGCAATACACTGATATACCAACTCGGTCCTCAACCTGAAGAAAAAACCGACTGGTCATGGATAAAACCAGGAAAAGTCGTTTATGATAAGTATCACAACCATAATATTCCGGGCCTAAACTTTGAAGCGGGAGCAAATACAGATACATACAAATACTATATTGATTTTGCTGCCGAAAACGGTTTTGAATACATAAATCTGGATTTTGGATGGTCTTCTTTACTGGATCTTTCAAAACCGGTAAAAAAGGTAAGACTTCAAACGATATTACGTTATGCAAAATCGAAAAATGTAGGCGTCTTCATCTGGATGATCTGGTACGAACTTGCACGGGATATGAAAGACTACCTAAACTTGTTCGAACAGTGGGGTGTTGCCGGTATTAAAGTTGATAATATGGATCGTGATGATCAGCAAATGGTCGAATTTTGCGAATTACTGGCACAGGAAACCGCCAAACGAAAGCTTTTGGTCAATTTACACGGAGCTTATAAACCAACTGGACTGGCACGAAAATATCCCAATTTTATTAGCCGCGAAGCTGTTCTTGGACTTGAATATAACAAACACAGTAAAAAGTGCACACCACAACATAATGTTACCCTTCCGTTTACCCGTAATGTAGTTGGTCCAATGGATTATACACCCGGAGCAATGCGCTATAGTACTATCGACGATTTCAAGAAAAGCTCAAAATCGCCTGCGGCTATGACTACCAAGGCTCAGCAACTGGCAATGTATGTTGTTTATTACACTCCTTTGCAAATGATTGCCGATGCTCCTACCCTATATTCCGACACTTGTCTGAACTTCTTATCAAAAGTTCCTGTAAGCTGGGACGAAACTACACCACTTGATGGTAAAACAGGCGAATATATTGTACTTGCCCGCAAGAAAGGAAACGATTGGTACATAGGAGGCATGAACGGAAATCAAGAGAAAGAAGTGGAAATAGACTTTTCGTTTCTGGAAAACAACACATACAATGCAAGCATCCTTTCTGATGGTGAAAAACCGGAGAAACTTAAGCTCGCAGACAAAATCTTAAAAAAGGAAGACAAACTAAAACTTACGATGAAAATCGGCGGTGGATTTGTAATTCATTTGAAGCCAGAATAGAATTCTAAATGATAAGTGTAAATTACCCGAAGGATAATCATAAGATGGCCTTTGGGGCGCTTGTGCGAACGAGTAATGATAAATTAATGCCATTAATCATCATATTACTTAACTATTTTAATTAGTGCTTAATAAAATTGAATCCCTATTACTTAATATTTCAACGTCCAGCGTTATGATTTCCATGGAAATCAACCCTCCGGACATATCCATAAAGCTTTTTACCAAGGTAAAAAAACAAATTTCTTATTCCAGCATATTGCTGGATATGTCCAGCAAACAAATGTCCATGGTAAAAAGAAAGATTTCCAAGGAAATTAACACGATTACCTTTGCCATTAATATGCTGGATACATCCATAAACTATATTTCCTCATCCACGAACTCAATTTCCATCTCCGGAACCTTAATTACCTTATACAGTAAGAAAAGCACTTGAATACACGACTCTTAATCCCATACAATATTTTCAAACTAAAAATCAAGACATTACACCCTACAGCCCAATATCCATGCATCATTTCGCATTTTTTACTTGCCAAAAATAAAATCATTACTATATTTGCACCGCATTTGAAAAAAGCCGATGTAGCTCAGGGGTAGAGCGCTTCCTTGGTAAGGAAGAGGTCACGAGTTCAAATCTCGTCATTGGCTCATAAAAACAAGAAACGGGACCTTTAAGTCCCGTTTTTTTTATGCCATTTCTTCGTTCAGTTTATTCTTTAAATCGGTTAAAGCCATAGGGGTAACACCCAAATAAGTGGCAATATGAAATAGGGGGATTTTATTCTCTAATCCGGGATGTATTTCCCTGAAAAACAAATAGCGCTCCTCCGCATTTCGACTATGTAAAAATATCTCCTTTTGGGTTATTCGCTTCAATTCACGTTCTACTATAAGCGTTGCAAATCTTCTGTAGTTATCGTATTGCATGGTCAACTCTTTAAAAGCCGAAGCACTAAATTCATAAATTGTACAATCGGTTAAAGCCTGGTAGGTGAGTGAATGAATATGTTCAATATTACGCGAAAAATAAGGCGTAATAATTTTAGGACCAGTAAAGAATGAGACATTTACATCTTCGCCATGAAAAGTAAGGCAATACCCACGCACAACCCCTTCAATCACGAATACTTCGTTCTCGTATCGCTGATTCATCGAGGCTAGGTATTCCCCTTTCTTTAGTTTTCGCTCGCGTAAATAGGGAACTAATACTTCCCATTCACCCTCTGTAATTGATACAAATTGCTGAATATATTTTTTAAATTGCTCCACGTAAATTGATTTTAAGGTTTAGGTAAATAACAAAATACAAATGACTATTGTTTGTCGTGTTTGATTTAAAAAAACCCAATTATTAACATAATATGAATCAGAAGAGAGACTCCTAATTATCCAGAAAATTCGGATTAGTTATAATTTCGACCGGACATCTTTTTCAAGATATTTTGATTTGCTTTCTCTTCAGCATAAGCTATTTTTTCGTGCCACCTGAAAAGTGGTATTCCTATCAGAATGTAAATTGGCTATAACAAAAAAAGAGCCCCAAAAAGGGACTCTAAAATCAAAAACCATAAAATTTGAATTATTTGGATGAAATGTCTACCGAGAAACGGCCGGTAGCATTTTCTGCCTTTACTTTAATTTTCCATGAACCGGATAATTTAACTTTCCCATCTTTATTTTTGAATCGCTTACTTAATGAGATGCGGCTATCATCATCAATTAGTAATTCCGGCTCCTGTTTCCCATCAGGGCGTATAATCATTATGATAATTTTACCTTTTTTGCATGTCCCACTCATTTCAAATCGTAAAGAACGAGTATCTTCCTCTGCATTATAGGTATACTCCTTTTCGAAAGACTTTGCTTCCAAACGTTTGGAAACGCTGTAATTGGTAGATGCTGATAAATCTCCAGTGGTAAAAAAGAGTTCTCCACTTTCTTCTAAAGATGAAAGATTATATTCCTGGGCACTTAAAAAACCCGTTGCAACTATTAATAATGTTCCGATTAATAATACTGTTTTTTTCATAGTATAAAGTTTTAATTAGTTTCTGATACAAATGTAATGCACCTGATTCTTATATTTTGTTAACGAATTGTTAAGGGCTTGTTAATACCATTTGCATTTGATTTTTAATCTTAAATTTGTTTCAATCAAAAAATCTTTAGTAATGAAGAAAACCCCGGTTATATACCTTTCACTCATTGGAGCAATTGCGTTTAGTATACTTCAGGTATTACTGATTGTAAAAAACTATCAATTGCAAAAGGAGAATATCTATAATAAATACACTTCGCATATAAAAAAGGCTTTATTCGAAGCACAAAATACCGATGATGATTTGGGTCTTCATAAATCGTGGAATACACTTGAAAATATTTCAGAGGCCTATCTTAGTGAACGATTTTTTATTGATCACAAACAGAAAAAACAGGACAGTCTGTTCCTTAAAGCTGTGTACAAGATCATTTCGCAGAATGATAATATACCTGTCTATTTACAGAGCTATCTTAAAGAGCAGAATCTTTCTGATGACTTTGAAACCAATTTTATAATAACCGAATTCTCTATTTTGGATTTTAGCAAAGAGGTAAATCTTCTAAAAAAAGAGAAGTTGCAACTAAAAAATAATTCAGCCATTCAGCCTTATTTTATTAATACCGAAAGAGATTTTTTTAGAATAAGGCTTGCTTATTATGTTGATTTCAGAGATGAACAGAAATTAATCCTAAAAGAGATGGCAGGCATGCTCACCCTGAATATTATTAGTATTGTTTTGGTTTTTGGGATTTTCATTTATACACTTGCCAAATATATTTCACAAAAACGTCTGAGTGATGTAAAGTCGGAGTTTATTAACAGTATTACCCACGAATTAAAAACACCGCTTACAAATATTGGGATGGCAGCCGCCAGTCTTGAAATAGAGCCTTTCATAAATTCAAAAGAAAAAATTCAGGAACTTACTTCGATTATTAAACGTCAAAACCGTTATTTATCAGAGTTAGTCGATAATGTTTTAAAGGCAGCCTTTTCAGGAAAAAAACAATTTTCAAAAAACAAGCAAGATGAAGATTTAAGCAAATTACTTTTCGATATTGCCGATGATTTTGAAAAAGGACATATCGATTGCTGCACCATAAAGAAATCGATTGAGCCATCATCTTTAATTCACAAAGTTGATAAAACGGCATTTACAGTAATGATTTCCAACTTACTCGACAATGCTGTAAAATATTCAAAAGAAAAAGCTAAAATTGAACTCGCCCTATTTGAGAAAGACAATTCAATTATTGTTTCGATCAAAGATTATGGGCCAGGCATTCCGGCAGAATACCAACATAAAGTATTCGAAGAGTTTGTTCGTCTACCCAACAGTAAAACAAAGAAGGGTTTCGGCCTGGGTTTATATACTGTTAAAAAAATCGCCCTCGAACACAATGGTAATGTGAATATAGACAGCGAAACAAAAACAGGAACTAATGTTGTTATTAAATTAAAAAAGATTTAAGGAATGAAACACACTATACTATTAGTCGAAGATAATATTGATCTTGGAAATCTACTAACATCCTACCTGGACATTAATGACTTTAACACAAACTGGTGTAAAAGTGCCGAAGAAGCCCTTGATGTTTTCGGGCTGAATAAGTTTGACTTATGTATTTTCGATATTATGCTACCCGGAATGAATGGTTTCGAGTTATCAGAAAAGCTAAACAATAATGCAGGTGTTCCATTTATTTTTCTCACAGCCCGAAATCAAAAAGAAGATCGCATTAAAGGCCTTTCGATAGGTGCTGATGATTATATCTGCAAACCTTTTGAGCCTGAAGAATTATTACTTCGAATTAAGAACATTCTAAAACGAAATAATGCTATTATAGAAGATGAAATTCAGATTGGGAAATACCTTTTTAGTCCATCTGAACTTCGTTTAAAAAACGGCGAAAACGAATATAAACTTACAATCAAAGAAGCTGAACTACTGACTTACTTTATAAAAAATAAAAATCGTCCCCTCGACCGCGAACAAATACTGGTAGATTTATGGGGCGAAAATGATTATTTTATTGGTCGTAGCCTCGATGTATTTATTAGCCGACTACGCAAATACCTGAAATCCGATTCGAAACTGTCAATTAAGACAATCCGTGGAAAAGGATTTACATTTAAGGTGAACTACTAATTTTGGTACTTCAGAATATGCATTTGTAATTCCTCACGCGGAATTGACATTCCATTGTATTTATCCACCAGGAATAATATATCATCCAATAAAGCAGGATTTAAATACAGACGTAAACCCAGTTTTTTAAGAAGCTCTTTTTCGGCATTATTCATATCGCCATCTACCCTAATAAGATAAACCAGGTTATAAAGCATTAACATGCGGTCTTCCATATTATCGGGTAATTCGAAATCAAAAGATTCCGGATGATGTTTAATTTCCTTTATTTCATCAACTGTGAAACCCATTTTAATTCCAATTGTCTTAATAAATACAATTTCCGTCTCCATATAAACCATATCGGCTTCACTCAATTTAATAAGCAATGAAACCAGGCTTTTTTTCACGTTAATCTCGAAATCATTAAAAATATTCTGCATAACAATTATTTTATGACGGTCTAAAAATAGAAAAAATTGTAATATTCAAAAATAAAAAGAGGGTTGAAACACCCTCTTTAACTAATTAGTTTGTAAATATTTTTTCAATCAGGAAATACTTCCCTGAAGGATCGAATTAATGACAACTACAACCGCAACCTGAAAATTCACTACCTTTTCCGTGGCGGTATTCCGCATGACACTTATACTCTTGATGCTTGGCACAAGATACACCTAACTTAGCCATGTCTCTATTTTGGCCAACTTCAGTAGATGGAAATTTTTTCTTCTTTGAAAAAAATGTCTGAACCCCTAAAGCTAACATTACAAAAGCCATCAAAACTATGGTTATCAATAATAACTTTATCATAATTTTTTATTGCAAATATATAATTATTTATATTATCCAATATGTAAAACGTAAAGGAAAGACAAAAGTTTATAAAAACAGCTGGTTTATCCACTAAAAGGGCAACAATACATGTAAATTACAGGTACAAAAAAGCACTCCTGTTCTTCGTACTTCATTCTAATTTCTTCATTCTAATTTTGTACTTTTGCGGTTATGATGCAAAAGAAACTTTCATATTATATCGTTTATAAACCATTTGGTATGCTTTCTCAATTTTCGAAAGAGGGAGATAAACCAACACTGGCAGACCTTAACTTCAAATTTCCGAAAGACGTTTATCCTGTGGGGCGACTTGATCATGATAGTGAGGGTATGCTATTATTAACCAATGATAAAAAACTGAACCATTACCTGCTAAATCCCAAAAACAAGCATTGGAGAACTTATTGGGTTCAAGTAGATGGAGCAATAACAACTGAAGCAATTGAGCAATTAAAGAAAGGGGTAGTCATCAACCTAAAGGGGAATAAACATAATACGCTTCCTGCCAAAGCAAGAATAATAGAAGAACCAGAGCTCCCGGAAAGGATTCCTGCAATTCGCTATCGAAAAGAAATTCCAACCTCGTGGATAGAAATTTCGCTTATTGAAGGTAAAAACCGACAAGTTCGTCGTATGACTGCTGCTGTAGGATTTCCAACTTTACGACTTGTCAGAGCTAAAATTGAAACACTTGAAATTGGAAGTCTTCAACCAGGGTGTGTAAAACCAGATAATCAAAAGGATATACTTAAAAAGTTAAAAGTAAAACTGTAAGATTCTCATAACTTATTATAAAATCTAGGAAGGATCGTCAAGAATCACTTTTTATAAATGAGGTAAACAAATACAGATACACTAAAATAGAAGCGACTTGAATGGATATAAATCACTCCATTCACTGAGTTCCGCCCTGTAGCAACTTATATTGCAAAATAACAATAAAAAAGATTTAAATAATTAACCGATAAGTGTATATTCGCTTATCGATTTTTAATTTTATAACAATGAAAAACATTAGTATATTTTTTGTCCTGTTATTTGTTCTGCAACTAACAATCCATGCCCAAAGTGAAGATAAACTTTCGATCATGTTTATGGGTGATATAATGGGACACGATTCTCAAATTAATTCAGCATATAATCCCAAAACAAAGCAATATGAATATCTGGAGTGTTTCGATTTCATTAAAGATATTCTGTCAAAGCCAGATATTACAATTGCAAATCTTGAAGTTACTCTTGCAGGAGCTCCATATAAGGGATATCCGGCTTTTAGTTCACCAGATGCGTTAGCAAAAGCACTTAAAGATGCCGGCGTTGATGCAATGGTAACTGCTAATAATCACTCCTGCGACCGCGGTAGAAAAGGCATTATCCGCACGCTCGACATGTTGGATTCTTTAAAAATACCACATACAGGAACATTTAGGAACAGAACTGAAAAGGAAAATAACAATCCCTTGCTTATTGAGAAAAATGGATTTAAGATCTGCCTGTTAAATTATACTTATGGTACCAATGGCGTTAAAGTTCCGGCACCGACAAAGGTTAATTTAATTGACCGTCAACAGATTCAAAAAGACATTTCAAAAGCAAAAACATTAAAACCAGATATTCTGATCGTTTTCTACCATTGGGGTAAAGAGTACCAAAGTCAGCCAAATAAATCACAAATTGCACTATATAATTTATGCAAAAAGAATGGAGTTGATGTGGTTATAGGAAGTCATCCGCATGTATTGCAAAAAATGGAATGGAACAAAGAAAGTATTCAAAACGATCTCGTAGTATATTCTCTTGGTAACTTTGTTTCCAATCAGCGGAAACGAAAAACAGACGGAGGAGCTATTGTTGAAATTGAATTTACTAAAACCGAAAACGAAACCAGAATTAGCAATGCCGGCCACTATTTAACCTGGGTTTACACGCCTGTATTTAAAGGAAAAAAGAAATTCTATATACTACCAGCTTCACAATACGAAAATTACCCGCAATTTTTCATAACAAAAGAGCATTATGAAAAAATGCAGGTATTTATCTCTGATTCAAGAAACTTACTAAAGAAATCGAACTTAAATTTCCCAGAATTCACCTATCAGGCAAACTCCGGAAAATGGCAATTAAAATAATTTAAATTACTTTAACTGGATAGCCCAATTCTGAAAGACTGTCAGCAATTTCGACAGCTTTATCTTCAGTAAAATAGATTTTCGGTTTGTGTTTAGCAAACACAGGATAACGTCCAACACTGTTTTCCGGATCGATGTAATTGTATCCTACCAAATAAAGATCGTTGGTCTTATCTAAAACTACCTTAAACACCTTGCGGTGCTCAGCAGTTTCCAGAGCTTCCTCGATTTCTACCCGGGTAGTTGCAATACTTTCGGTAAGCTTTACCGTAAGAATAACCTCTCCGTCAAATGGTTGACTCGTAAAATGAAAATCAAAATTCTTCGCGTACCCGCTGATGCAATACTCTTCATCCCATATTACCGCAGGTTTTTGAGGATCACCTATCAAACGAACATTAAAACCATTATGCTTAAATAATGATAATAACCTTCTGTTTCGTCTTTTTACAAGACTCTTTAGGTCCTCGTACTTGTTTGTTGCATTTGGAAAATAAGCCATAACTTAAAACTGTTATTTCTGTCTAACTATCTCTGATTATTTTATTACAAAACATGACAAATATAAAAATGTTGAGATTTTTCAACGATATTTTAAACAAAAAAATGACTTATTCTCCAAATTATTTTTTTTCATA
>Ga0070728_10004020_pt1 | contig 15658 bp, 11 predicted proteins | sample tdDd471_FD_66723 | JGI IMG/M metagenome (GOLD analysis project Ga0070728, IMG submission 66723) | Marine sediment microbial communities from the Atlantic coast under amendment with organic carbon and nitrate - tdDd47.1 | ecosystem: Environmental > Aquatic > Marine > Coastal > Sediment | place...
GTATTAGAATAAAGCGACCTATAACCACTTGCGGTGTTTTCATATCCTATTGTGTTAGAAAAAAGAGCATAGACGCCATTTGCGGTGTTGATGCTACCTGTCGTGTTAGAATAAAGTGACCAGCCGCCATTTGCGATGTTTCCTCCTCCTCCGGTGTTAGAATAAAGAGAATTATAACCATACGCGGCGTTTAAATCTCCAGTCGTGTTAGAATAAAGTGCAGATTCTCCCACCGCAACATTCTGGTTATTAGTAAAGTCGTCATTTGCACCTGCACCTTCACCAATAAAAACACTTTGGCCAGTGTTCACCACTTCCAATCGCCCACTATCCATGCGGAAGAATTCCGTTCCTCCCATATCAAAACGGATGATGTCGTCATCAAGGCCTCCTTTATCTACCTGGACTTTGGTGTCGTTATCGGCATCTGCTATCTGGTCTGTATCACCTGAGGTATTGCCATTCAGGCTTACCCATGCTGTTCCATTGTAAAAGTAAAAGCCATCAATACCATCGGTCTGGTATACCAATAGCCCGGTGGCGGGTGTGGCAATGGCTACACGTTGTGTTGAATCCATTCGGGGAATGAGCATCCCTTTGGTTGTTGATTTCACATCCAGCATGGCGCTGCCGTCTGGATTGGTGCCATCATTGTTAACACCTACCTGGGCAAAAAGGCCGAGGCTTAAGAGTACGAGTACTGTGGTTAAGCTTTTTATTTTCATTGTTAATTTTTTAAAAAATAGGATTTGATTATATTTTCATTTTCTTTCTTGGTCCAGACAGAGAAGCCCTTGGATTTTAGGATATCGATTCCCGGGGCAGGTAAAAAAGTGGTGGTCAGTTCGATGATCTCGCCCTGCTTTACTTTTTTCGCTTCTTTGAGAATGACAGACAGAGCCATTTTGTCTTTGTTTTTCATTTCACCCTCATTAATGGTACAAACAACTTTACCTGGTGAATACCATTCGGGTTTCTCTCCAAAATAATCCTCATCCTCATAGGATACTGATATCTCGGGCTGACCCACCTCTTTCCTTAACCTGTTTATCAATTCGTCAAGCGGCACTCCTCCAACAGAGGAGATATGCCTTATTGTGGCCACCCTTGCAATGGTCCTTCTGAGGAAGGGATTTTTCAGTTTTTTAAAAGGCGGAGCTATGCCTATCAGCACTTCCTCCAGTTGCGGGTAAGCCACCAACAGATTGTGTACAGTAACTGTTGGAAGAATATCAAGATTTTGTTTTGTCATTTGGATTCCTCTCTTTTATTATTATTTCAATTTTCCTATTTGTAGTTACCTGGTTTTAAATCTATAGTAAATACATGTGGGGCAGAAGAACGGACAATGATTTAATCTATAGCAATTTTTTTAACAGCGATTTTATATTTTCTGTTTCAGCTGGTACGCGGTAAACTTCGCATGTTCTGCAATCAATATTTTTACATTCCGGGCCTTTTACTGTGGCATCCCAGCATGGGTAGGTTGTTGATTCGAATGCCTGGCAGATCTCCCGGTCTTTATCAGCACAAGGTTTTAAAATCCAACAGGGTATTAGTGCGTATAGTGCCTTAATTCCTGCTATGTTTAATCCATGTTCATCGATCATCCCACGAATATTCCGCAGTCGTTTTATATCTATATCAGAAAAGAGATTGCGCTTTGTGGGGGTTTTAAAAGGGAGGATTAAACCTTTATTGATCCACTGCTGGATAGTGTAAATAGAGATCCCTGATAGTCGTGAAGCTACACTTAATGTATATAAAGGTTCTGTGCTATCAGGCCGGGATTCTTGGGTGAGTTCTGTTTTTTTCATTTTATTCCAACTTTGATTTATTATCATTACTATATTTTAAAATATAGATATTGCGACGTCTAAAATAGCTATAACGAATGTAAAGTCAGGCTTTTTTTGAAAATTAATATACATAAATTCAATACAAAATGGACTTTATTCAGCCTATCGTTTTACTATTGTGCTACTTATGGCGGTATGGTTTTGGAACAGCCGGAAACAGGAATGAAGTTGATTGGAGGAAGAGTTTATTAGGTTTCATGTTTTACCGAAGGCATCTACTGGAGGAAATTTCAGGTTAATTTAATTAGCAGCTTGCTTGCAAAACAGGAATATGTTGTTTATAATATTCTGCGCTAAGTGCATCGATATTTTGCTGAATCCAAACATTGCATTAAAGGTGATTTATAAAAATAGGAGATAATAACGACTGGGTGGTTTTGCATGAAGGTCTCAGGTCGGGAGCGGATAATCACAGAAATTAAAGGGAGCATTCAAAACACCCTGAATCCCCCGGTAGTGGCAGTAGTAATTGAAACGCAGCACATGTGCACGTCGATGTGGGGCATTCTTAAGTGAAAAAACCCGGGCTGAGTTTATTCATTTGATGGGTTCTGATTTGAACTAAAAATAGATTCCCTTTTTATATATTTTTTACTTCCTGTATAATTCCACGGATGGAAATAATATTGAGCGGGAACTCAACAAATACATGTAAAAGAGAAAGAGCCAACAGGATTAGAAAACCTGTCTGGAAATCGTACCAATAAATTCCAACTGAAACGATCCAAACCACAGCAATGACCAGGGTTCTTTTAGTTGTCATGTTTTTGTACCAACCGATAATGGAAGTTTTTGAATACCAGTTCAAGTAATGGTAGGTGTAGGCAAAAGCAAGGAAAATCTGAATTTTCAGGTATACCTTCTCATAAAAATAGAAATGGTTCCCGTCGGATAAGCCTAAAACACCTGATAGTTTTGCAATCAATACATGAAACCCGCTCGCCAGGTATGTTTGTTTAACCGGGTCGGGGAAAACATAGTTTTTTGGATTCACATCAACGAATAGAATAATCAGGGGAACAGACAGGGCAAGTATGGCAGTAATATAACCTGGAATACTCTTCGACTTTAAAGCTCCATAAATGATGAACAGGATAGTAAAAACAAAAACATGAATAACAGTCGGGATGAAAAGCCCTACCCAAATGTTATAAGAATCGAATGAATTCAGAACAATTGAAAATGCAATTCCGCCTACAATAATAGTAGCCCGGATATAATTGTTTTGTGTAACAACCAGGGAAATTGATATTACCAGGGCCATAAATACCAATGCATTGATGTGGTTCCAGAAGAACTGAATTATGGAACTCATTTTTTCATTTTCTGCCGCCGATTCCAGGACCGGAAGTTTAAAAATATAAGGGAATGCAAAAAGGATAGCAAAAACACAAAATACCCACACCACCTTTTTGGTATTTACAAAGTACTTTTTTCTATCCAACCAGTTGATCTCCGTCAGGTAGTGCAGCGGCCCCAACACGGCATAAGCTACTAAAAACAACTGAAATGGAATAATAAATGCAATGACCAGTGAAATGATAATCAATCCAATGTTCGTATAATCTATCAATCGAGGTGTGCCAATCATGTTTTACTATTTAAAAATTAAAATCCACCTTTACTTAGTAAATTTACTTTAGATATCGAAATTCCAAAATACAAAAACCAAAATGCAAATAAATCTCAACATCCAGAATCCAATACTCTAAACCATTCAAAATCTACATATGGACAAGTCAGTGCAAACACATCTTATTTGCTTTGTGAAACTTTGCGAATTCTCTGTGTACCTTTGTGTAACAGGTATTACACAGAGTTTCTCAAAGATAACACCAGGGAACACAAAGATGAATATTTTCCATCAAGTCAAAGTCATTCTCTATTAAAAGTGTTAAACTTTTGTATATTACAAAAAAGCAAAAATTCAGATGCTTTTACCCTGATGGACATATTTTGAGGTTTGCTTTTTGTATTTTATTTGTTATTTGATGCCCATTGCTATCGGTATTGACATTTGGTGCTTCCGCTACAAAACACCGACTTTATAGACAGGCTCTAATTAACCTTTCCTCTAAAATATTTATTCGAAAACGAAACAGCATTTTCTCCAATTTCCAATCCCATAATTCTACCCGGGATATCATCGCAGGGCGGATGAATACCTCCCCATAATCTCGAAAGACAGGTTTGGTAAGCAGCATCCCGGTACGTTGCCCATTGAAGTGTAACATCTTCACTGGGCCCCTCTTCAAACTCCAGGAATTCATTTTTCTTAGCCGTAAATTCTGCAAGGCCGCCAGGAAAAAACGGACTCCCTGTAATCATCTCCAAAACCCTGGCTCCTGCTGCTGAATAAGTAGAATGACCTGAAACATAACCTGCAAAGGATGGGGTGACAAATGTATATCGCTGATAGGGCCACCAGTTTTCGGCAAGAATCCAATTTACACCTGCCCTATCTGTTCTTACATCATCAATAGCATCAGGGCCAGCCCACGAATACATTTTAATTTTACCTACATTTTCTTTGTTTTCGCCTGCAAGCTGATCTTTTTTACCTACCATCTCAATATGGCCTTCAACCAGCGGTATGCCATCCTGATGATAATTGGGCAGTTTTGGATCGGAACACTGCCCTTTTCCGGCCATATATCGTATTGCCGATATAGGCCGCACATAATCGTAATAACCCTTAACGCTGAATGCAGCAATCGAAGCATCATGAAATGCACCTGTCATCACCAGGTAGGCTTTAATATCCCATTCCAGCCTGCCAAGTTCTTCACCTTTCCCCATCCATAATCTTTTAAAATCTTTGTGATAGGAAACAGAATTAAGGTTACTGAGCCAATGGCCCGGGGGTGTAACTGTATTTGGGCCATCAACCCAATACTCGGCAAGTACCCGTGTATAATCTCCCCTGTAAACCAAATTTGGAAGATAGGGCTCTTTAGTATAAGGATTGATCTTATGGCCCGGCGCTTTATACCCTCCATCCAGTAAGTCAAAATACTCCGGATAGTCAGCATACTTTTTTGGTAGGGATTTCACATTTCCAATAGCCCCGGGTGAAACATCTATTCTAACACTGTCTTTCGGATCTAGCTGGCCCGACCAAACGGCATTCAATACAAAACCCCATTTGAAATAGGCAGAACCTTCAGGATCATCACTCATGTCAAGATAAGGTGGTGGCCCCGGATCCATGTAAACATTGCATTCTGTTCCATCCCGGAATAATACTTTTTTATCTTTTTCCTGGAGGGCAAAGGGGACTACATCGCCCCATTCAGGCGTTAAAAACTCCCGTGTTCCCGGAAGCAATAATTGGTTCCAGTCTTTTAAAGTAACATCCCAGCCTTTTATTTTAATGTATTCATCAACAAAAATAGGTTGCCACCTGTTGGGATACCTTATTCCCTTGTTGCCTGGCACTTCCGGGCGCAGAGGTTGGTTAACCGGAACGTAACTGCGTGATTCATACAAATCATCCTCTCCGGAACCATCTTGCAATCCAAAGTTGATAATGTTTTCACCAATATAATTCCCCATGGCAATGGCCGATCCCGAACTGTAATCCGTGGAAGTGTGGTTTGGTTTCAAATCGAATTCGATAACCAGGGAGTCGAGGAAGTCAATAGTACGGCCTTTACTTCCATATTGTCTGTAGCGAAAATCCAGAATCCGGAAAGCTGCGTAACTTATGGCGATATTTCGCATGCTGTCGATGTTCTTAACAGGTGGCAAGAGTGAGGGATCAAATTCACATTTGTATCCACCTACCGTTTTTCCCAGAAAGTATGTTTCAGCTTTTTCGTCATACACAGCCCATGCATCATACATGGCAACAGAGGTGTGGTAAATATTGCGGGCTTCAATTGTTGGCCCCTGGCCATCCGCCTGAACCATCTCAAGCATAGTATCCATCCACTTCCTGGCAACACTGTGTTCCTGGCCATTTAGCAAAAAAGGGACAGTTAAAAAGGCTATCAATAAATGTGCATGAAATTTTATTTGCATATTGCTTGAAATCATTTTAATCATTTATTAGGATTTATTCTTTGCTCTTTTCAAAAACAAGCAATTGGATTGGGACGTAAAAATACAGTATTTTTACCATGTTTATTAAATACGAACGAAATGAGTAAACTGCTATCAGGCCGTATGACCGGCAAAGATGCCGGTATATTTTTAGTCTGGTTAATTTTCATGGGATTTTACATCTCAGGATTATTATTTAACGACACCTGGTGGGCCACTCATTTTATTGCTTTTGTATTACCTTTATGGAGATGGATAATTTTGCTAATTGCATTCATCATCCCGCTTACATTTTTCGTTTTAAAAATCCAATCAGGGCCACTCCTACACACTGGAAGAGGAGCAAACAAAAGTGCTCATTTTATCATCATAGGAATAACAATAATCATGGGCTTTTTGTTTATTCAATTTCCTATTGCCCATGATAATTATGGAGAAGCCTACCTCTTACAACAATACATGGACAAAACCGCCGATGAAATTCCTCAGCAGGCCATGGATGAATTTTTTAGTTTTAAGCTTTCCCCATGGGCAGGCCAAAATACAGTAATGAGCCTGGTTACATTTATCTCGTATTTTGGCGGGGTCGACTATCACTTAGCATTTGTTCTTCTGGATTTGTTTTTTGGTGTCCTGTTTATAATTAGCTGGTTGTACTTTGTCAGGAACCGGTTGCGTAATCGCATTTGGAAAATCGTGATGGGACTTGCAGGTTTATCCGCACCTTTTATACTTAACTTTTACGGGCATATCGAAATCAATGCTCCTGCCCTGCTGTTTAACCTCCTCTGGCTCATTTCTATGCTATCGTACCTTAAACGCAGGACCGTTTTCCGGCTCTGGGGGCTTTTATTATTATTGCTTGTTTGTATTAAATTCCATCCGGTAGCCCTGCTTTTTGCACCAGCGATGCTGTTGTTATTTGTTCAATATTTTTACCCTGATTTTGTGCAAAGGATAAAATTATTTTCATGGAAAAGAATATCAATTCTCATCCTTACACCAATTTTTTTTGCAGGGATGCTTGTTTACTTTTTCGTTTTTAAGGACCATGCAGATACAAGGCAATTGCAGGATACGGCTATGGAATACGACCGCTTGTTTCTACCGTTGCTTTCACCGGATCCTCCGCTGGATAATTACAATATGTTGAGTTTTAACCATATTTTTGATTACTTCGGTGAGATGCTCCTTTGGTCGCCGGTGATTCTGTTTTTGATTGTAATTGTAATTTTATTCTATCGAGAAAAGATTGAATGGAAGCAACCCGAAGTACTGTTAACTGGCCTGAGTCTTATTTTGTTTGGTGCTTTGTTTTTTGTAGTCAACCCATTGCTATCGATGCAAATGGACTGGGACCTGTTTGCCATGCCCGGACCGGTTTTCCTGGTTTTTGGCCTGGTGTTGGTTAGCCAGATCGAAAATGAAAAAATAAGTCCACTTCTTACTGGAGGAAGTATTTCAATGGTCATCCTGAGCATCCCCTTCTTTATGGTTCATGCCTCAACAAACCAGCTATCGCACAGACTTGAAAGTGCCGGAATCAGAATTTATAAAACTTATTATGAATGGTCGAACCAAACCATCCGTTTTGCTTTAGATATTGCTGAAGAAGATAATCTCACAATCCGTAAAAGAAAACGCAATGTTTTAGCAAAGCTGGAACCCTATGCCATCCCGGGGAAGGATTACGAATACGCAAGATTGCTTGTAAGTGAAGGTGAGCAGGTGTTAAGAGACGATCAGGATTATATCAAAGCCCTGGAGATTTTTGATAAAGTAAATTATTATTATCCCCTTTTAAAGAACAATGTTTTATACCAGTTGGAGGCACATTTTTTATTAAAACAGATGGATAAGGCCTATGAGTATGGCCTGCAGTTGATTGAACTAAAACATCCGGATGAAAGAACGGCAACCCGGATTACAATTCACAGTGCGCTGGAGGCCGGATTCTATGATGAAGCTTTTAAACATTCGGGTGTTTATGTAAACAAATGGGGAACTGGAGATGTTATTGGGGAGGTGTATTTCAGGCTTCAACAGCAGGACAAGATTGAGGAGTTGAAGTTTTTATTTAACCGGGGGAATTAATCAGATCAGCAATTTCTATGGCAAATCTTTTCAAATCGAAGGGTTTAGTTTATTTCACAGTTTTACTGATAACAGCAATCTGTTATATTCCAACCATAAATAACCAATGGGTTAATTGGGATGACGACCATTATGTGCTGGAAAACCCCTCGATACAAAAATTTTCTGCCGAAAACCTGCTGGGGCTTTTTCATCCCGATTCCCGAATTATGGACACCTATATGCCCCTTCCGTTGGTAACATTTTCGCTTGAATATGCAGTTGTAAAAGACAAGCCAAAACTTTACCACATCGATAACCTCATTTTACACCTGATCAATGTGGTGCTGGTGCTCTGGTTAATTTTTTTGTTGTGTTCCAATATGTATGTGGCCGCCTTTGTTGCACTGCTATTTGGCATCCACCCCATGCATGTTGAGTCGGTGGCATGGATCACCGAAAGAAAAGATGTGTTGATGGGTGTATTTTATTTTTTATCCGGCATCTATTATCTTCGATACCTCAAAAGTAAGCCTGAACGAAAAAAGCTTTTTTATTTGCTGTCTTTTATATTTTTTGTTTTGTCAGTTTTTAGCAAACCCCAGGCAGTTTCGTTGCCCCTGGTTTTGCTTTTATTTGATTGGTGGCACAACAGAAAATTTTCCAGGAAACTAGTCTTTGAAAAGCTCCCCTTCTTCATAATCGCTGCAGCCATTGGTATTCTTTCGATGATGATTGTTGATCCTGTTCCTATAAAATATGGATTTTTTGAGCGGATCTTATTCTCATCCTATGCCCTCATGATGTACCTGTTCAAATTTTTTATTCCATTTGGCTTAAGTGTTATTTATGATTTGCCTGAAAAGATCAATGGTTATTATCCCCTGATGGTTTATTTATCCCTGCCTGTAGTAATTGCTGTTCTTGCATTAATGATCTATATCATTCGCAAGCTTAGATACATCTTCTTTGGCATGGCATTCTTTTTTCTGACTATTGGCCTGGCACTTCATTTTTTCAAATTAACAACATCAGTTATTTACGAACGATACACATATATTCCATACATCGGATTGCTGTTTATTATAGCTTTTTGGTTTGATAAATATATTCGAACGAAACCTAAAGGGGTGAAAAGAATAAGTATTGCTGTTTTGGGATTGGTGATTTTAATTTTCGGTTTTTTAACCCACAAGCGTGTCCAGATTTGGCAAACCAGCGAAACCCTTTGGACGGATGTTATAAAAACACAGCCCGAAAATTATTTCGGCTATAGCAAACGCGGATTATTTTATATGTCCACCGGTGCATGGAACAAAGCATTGATAGATTTTAACCTGTGCCTTGAGTTGAAACCAGAATTTGATGAAGGCTTAAATAACCGTGGCATGACCCATAAAATGCTGGGCTATCCGGATAAAGCATTTGATGACTTTTCAAAGGCCATCAAATTAAATGGTAATCTTACACCGGCACTTGTTAATATGGGTATCTTGTTAAAGGACTATGAAGATTATCCTCTAGCAATCGAATATTTCAACAAAGCAATCATTCAGGAAAACGACAATCCGGAATATTATATCCACCGTGGAGTGGTTTACAAAAGGATGGGATATTTCAAAGAGGCCAAAATGGATTATTCCCGGGCTATTCAATTAAACCCTGGAGTCCCTTCATATTATTATAACCGTGGCCATGTATTTTGTTTGGAGGGTGAGTTTAGAAAAGGGATCGACGATTTTTCATCAGCAATACAGCTAAGGCCGGATTATGCTTTGGCCTGGTTCGACAGGTCATTGGCTTATTATAATTTATCCGATTTTGCCCAGGCATTAAATGATGCTTACCAGGCCCTGGAATACGGGTTCCAGGTGGAAGACAGCTACATGCTTGATCTGAAAAACAAATCCGGCAAGTGATACAACGAGAGAAACCAGAAAAACATTTTTTTAAATGCAAGAATTTGATACTTTTTTTATCCTTTGTTTGGTGGTACCGGCAGTACTTTTTTCTGGCCTGGTGTTGCTCTATAAATTTCGTAAAAGATTTTTCCTAAGAAAGACCGGATTCCTGATTATCTGGAATAGCTGGCTATTGGCCCTGTTGTTCAGCATCATTTTCTTAGGAAGTGAAAGCTACTTCCGGTTTTTTGTTGACACCACAGACTCATTTGGCTTGAATAAAATTACCCAACGATGGATGCACCGGCATTACAAGCCAAACAATTTCAATGCGAGAGATAACGTGAACTATGATCTGAGGATTGAGCACGGTAAAAGAAGGATTACCTTTTTTGGTGATTCATTTACTGCAGGACATGGAATCAAGGATGTTGATAACAGGTTCCCAAATCTTATCAGAATCCAAAACCCTGGTTTGGAGATCCATGTTCTCGCAGACAATGGAATGGAATCAATCAATCAACTTAACCTTATAAGGAAACTCATTAGTGATAGCTACCAATTTGATCTGGTTGCTCTGGTTTATAACCTGAATGATATTTCATATTTACTTGCTAAAGCAAATGAGATTTACGATCGGGTTTATGCATTTAATGAGGGGTTAAACTTTTTTGGAAAGAATAGTTATTTTGTAAACACCATGTTGTTCAGGTATTTTGCCATGCGAGATCCGGATATCCCTGATTATTATGATTTCGTTGAAGGGGCGTATTTCTCTGAAGCATGGAACAGACATGCAGAGGTTTTGAAAGAAATAAAATATTTAACCGAATCAAAAGGAGGAAAGCTTCTGGTGGTAAACTATCCCTTCTTCCATGACCAAAATGAAGACTATAAATTTCTTCCCGTTCATGAAAAACTTGAGAAGTTTTGGAATAGCCTGGCGGTTCCATACATTGATCTTGAACCAGTGTTTAAAAATTATGATAAACAGGATTTGGTTGTGAATAAATTCGACGCCCATCCCAACGAATTTGCAAATAGTTTGGTAGCCGAAACAATTGATGACTTTATTAAAAACCATCTTCAATAAAACAGGGCATGGCCAATAAAATGGTGTCATATAGCGGAAAGAAATTAATAGCATTTAAAACAATCGCTATTGCCATAGGCCTGATATTAGGTTTGTTAGTCATTGAACTGGTGCTGTTTGCCATTCCACCAAAACATCAGATGGATAACCCGTGGTATTATGAGTCAGGAGGTGGAGTGTCTTCATCTTCAGACCTCCTTCCATTTGAAAGGCCATCCAATCTCATGTGGGAAGGTTTGTCACGCGGTGATATGGCAGTTCTAAATGATGATGATGATCCGTATGCGCAATACATTACTTTCCAAACAGATAGTGATGGATTTCGCAATAGTTCAGAAATCCCAACAGCCGACCTGATCGTTATTGGTGATTCATTTACTGAGGCAGGTAATATTCCTGAAGAAGATACTTATGTTTCTCTTTTGGGTAAAAAATTAAACCTTCAAACTAAAAATTTGGGCCGATCGGGATATACTACAACTTCTGAATTAATAGTCTTGCACAGCTACGGAATTAAATGCCAACCAAAGACAGTAGTCTGGCAAATTGCCGAGTCGAATGACCTGCCCGAGGAAATCCAAATTGATGAATGGATTAAAGCTGGCAAACCACCCTATTTTAACTTCGATACCTTGGGCCGCATGTCGCATTTTGAATCATGGAAACTCCGTTCTCCAACAATAAAACTTATATTACTATTCAGGAAACCGCATGTAAAAGACTGGCCATTCAGTGGTGATTTCGTCGATAAGCAAGGTAAAAAACACACTATACGATTTTTACTTGCACCCGAAAAAAACCAGATTGCTACCGGCAATCCGGGTTGGGCCCGAATGCAACAAGCCATTAGGTATGGACAGGATGTTTGTCAGCAAAACGACATTAAGCTTATTATTTTACTCATGCCAATGAAATTCCAGGTAATGAATGAGTATGTTACAATAGATGATCATATTCTTAATCAGATTTCAGCATTACCAAAAGTTACTGCACAAAATGGCTTGGCTGGAAATTTAGATAAACTATGCAATGAAATTGGTATTCCATTTATAGATGCAACTTTAGCGCTAAAAAATGCAACAGCTTCAAAACAATTGGTTTATTTGCCTTTCGATACACACCTTTCAGCCGAAGGGCATGAAATTATAGCTCAACTTATTTCCGATTTTCTTGCCACTGATTCCAAATAGTTTCTCCTAGAAAAAGGTAGCCATCTGCCCGCATGTGTTCGTCATAATTCCAATAGAGATGCTCACCATTGTCCTCTTTTTCTTTTACCACCTCGCTAAGGTCAATCAGCTGAACATTATACGTCTGACATTGTTGAGCTACAAAATGCTGATATAACTGGTAACCCGGTGTGGTCAAATCTATTGAGTCGTAGTAATCAACCATACACATTTCTTTATCAAACTGATAGTAATGCTTTGTTACCTGGCTCCGGCTGGGAATGTACACAACTACAGGCTCAACATCGAATTTGTTGCAAAAATATTTAATGAAAGGAATGGTTTCTCCCATCCTGGGTATTCGATTGAAGTTGCGTTCCTCCTTACATAATCCATTAACCCGGTATGGGTTGAGTTTTCCATTCATCATGGCCTCAGCCAGAACCGGATTGACATGAACTTTCAATTCTTCTTCCTTTTCCATCCATGGGTTTGAAATGGAAGGAATGCCCGGAAAAAAGGGCTCGAAGCTATTGTTCCACCTTGACAGCACCGGGCCGTTGGACATTAATTGAGTAATGAGTTCAAGTAGCCTTGGTTTGTACCAAAGGTATAACTCCGGTTCCAGGTACAGTTCAGGGATTGCAGGCTCTATCTGGCCAAGGTCGTTTGCATAAATGCAAAAAAAGACTGCATCAGGCATATAAACAGGGATAAGATCTGCAAGCAGTTGCAAATAGGAGTTCAGGCCCATGCCTAACATACCGGCATTAAAAACCTCATAATCCTGCTCAATATCTGCATTTTTGAACCCTGCTGTGATGGTCTCATCCTGATTGGCCATTAGCCCTTCAACAAAGCTGTCGCCGATGAAAATTACCCTGAGCTTGCCTTCCTTTTTCTTAACCAGCCATTCATCATCACGGAAACCATAACGGTTCATATAATGTTTAAAAATGGCCTGTGTGTCCGGCTCAGACTGCCAGTACCAATTTTGATCGCGCAGGTAGTTCGTTTTATTGTTATCGGGGTGCCAGTTAATGTAGTTAATCCGATCCAAATTATTGATTTCAGGCAGGGGAAACGCAATCCTGAATACCATTTCCTGGAAAATGAATATGGCCAGCAGGTAAAGGAATATCTTAAGTGATTTATTGAACATCTGGTTTACAAGTTTCATATCATAACACACATTTCAACACTAAAGGATCTCCAACGGTGAAATCCAAAAATAATAATTAAATCAAACCATGAGCCTGCTACGAAAAATCTAAAATTAAATATTGCCCCCAAAGCACAGCCTATCCCGTGAATGCTGGGAGAGATCACAATACTAAGAAAACCGATACATAAAATTCAGAACACCTGACCTGATTATTCTAATCCAATGAATTATGAAAGTTCGTTTCAAATTGAGTGTGTCACGTTTATCTTGAACTACTTGTGTTTCTGTGCCTTTGTGGTAAAAAAAATTAGAACCACCGAGACACGAAGACACAAAGGAATTCAGAACCCGATACGTTCTTCAATTTGTAGGGCTCATTTCCTCTAACAGGAGTAGTGTAATAACCTGACTTCAAATTTGCATGTTATTGATTAAAAAAAAACCGCCAACCATTTAAAATGATTGCCGGTTTTGTTTCTTGTTAGTAATAACAACTTTTATTTCTTGCTTGCGAAAATTTTATTTGCTTTAAAATCCATCTGGTTTTCCATATTCTCAACCCTCTTAGTTAGTTCAGTTAATACCACCTGGTATTCGGAAATGGTTTGTTGCTGTGATTCGATAATATCATACAACTCCTGTGTTGATTTTACCAAAGGAACCACAAACTCGGCATACCTCAAACCGTAGGCATCTTCTTCATTCTGTGGTGCTTTTACACCACTGAATTCATATCCGGCAGCAATGGCTTGCTCCTCAACCTCCTGTGCGATGAAACCGGAATACCGTATTTGGTTTTTATTTTCGAGAGCTGGTTTTAAATACTCTGGAATTACCTTTCCATAAAAGGCGTAAATCTTCTCATGGTCCATCTGGTAGGTTACAGGCCGCAGGCTATTGATAAAATCGAGACCAACTACATTCTCATCAACATTTGATTTAAACCGTCCATCCGAAGTAGCTGTCCAGTTAACAGACCCTCCAATAACGGATGTAGCGTTGTTGCCTATCACCACTTCATTGCTGTTTGAGGATGTAACATCACCTCCAATGGCTATTGAATTACTACCACTCATTGTAACATTATTACCAATTCCTATATTAAAGGTACTATCTATTGTTGCCTGGTGGCCGATAGCAACATTAAAGTTTGAGAGACCAATTGTGGTTCCTACTTTTGCAGCATATCCTATTGCAATATTGTGATCATCGTTAATATCAGAACTGCGACCGATAGCAATAGAGTTATTTGATCCACCTTGAACATTGCTTAAATATCCAATTGCAATAGCTCCTTCTGATCTCACATCCGTCCCAGAACCGACCATACATGAATATTGGCCAGTGGAGTAAGTATTGAAACCGATAGAGGTTATATCATGGCTATTAATATAAGCACTTGATCCTAAGAATGTATTTCTATACCGGATAGTACTTCCAAAGTCTGCGTCCCAGCCCATGCCTACATTGTCTTCACCAGCCCGGTTGCTATATCCTGCCTGGAACCCAACATAGGTGTTACGGTTGGCATTATTCGTTGCATTGTTCCGGTTATTATCCCAACCGGCACGTGCACCAATAAACGTATTAAAATCTGCATGTTCTGTTGCAGCCCCTGCAGCCTGCCCAATCATTGTATTTCCCCAGCCAGCACCCATATCCGTGCCTGAAGAGTCTCCCACTGCAGTGTTCCAATGGCCGGTGGTATTATCATAGCCGGCCTCATTTCCTACAAAACAATTTCTGTAACCTGTAGTATTCGAACGGCCAGCAGTAGAACCTATAAATGTATTGTCGTTTGCAGTAGTATTGTTATATCCGGCATCTTCACCTACAAAGGTATTGTCATCCCCGTCAATATTGGACCTACCGGCTTCTTCTCCAATAAAGGTATTGTCTCTGCCTACGGTATTTGAATAACCTGCATGAGTACCTACAAATGTGCCATCTGTGGCGCGGTTGTTTTTACCAGCCATTTTCCCGACAAAGGTATTATCAACTCCGGTGCTGTAACCATATACTGCATCACCATAACCGGCCTCAGCCCCAACAAATGTATTGTCAGATCCTGTTGTAAATAAATATCCGGCGCGATATCCCAAATATGTGTTATATGATGCAGAGGTGTTACTTCGTCCTGCAGAATCACCTACGAATGTATCGTAATCTCCAGAGGTAAGAGACATTCCGGCCCCGTTCCCTTCTACATGATTTCCTGTCTGGGCACTGAGCCCAACGGAAAAGAGGCCAAAGCTTACAATGAGGATTGCGTTTACTATTTTCTTTTTTATATTATTATAAATTATATTTTTCATGTCTTTCAAATATTTGTTTGGTTAATTTTTTCTAATACA
>Ga0070728_10004031_pt1 | contig 15632 bp, 10 predicted proteins | sample tdDd471_FD_66723 | JGI IMG/M metagenome (GOLD analysis project Ga0070728, IMG submission 66723) | Marine sediment microbial communities from the Atlantic coast under amendment with organic carbon and nitrate - tdDd47.1 | ecosystem: Environmental > Aquatic > Marine > Coastal > Sediment | place...
AAAGTGTGAGATCCGATATTTACGAGCTGGAATCACAACGCTCGACATGCTTACATATCAATTCTACATGCTGTCAAAACCACGTCAGCCCCTAGAATTCATGCAAAATTAGTAAAAAACATTTAGCTGTTAAACTTATTGGATCAGAAATAGCTGCTTTAGTATCTTTTTTATCCTAACATTTTTGTATCAGATTAAAAATCAGTAATTGAATAGTGTGTTAAAATTTTAATGAAAATTCTGAAATCTGTTAAATGTTTATTAAATTTAAATAAGTATAGTGTTTTTTGATATTAGTTTATATTGAATTTCAGGAACACCTTTGGCTCACCTCTAAAATATTAATTATGAAGAATCGCATTCGAGTAGGAGTACTTCGAGAAACAAAAAATCCACCAGATAAGAGAGTGGCTATTCCACCTGTAACAGGTTTAAAAATACTAGAAAAATATCCTGATGTAAGCATTTTTATTCAGCCTAGTGACATAAGATGTTTTACCGACTCAGAGTATCGTGATCAAGGCTATTTTTTGACTGAAGACCTTAGAGAGTGTGATATTTTGATAGGAGTAAAGGAAGTGAATATTCCCACTTTAATTCCCAATAAAACCTATTTATTTTTTTCGCATACAGCAAAACAGCAAGCTCATAATCGGGAATTACTCCAACAAGTAATTAAAAGAAACATTACATTGATCGATTATGAATATTTAACCAATTTATCTGGGCAGAGACTTGTTGCATTTGGACATTGGGCAGGAGTGGTTGGTGCTTACAAGGCTTTGCGAGCCAGGGGAATGAGAACGGATTTCTTCGATTTGCCTCCTGCAAGAACATGTTTGGATATGAACGAAATGTACAGGCATTTAAAAAAGATTACTCTTAAACCAATTAAAATTCTGATAACAGGTGGAGGAAGAGTTGCAATGGGGGCCATGCAAACCATTCGAGTTTTAAATTTGAAGGAAGTTGATCCTGAAGAGTTTTTAACTACAGAATATGATGAGCCTGTAGTGTGCAGAATAGATCCCGATAAATACGTTGAAAGAATTGATGGTTCGGATTTTGATTTAAAGCATTTTTACGATCATCCTGAGATGTACCAATCAACATTTAAGAAATTTTCAAAAGTTACCGATTTATATATAGCATGTCATTATTGGGATCCGAAAGCGCCAAGGTTTCTAACTCCTGAGGATTACAAAGAGGATGATTTTAGAATTTCGGTAGTTGCAGATGTTAGTTGTGATATTGATGGACCATTGCCATCGACTTTGAGACCTTCTACTATTGCTTCCTCTTTTTATGGATATGATAGGTTTAGTGAAGAAGAGGCCATTCCATTTGTTGACAAACGTAATGTTACGGTTATGGCTGTAGATAATTTACCAGGTGAACTGCCTCGTGATTCATCGATAGATTTTGGAGAAGCTTTGGCCGATAATGTTTACGAAGCTTTGTTTGGTGATGACCCGGAAGGAATTTTAGAACGAGCTACCATAGCTAAAGAAGGAAAACTTACAAAGCATTTTGCTTATTTGCAGGATTACCTGGAAGGCAAAGATGCCGTAACTGTATAAAACAAAAAGACCAAATGGAATTTCATTTGGTCTTTTTTATTATTATAAATTTTTCAAATTTGATATGGTATGTGTTGGATCATTAGCTCCAAAAACAAAACTACCTGCAACAAGTGCATTGGCTCCTGCTTCAAGCAATTTCTTTCCGGTCTCTAAATTAACACCACCGTCAACTTCAATTATTGTATTGGCATTTTTTTCAGCAATCATATTTTTTAATTGCTTTACTTTTTTATAAGTGTTTTCAATAAAGCTTTGTCCTCCAAATCCAGGATTTACACTCATTAATAGTACCAAATCAAGGTCTTGAATAATATCTTCAAGAACAGATACAGGAGTGTGTGGGTTTAAAGAAACTCCAGCTTTCATTCCATGTTGCTTGATGTTTTGTACGGTGCGGTGTAGGTGAGTACATGCTTCGTAGTGTACAGTTAGATAATCAGCTCCAGCTTTTTGAAAAGCCTCAACATATCTATCCGGATCAATAATCATTAAATGAACATCCAATGGCTTTTCAGCAATTTTATTGATTTGTTGTACTACTGGCAGTCCGTATGAGATATTAGGAACAAAAACACCATCCATAATATCCAGGTGAAACCAATCGGCTTCGCTTTTATTAACCATCTCAATGTCAGCTTTCAGATTGGTGAAATCTGCCGATAATAAGGATGGTGAAATAATTGTTTGCATCTGATTGTTTAATATTAGTATTTTAATTTGGCGCAAAGATATAATTAAAAAAGGATAAGAAAGAAATGCTGAAATTTTTCCCTTATCCTTTAAATATCATTCAATCATGTAAGTATTTATTCTCCTAAATAAGTTTTTAAGATTTTGCTTCTAAAAGTTGACTTCATTCGTTTAATGGCTTTTTCTTTAATCTGGCGAACTCTTTCCCGAGTTAATCCAAATTCCTTTCCAATTTCTTCCAATGAGTATGGTGGTTTTCCGTTTAAACCAAAATACAAACGAATGATGGCGGCTTCTCGTTTTGATAGTGTAGATAAAGATCGCTCTATTTCTTTTCTAAGCGAATCTCGAATTAACGCCTTATCTGGACTAATTTCATCATTGCTTAATAAGATGTCGTAAAGCGTATTTTCCTCTTCTGGATTAATTGGTGCATCCATAGATACATGGCGACCAGATGCCTTTAATGCTTCCTTTACATCCTTTGGGCTCATTTCTAAAATATTGGCAATTTCTTCAGCTGAGGGTTCACGCTGATACTCTTGCTCTAACTGAGAGAAAGTTTTGTTGATTTTGTTGATGGAACCAATTTTATTTAGTGGTAAACGAACGATTCTTGCTTGTTCAGCCAAGGCTTGTAAAATTGATTGACGAATCCACCAAACTGCGTAAGAAATAAATTTAAATCCTCTTGTTTCATCAAACCTTTGGGCAGCCTTAATTAAGCCTAAATTTCCTTCGTTAATTAAATCAGGCAAGCTAAGGCCTTGGTTTTGATATTGCTTTGATACAGATACAACAAAACGCAGATTACACTTAATAAGCCGATCCAGAGCTTTTTTGTCTCCCTTTTTTATCTTTCTGGCAAGTTGAACCTCTTCCTCTGCCGAAATTAGGTCGACTTTCCCAATTTCATGCAGATACTTGTCCAGGGAAGGAGTTTCTCTGTTTGTTACTTGTTTGGTAATTTTTAGCTGTCTCATAGTGGAATTTTGGTATAAAATGATGAAGCCTAACTCCGTCATTAATATTTAAATATAGCAAAATGATTTAAAAAAAGAAATCCGTGAGAACTTATTTAAGGTGTCAGATTGATCCTGAAAATCATCATAATTTCCATTTTCAGGATTATTCTGCAATTATTTTTTGCGAATTATAAGTAATTGCGTAATATTGCATTTGAATTCCGATTGATTCTTCTCATTTAGAGGTCGAAAGATCAGGTTCCGTATTGATTCAAATACAATTCTATCTAAAAACATTACCCAAAAAATATTAATAAATTATATATGTACGATATTCTTGAATTAAACAAGAAGCTTGTGCCTGAGTTGCGAGAAATCGCTAAAGAACTTAAAATCAAGAAAATTGAATCTTTTAAAAAACAAGATTTAATTTATAAGATTCTTGATCAGCAGGCGATTGTAGCTTCCGAAATGAAATCTTCTGAGAAAAAGACTCCTCGTAAGAGAGTTAAAAAATCAGAAGGAGAGACAAAGACTGAGGATGATCAGCCTAAAATTAAGCTACGCAGAAGAAGAAAGACAGAGCAGCCAGTTAAAGAGGTTGTGAAAGAGGCAGCATCTCAAATTCAGTCTGAAGAAAAGAAAGCTGAGGAAGCTCCTGCGAAACCAAAGCGCACTAGAAAGGTAGTTGAGAAAAAAACAGAACCAGTAAAGGTTGAAGCTGAAAATAAAGAAGAGGTTAAAACTCAGAAAGAAGAGACTCCTGTTGCTAAAGAAGAAAAGCCAAAACTAGAAAAGCAGGAAAGAGGCGAGAAAGCTGAGAAACCTGAAAGGCAAGAAAGAACTGACAGAAACGATAGACAGGATCGTCAGGATAAAAATCAGCACAGAAAAAGATTCGAAAAAAGAGAGAAAGAAAAGCTTTTCGAATTTGATGGAATTATTAATAGTTCTGGTGTCTTGGAAATAATGCCTGATGGTTATGGTTTCCTTCGTTCATCAGATTATAACTATTTAAATTCTCCGGATGATATTTATGTATCTCAGTCTCAGATTAAACTATTTGGTTTAAAAACTGGTGATACAGTTAATGGATCTATCCGTCCTCCCAAAGAGGGTGAAAAATATTTTCCTTTAATTAAGGTTGAAAAGATTAATGGTCGTTTGCCAGAGGTGATTCGTGACCGTGTACCTTTCGATCATTTGACACCACTTTTTCCAGATGAAAAATTTAACCTGACTAGTGGTTCTTCAAACTCATTATCTACTCGTGTAGTTGATATGTTTGCACCTATCGGTAAGGGACAAAGAGGTTTGATTGTTGCGCAACCGAAAACAGGTAAAACTGTTTTGTTGAAAGAAGTTGCAAATGCAATTGCTGCCAATAATCCAGAAGCTTATATGATTATTCTTCTGATTGACGAACGTCCGGAAGAGGTAACTGATATGGCAAGAAGTGTAAATGCAGAAGTAATTTCATCTACTTTTGATGAGCCGGCAGAACGTCATGTAAGAGTTGCTAATATTGTGCTTGAAAAAGCAAAACGTATGGTTGAGTGTGGACACGATGTAGTAATCTTGCTTGATTCAATTACTCGTTTGGCCCGTGCTTACAATACAGTTTCTCCAGCATCAGGTAAAGTCCTTTCTGGTGGTGTTGATGCAAATGCTCTTCACAAGCCAAAACGTTTCTTTGGTGCTGCTCGTAATATCGAAAATGGAGGATCGCTTACTATTTTGGCAACTGCATTAACAGAAACGGGTTCTAAAATGGACGAAGTAATTTTCGAAGAATTTAAAGGAACCGGTAATATGGAACTTCAGTTAGATCGTAAATTATCTAACAAGCGTATTTACCCTGCTGTTGACATTACAGCTTCTAGTACACGTCGCGAAGATCTTCTATTGGACGAAGGCCAGTTGAATCGCATTTGGGTACTTCGAAACTTCTTAACCGATATGAATTCTGTAGAAGCTATGCAGTTTATTAGCGATAGAATGAGAAAAACTCGTTCGAATGAGGAGTTCTTGATTTCGATGAATGACAAATAAGTCAAATACAATATGATATAGAAGAGGCAGTAATTTTACTGCCTCTTTTTTTTTGAACTACTTTCTTATGGAATGATCAGTTATAGCAAGGGAAAGCTGTTGTGCGACATGTTATTTTAAATAAGTATAAATAGCAAAAAATAGGTGCTTTTGTAATCTCGAGATTACAAAATTAAGCTTTAATTCTATAAATTTGCCATGTAAATTTCGAAGAAGTATGAACACCTTACTACAGACACATAATAGTTTGTTGAAAAACAAAAAGAGTAATATTCGTCGACAATTGGCTGATCAAATTGATTGGTCGCAACGATTAATTGCTATTAAAGGTGCCAGAGGTGTAGGTAAAACTACCTTCCTGTTAGACTATGTTCGAGAAAATTGTGCAAACGATAAATCATGTCTTTATATAAACATGAACAACCTGTTCTTTACCGAAAGAGGACTGGTTTCGTTTGTTGATGAATTCTATAAAAAAGGTGGCAAGTTGTTATTGTTAGATCAGATTCATAAATATCCTGATTGGGCAAAAGATTTAAAAACTTGCTATGAGCAATGTGGTGACTTAAAAATTATATTTACGGCTTCTTCTATTTTAAGAGTAAAAACAAACGAGGAACTTAAAGATATTGTGAATGTGTATTACCTTAATGGATTATCATTCCGAGAATTTTTAAATCACGAAACTGGAAACAAATTTAAGAGCTATTCTTTAGAAGATATTATCGAAAATCACGAGGAGATTGTCGATGAAATTCTTGAGAAAGTAAGACCTCTGGCTTATTTTAATGATTATTTACGTTACGGATATTATCCCTGTTATCAGGAAGAGAGAAGTTTCATTGATAATTTGTTGAAAATTATCAATCTGATGTTGGAGTTTGATATTACGTATTTGAACCAAATAGAATTAAAATATCTGCCAAAGCTAAAGAAGCTACTTTATATCATTTCGAGCAATGTGCCATTTCAGCCAAATGTTAGCAAGTTGGCAAACGATGTGGAAACTTCAAGAGCTACGATTATGAATTACTTGCGATATTTGAAAAATGCAAGATTAATTCGTTTGCTTAACTCGAAGGATAGCTATAAAGATTCATCTAAGAAGCCCAACAAGGTATATTTACACAATACCAATTTACTGTATGCCATATCTCCTGAGAATATCGATCAGGATAACTTGCGTGAAACCTTTTTTTACAATCAGGTAGCACCAACAAGGCTTTTTACAAGTACGGATATGGGACACTTTTTGGTGAATGATAAATACAATTTTAAAATTACAGGCAATTTGAATTTGTCTGATTCTAATATTAGAACAGAAGACTTATTTGAGGCCGCCGACATGATCGAACGTGGTGAAGGAAATAAAATTCCTTTATGGTTGTTCGGTTTTTTATATTAGAGAATTAAATAACAGAAATAAATTAAACTACCATTAATTAAAATTAATTGGAGGAGTAAAATGGCAAGAGAAAAAAAATTCATTACCTGCGATGGTAATGCTGCTGCCGCTCACGTAGCATATATGTTTAGTGAGGTATCTTGTATTTACCCAATCACACCTTCTTCGCCTATGGCTGAGAATGTTGATGAGTGGGCTGCACAAGGTCGAAAAAACATTTTTGGCGAAACTGTTCGTCTAGTTGAAATGCAATCAGAAGCTGGTGCTGCAGGTGCAGTTCACGGTTCTTTACAAGCTGGTGCTTTAACAACTACTTATACTGCATCTCAGGGATTATTGTTGATGATTCCTAATATGTATAAGATCTCTGGTGAGTTATTACCATGTGTATTCCACGTAAGTGCACGTGCATTGGCTGCTCAGGCACTTTCTATTTTTGGTGATCATTCAGATGTTTATTCTGCAAGACAAACTGGTTTTGCTATGTTGGCATCAGGATCTGTACAGGAAGTTATGGATCTTTCTGCAGTTGCTCACCTTACTGCAATTAAGTCTCGCGTTCCTTTCATCAACTTCTTCGATGGATTCCGTACTTCTCACGAAATTCAAAAAGTTGAAGCTGTTGACGCTGACGATATGAAAGAATTGGTAGATATGGAAGCTCTTCAAGAGTTCCGTAACCGTGCTTTGAATCCAGAATCTCCTGTAACTAGAGGTACTGCTCAAAACCCAGATATCTACTTCCAGTCTCGTGAGGCTGCAAACCCATTCTACGAAAAAGTACCTGAAATCGTAGAAGGTTATATGAACGAAATTACCAAGTTAACTGGTAGAGAATACAAGCCATTCGTTTACTATGGTGCTGAAGATGCAGAAAACATCATCATCGCTATGGGATCTGTAACAGAAACTATCAAAGAGGTTATTGATTACAAGATTGCAAATGGTGAAAAAGTTGGTATGGTTGGTGTACACCTATATCGTCCATTCTCAGCTAAGCATTTCTTAAGCGTTGTTCCTGAATCTGTGAAGAGAATTTGTGTTCTTGACAGAACTAAGGAGCCAGGTGCTAATGGAGATCCAATGTATCTTGATGTAAGAGAAGTATTCTACGGAAAAGAAAACGCTCCTATCGTAGTTGGTGGTCGTTACGGATTAGGTTCTAAAGATGTTACTCCATCTCAAATTATTGCTGTTTACAAAAACTTAGCAATGAACGAACCTAAAAACCAATTCACTTTAGGTATTGTAGATGATGTTACATTCAAATCTCTTCCTTTGGAAGCTGAGTTGAAAGTAAACTCTGAAAAATTATATGAAGCTAAATTTTATGGTTTAGGTTCTGATGGTACTGTAGGTGCTAACAAAAACTCAATCAAGATTATTGGTAGTGCAACTGATAAGTATTGTCAAGCTTATTTTGCTTACGATTCTAAAAAATCAGGTGGTTTTACTGCTTCTCACCTTCGTTTTGGTGATGATCCAATCCGTTCTACTTACCTTGTGACTACTCCTGACTTTGTAGCATGTCACGTTCCTGCATACGTATACTTATACGATGTATTGAAAGGATTGAAAAAAGGTGGTTCATTCTTGTTGAACTCTATCTACGATGTAGAGGAAACTAAGAAGCACTTACCTGATCACATGAAGAAGTACATTGCTGAAAATGATATTAAATTCTATATCATCAATGGTACTAAATTAGGTGAAGAGTTAGGTCTTGGTACAAGAACCAACACTATCATGCAGGCTGCATTCTTCAAAATTACTGGCGTAATTCCATTCGAATTGGCAGTAGAAGAAATGAAGAAAGCAATTGTGAAGTCATATGGTAACAAAGGTGAAAAAGTTGTTAACATGAACTTCTCAGCTGTTGATGCTGGTGGTGAAAATGTAATTGAAGTTGAAGTTCCTGCTGAATGGAAAAACATCGAAGCAGAAGGATTCAAGACAGACTCAACTGGTCGTCCTGAGTTCGTAGCTAATGTTTGTGATCCTATGAACGCTCAAACTGGTGATGATCTTCCAGTTTCTGCATTCCAGGGTAGAGAAGATGGTACTTTCCCAGCTGGTACAACTAAATATGAAAAGCGTGGTATCGCAGTTAGCGTTCCTGAATGGAAAGAAGAAACTTGTATTCAGTGTAACCAGTGTGCTTACGTTTGTCCTCATGCTGCTATTCGTCCATTCTTGTTAACAGAAGAAGAAGTTGCTGCTGCTCCTGCTGGAACTGCTGTTAAGCCAGCTACTGGTAAAGATCTTAAAGGATTAAGCTTCCGTATTCAGGTTGCTCCTCTGGATTGTACAGGTTGTGGTAACTGTGTTGACGTTTGTCCAGCTCCTAAAGCTAAGGCTCTTGAAATGAAGCACCTTGAAACTCAGGATGCTGAGAAAGAAAGATGGCACTACATGGATAAGCAAGTAGGTTACAAAGAGCTTCTTCCTAAAAACAACGTGAAAAACTCACAGTTCGCTCAGCCATTATTCGAGTTCTCTGGAGCTTGTGCTGGTTGTGGTGAAACTCCATACATCAAATTAATCACTCAATTGTACGGTGAGAGAATGATTGTGGCTAATGCTACAGGTTGTTCTTCTATCTACGGTGGTTCTGCTCCATCTACTCCATACTGTAAGAACGATAAGAGCGGTAAAGGTCCAGCTTGGGCTAACTCTCTATTCGAAGATAACGCTGAGTATGGTTACGGTATGGCAGAAGGTGTTAACAAAATGCGTGCTCGTATTGCTCAGCGCATGGAAGAGAACATGGATGCTGTTAACGATGCAACTAAAGCTGCATTTGCTGAGTGGTTAGAAGGAAAAGATAATGCTGATGCTTCAGAAGTTGCTTCTCCAAAAGTTGAAGCTGCTTTAGCTAACGAAACTCACGAAGTTGCTAAGGAAATCTTGAACTTGAAGCAATACTTAGTGAAGAAGTCTATCTGGATCTTCGGTGGTGACGGTTGGGCTTATGATATAGGTTTCGGTGGTTTGGATCACGTATTGGCTTCTGGTGAAGATGTAAATGTATTGGTAATGGATACTGAGATTTACTCTAACACTGGTGGACAGGCTTCTAAATCAACTCCTGTTGGTGCTGTAGCTAAATTTGCTGCTGCTGGTAAGCGTATCAGAAAGAAAGACCTTGGTATGATTGCAATGTCTTACGGATATGTTTATGTAGCTCAGGTTGCAATGGGTGCAAACCAGGCTCAATACTACAAAGCATTGAAAGAAGCTGAAGCTTATCCAGGACCATCATTGATCATCGCTTATTCTCCTTGTATTTCTCACGGATTGAAAGCATCTATGGGTAAATCACAAGCTGAAGAGAAAAAAGCTGTTGAAGCTGGATACTGGCACTTGTATCGTAACAACCCTATGTTGGAAGCAGAAGGTAAGAACCCATTCGTTCTTGATTCAAAAGAACCTAAGTGGGAAAACTTCCAGGATTTCTTATTAGGTGAGGTACGTTATACTTCTCTACAGAAATCATTCCCAGAAGAAGCTAAGGAATTATTCGTAGCTGCTGAAGAGAATGCGAAGTGGAGATATAAAGCTTACAAGCGTCAAGCTTCATTAGATTATTCTGAAGAAGAAAAAGAACTTGCATAAGTTTTTAATCTAATTATATAGAAAGAGGCTCTTTTTAGGGCCTCTTTTTTCGTTTAATCTGTCGTGCAAATGACAGTTTAAAAAAACGGATTGTCGTAACTTTTTTCTTGACATTAATTTAGGAGTGTTATGAAAAAGTTGCGATATATTTTATTTGGGTTTATTCTGCTAATGATATATTCATGCGGTGGCAGTAGTGATGATGGAGGAATGATGCCAAATCCGGATCCTGATCCAATGATAGATTTTACGGTAAGAACCGTTACCAAAACTTCAAGTCATCCATGGTTTGAAGAGGGAAGCTTAATTGGATATACTATTAATGGTACTGAAGGAAGTCAATTGAATTTGACTCGTGGTACTAAATACGTTTTTGATATCAATACGCCCACTCACCCTTTTTATATTAGTACAGATGATACAGGAGTAGGAGCAGGAGAAGTAAGCAATGGTGTAACAGGAAGCAAAACCCAAACCGGGACATTGAGTTTTACACCAAATTCAAATCATCCTGATACTTTGTACTATCAATGTTCTGCACATCCAAAAATGGGATACATGATTATACTCAGTGACTCGTAGGCCAAAGATATGTGATAATTGTTATGATTTTAGAGATCCTAAAGCATAGCTCCGGATCGGAAAGGCAGAATGGTAAGTTGGTGGATCTTACCATTCTGCCTTTCTTTATTAAAAAAAAAAATATAAGACTTGTATGTCTTATATTCAAAGGGGAGTGTGTGATTTATTGTGATATTCAGGTTGTTGAAAATGAAAATAGAGTTGAAATTTTCAAGTTCATTTCTTATATTTATTTATACCCAATAAATTTTTAATCCAAAATCATATGGCAAATTTAAACGTTGAATTCATGGGGTTAAATTTAAAAAATCCCATTATAGTAGGGGCTTGTACCCTTTCAGCTACCGTTGAGGGAGCTAAAGATCTTGAAGAGGCAGGAGCAGCTGCCATTGTGTATAAATCTCTATTCGAAGAGCAGATTATTATGGAACGTGCACAGCTTTCTGATGAGTTGGACGAATACGCACATCGTAATGCTGAGATGACTTCACTGTTTCCAGCATTGGAACATGCGGGTCCTAAAGCCCATTTGCTTAAGCTAAAAGAGGTTAAAGAGAATGTAAATATTCCAGTAATTGCAAGTTTGAATTGTTTGTACGATGTTACTTGGTTCGAGTATGCTAAAGAATTGGAAGATGTAGGAGTGGATGCATTAGAGCTAAACTTTTACCAGATGCCAATTGATGGTGAGAAAACTGCAGAGCAAATGGAAGAGGAAAAAGTTAAAATTGTAAAGACTTTAAAAGAAAGACTTTCTATTCCATTTTCAATTAAATTGAGTCCATACTATACCAATATCTTAAATTTTGTTCAGAGATTAGATAAAGCTGGTGCTTCAGCTTTCATTTTATTCAATCGTCTTTTCCAACCAGAAATTGATGTTGAAACAGAAGCTCATGTTACAAATTTTAATCTAAGTAATCCAGGTGATTTTAAATTAGGCTTAAGATATGTTGGTCTTACTCATGGTAAAGTTATGGGAGATTTGTGTGGAGCCAATGGTATTTATGGATCTACAGATGTACTGCAAATGCTTTTAAGTGGAGCAAAAACAGTTCAAATGGTTAGCTCTTTGTATAAAAATACTCCAGTAGTTATTGAAAAGGTATTATATGAACTTGAAGAATGGATGGATAAGAAAGGATACAAGTCTGTTGATGAATTTAGAGGCAAATTATCTGATAAAGAATTAAAAGCTTCAGATGTTTATTACAGAGCTCAATATCTTGATTTTCTTTTGCATCCTGAAGAAGTTATTAATAAAAATTTGATGAGATAAAATACTGATTGTTTAAACATAAAAGCCTGCCCATTGGCAGGCTTTTTTTGTGAAATATAAGTGTTAAAAATAGATGTTTAATTTTTCGCAAACGTTTGAAAAAGAAAAGTGTACGTGCATAAAAAAAAACTACAGAAAAGCATCCGAAATGACGCAATTATATTTTTAAAATTAAAAAAAGAAAACTACTTTTGTGTGCGTATTTTCGCATGACAAAAATCATGCTTAATCCCTTTAAATTTATTGTTTTAAATAAATAGAAGCTAATAATATAATTGTTGTTAAGGATCCTGTTGTTTGGGACTTTAACGTTTAAAACTAAAAAGCGATAATTATGAGTACTAAGTACGTTTATACTTTTGGTGACGGTAAGGCCGAAGGTAAAGCAGATATGAAAAATCTGCTTGGAGGAAAAGGTGCTAACCTTGCAGAAATGAACCTAATCGGTGTTCCTGTGCCAGCAGGTTTCACTATCACTACTGAAGTTTGTACTGAATACAACAAGCAAGGAAAAGATGCTGTTGTAGAAATGATTAAAGGTCAGGTTGAGGCTGCTGTTATTGAAACAGAAAAAGCAATGAACGCTAAATTTGATTCTAACGATGGTTCTTTCCCATTGTTGTTATCTGTTCGTTCTGGTGCTCGTGTTTCTATGCCAGGTATGATGAATACTGTTTTAAACCTTGGTATGAATGATGAGACAGTAAAAGTTATTGCTGAAAAATCAGGAAACGAAAAATTTGCTTACGATTCATATCGTCGTTTCATCCAGATGTACGGTGACGTAGTAATGGGTGTTGAAGCTGAAGAAGGTGAGCACTGTCCATTCGAGCAAGTTTTAGATAAAGTAAAAGAAGCTAATGGTTACGCTTCTGATGCTGATATGACTGTTGAAGATTTGAAAGCAGTTGTTGAAGAATTTAAAGCTGTAGTTAGAGCTAAGGCTGGAAAAGATTTCCCAACTAATCCATGGGATCAGCTTTGGGGATCTGTTTGCGCTGTATTCGATTCATGGAATACTGAAAGAGCAATTCTTTACCGTCGTATGGAGAACATTCCAGAGGAGTGGGGAACTGCTGTAAACGTTCAGGCTATGGTATATGGTAACATGGGTGAAACTTCTGCTACAGGTGTATGCTTCTCTCGTGATGCTGCTACTGGTGAAGATTTATTCAATGGTGAGTACTTGATCAACGCACAGGGTGAAGACGTTGTTGCTGGTGTTCGTACTCCACTTGAAATTACTACTATTGGTTCTAAGCGTTGGGCTGAGCGTAACGGTACTTCTGAAGCTGACCGTGCTGCTAACTTTGCTTCATTAGAAGAAGCTATGCCTGAGCTTTACAAAGAACTAGATGCTGTTCAGCAAAAATTAGAAGATCACTATAAAGATATGCAGGATATGGAGTTCACCATTCAGGATGGTAAACTTTGGATGTTGCAGACTCGTAACGGTAAGCGTACTGCTGCTGCTATGGTTAAGATTGCTGTTGATATGATGGAGCAAGGTTACTTCGATGCGAAGACTGCTTTATTACGTCAGGAGCCAAACAAATTAGATGAGTTATTGCACCCAGTATTTGATACTGATGCTCTTGCTTCTGCAAAAGAACTTTCGAAAGGTTTGCCAGCTTCTCCAGGTGCTGCTACAGGTCAGATCGTATTCTCAGCTGAGGATGCTGAAACTTGGGCTGCTGATGGTAAGAAAGTAATCCTTGTTCGTCGTGAGACTTCTCCAGAAGACTTGAAAGGTATGAACGCTGCTGTTGGTATCTTAACTGAGCGTGGTGGTATGACTTCTCACGCGGCTGTAGTAGCTCGTGGTATGGGTAAATGTTGTATCTCTTCTGCTGCAGGATTAGTAGTTTCTGGTAAAACAATGACTATTAATGGTGTTGCTTACAACGAAGGTGATTTCATCTCATTGAACGGTTCTACTGGTGTTGTTTACGAAGGAGAAGTTGCTACTATCAACCCATCTTTGGATGGTGATTTCGGTAAGATCATGGATCTTTCAGAAGCTAACACTCGTATGTATGTTAGAACTAATGCTGATACTCCAGCTGATGCTGAAACTGCTCGTAACTTCGGTGCTAAAGGTATTGGTCTTTGTCGTACTGAGCACATGTTCTTCGAAGGAGATCGTATCTGGAAGATGCGTGAAATGATCCTTGCTGAAGATCTTGAAGGTCGTAAGGAAGCATTGACTAAATTATTGCCTATCCAGCGTGAAGACTTCTACGGAATTTTGAAAGCTATGGACGGATTCGGAGTAACTATTCGTTTACTAGATCCACCATTGCACGAGTTTACTCCAAACGATGAAGCTTCTCAGAAAGAAATGGCTGAAAAGTTAGGTGTTGATGTGAAAGTTGTTACTGAAAAAGTAGAGTCTCTTCACGAGTTTAACCCAATGTTAGGTCACAGAGGTTGTCGTCTAGGTAACACTTACCCAGAGATCACTGAAATGCAGGCTCGCGCTATTATCGAAGCTGCTTGTGACTTGAAGAAAGAAGGTCTTGATCCAAAACCAGAAATCATGGTTCCATTGATCGGTACTGTTAAAGAGTTGAAGATGCAGGAAGAAATCATCCGTTCAACTGCTGATGTAGTATTCGAAGAAAAAGGAATTAAAGTTGATTACATGGTAGGTACTATGATCGAGATTCCTCGTGCTGCTTTAACTGCTGACGAAGTTGCTGAAGTTGCTGAATTCTTCTCATTCGGTACTAATGACTTAACTCAGATGACTTTCGGATACTCTCGTGATGATGCTGGTAAATTCTTACCTATCTACATTGAGAAAGGTATCTTGAAGCAAGATCCATTCCAGGCTCTTGATCAAACTGGTGTTGGTCAGTTGGTTGAAATGGGTGCACAAAAAGGTCGTGCAACTCGTTCTGATCTTAAATTAGGTATCTGTGGTGAGCACGGTGGTGAGCCATCATCAGTTGAGTTCTGTCACAGAACTGGATTGGATTACGTTTCATGTTCTCCTTTCCGTGTGCCTATCGCACGCTTAGCTGCTGCTCAAGCAAACTTGAGATAATCTGATAGAAATATCGATTTAATATATAGAAGGCTGCCTCTTTTGAGGTGGCCTTTTTTAATGTATTACTTCGTCTATAATTACTTTCGAACGGGAGCTGTCAATCCGACGCGATTCGAGTCACACAGTTGATTCGGAGAACCGAACAGTATCGGATTGACTTGATTCTTTTGTTTACTTTTCTCATCAAAGGAGAAATGTAAAAGCAAACGGCTTGAGTGGTAAAATGAAATTTATGACAGACAGTAGGTATCTGTAGTGAGCGCAATCATTGTTTGGTGAGCCATCATCAGTTGAGTTCTGTCAAAGAACAGGATTGGATTGCGTTTCATGTTCTCCTTTCCGTGTGCCAATCGCACGTTTGGCTGCTGCTCAAGCAAACTTGAGATAATCTGATAGAAATATCGATTTA
>Ga0070728_10004033_pt1 | contig 15620 bp, 11 predicted proteins | sample tdDd471_FD_66723 | JGI IMG/M metagenome (GOLD analysis project Ga0070728, IMG submission 66723) | Marine sediment microbial communities from the Atlantic coast under amendment with organic carbon and nitrate - tdDd47.1 | ecosystem: Environmental > Aquatic > Marine > Coastal > Sediment | place...
ACGACCACGTCGCCCGAGAAGTCCGGGCTGCAGCCGCTGAACGTCAGGTCGACGTCCGCGAGCGCGGGGCCGGCGTCCACGCCGCCGCCCCCGGCGTCCGAGCCGCCGCCCGGGCCGGCGTCGGTCGCGCCGGCGTCGGAGCCGCCGCCGGGGCCCGCGTCGGTGCGGGGCACGGAGCCGTCGGCTCCGGCGGGGCGGGAGTCGTCGCAGCCCGCGGCGGCGAGGACGGCACAGAGCACGAGGGCGCGTCGCATCGTCGAGGCGTACGCTCGCGCGCGCCCGACCTTCCGTCAATCGTGGTAGATCGCGGCGGGGGTTCGATGGGTCTGGAGATCGTCTACGAGGACGACAGCTGTCGGCAGGCGTACGCGGGGCCGATCCACGTCGTCGGCTGGTTCGACGCGCCGCGGCTCGAGCAGATGGAGGCCTACGGGGTGCACGCGCAGGCCCTCAGCCGGCGCCTGCCGATGACCGGACTGATGAACCTGATCGTCCGCGGCCGCGCGCGGTTCGACCCCGCCGTCCGCGCCGAGGCCAAGCGCCTCACCGAGCGCGGGATGCACCGGGGCGGCACCTCGCACGTGATCCTCGCGCCCGGGCTCGCCGGCTCGGCCGTGCGCGCGTTCATGAGCACGACCGTGCTGCTCGGGCGCCCGAAGCACCCGACCAAGGTCTTCGACGAGATCCGCGCCGGCGCGCGGTGGCTCGCCGAGCGCATCGACATCGACGCGCAGCGGCTGACCGCCGAGTGCGAGGACTTCGTCAACGGCGACTGATCCGGGAGCCGGCGACTATGCTGCGGGGGTGAAGAAGCCCAAGCCCCCGTTGGCTCAGCGGGCGCGCGAGCTCGCGACGACCATCGCGCGCACCGTCCGCCTCGTCTTCGACTGCAACGCGCGCCTCGCCGCGATCCTGATGGTCCTGACGCTGACGTCGGGCCTGATGCCGGCGGCGATCGCCTGGGTCGGCAAGCAGATCGTCGACGGCGTCCTGCAGGCGTACGTGACCGGCTCGGCCGCGGCCCGCGAGGACGTCGTGTGGTGGGTCGTGATCGAGCTGGGGCTCGTCGTGATCGCGCGCGGCATCGAGCGCACGCGCTGGGTGTCGGACACCCTGCTCCGCGCGCAGCTCGGCCAGCAGATCAACGAGCGGATCATCGGCAAGGCGCTCGAGCTGTCGCTGCCCGACTTCGAGAACAGCGAGCTCTACGACGAGATGACCCGGGCCCGCCGCGGGGCGTCGTACCGCCCGATCGCGGTGGTGCTCGGTCTGTTCGATCTGGGGCGCAACGCCGTCGCGCTCGTCGCCTACGCGTTCCTGCTGTGGCAGCTCGCCCCGTGGGCGCTGCTGCTCGTGGTCCTCGCCGCGGTGCCGATGTTCGTGGTCGACACGAAGTTCTCCGAGCAGACCTTCCGGCTGCTGAGCTGGCGGGCGCCGGAGACCCGCAAGCAGAACTACCTGGAGTCGGTGCTCACCCGCGAGGAGACGGCCAAGGAGGTGTCGCTGTTCGGGCTCGGACCGCTGCTCTTCGACCGCTACCGCGCCTTCCACGGGCAGCACTACGAGGAGGACGAGGCGCGCACGGTGAAGCAGGGCGTGTTCGCCTACCTCGTCGGGCTGCTCGGCACGCTCGCGTTCTACGGCACGTACGCGTGGATCGTGCTGCGCACGGTGCGCGGTGAGCTGACGTTCGGCGACATGACGATGTTCGTCATGGTCTTTCAGCAGGCGCAGAAGTCGCTGGGCGGGATGCTCGCCGCGATCGGCAGCTTCTACGAGCACCTGCTGTACGTGGCGGGGCTGTTCTCGTTCCTCGGCCGCACCCCGACCGGGCCGCCTCCCGGCGACGCCCTCGAGGGCCCCGACCCGACGGACGGGCTCCGCTTCGAAGACGTGAGCTTCTCCTACCCGGGCTCGGACGAGCCGGTGCTCGAGTCGCTCAGCTTGCACCTGCCGCCGGGGCACAAGGTCGCGCTCGTCGGCGAGAACGGCGCGGGCAAGACCACGCTGATCAAGCTGATGACCGGCTTGTATCAGCCGACGTCCGGGCGGGTGTCGCTCGACGGCCTCGACCTGGCCGAGTGGGACCGCGACGCGCTGCACGCCCGGCTCGGGGTGATCTTCCAGGACTTCGTGCGCTACCAGCTCATCGCCGGCGAGAACATCGGCGTCGGGGACGTCGACGCGATCGACGACGAGGATCGCTGGGAGACGGCTGCGAAGAAGGGGCTCGCGCACGAGATCCTCGAGGCGCTCCCCGAGGGCTACCGCACGCAGCTCGGCAAGTGGTTCGAGGACGGCCGCGAGCTGTCCGGCGGTCAGTGGCAGAAGGTCGCCTTGTCGCGCGCGTTCATGCGCGAGAAGGCGGACATCCTCGTGCTCGACGAGCCCACCGCGTCACTCGATCCCGAGGCCGAGACCAACATCTTCGAGCGCTTCCAGGCCCTGGCCGAAGACCGGATGGCGATCTTGATCTCGCACCGCTTCAGCACCGTGCGCATGGCCGACAGCATCGCGGTCCTGCACGACGGCAAGATCGTCGAGCGCGGGAGCCACCGGGAGCTGCTCGAGCTCGGGGGACGCTACGCGCGCCTGTTCCACCTGCAGGCGCGCGGGTACCGCTGAGCGCGCGGGCGCATTGTCGACGTCTTCGCCGCTCTCGGATGCGACAATGCGATCGTGACCGACGCGACGAGCAGCCGCGGCCACCGCGCGTCCGAGCTCTCCGCGCTCGACCTGATCTCGGATCCGATCTGGGTCTTCGACCTCGAAGCGCTCACGTCGTTCTGGGCCAACCGAGCCGCGCTCGAGCTGTTCCGCGCGGACAGCCTCGAGGCGCTCCGCGAGCGACAGTCCCGGGAGCGGCCCAGCGAAGGCGTGCTGCGCCGACTCGACGGCTACCGCGAGCACTTCGCGCGGTCGGAGACCGTCGTCGAGGACTGGACGTTCTATCCGGAGGGCGGCGAGCCGGTCCACGCGCGGTGCACCTGCACGGGGATACGGGTCGTCGACGAGCGGGGCGAGCGGGAGGGCATGCTCGTGCACGCGCGCCCGAGCGGCGAGGCCCTCGGCCCGAACGAGCGACGCCTCGTCGAGGCGCTGCGGCACACCAACGAGCTCATCTCGATGTACGCCGAGGACGGGACGCGGCTGCTGTGCAACCCCGCCGCGATCGAGTCCTTCGGGCTGCAGGGCGGCGACGGCGGGGACGAGTTCGCGAGCCGCTTCACCGACCCCGAGACGGCGCAGAGGATCCGGCGGTGCCTCGCCACCGATGAAGCGTTCCGCGGTGAGGTCGAGGTCGTCACGCTGGCGGGCTCCGGCTGGTTCGACACCGAGGTCCGGCGCGTCCACGACCCCGTCAGCGGGGAGCGGATGCTCCTGTGCGTTCAGCGCGACGTGTCGTCGCGGCACGAGTTCGAGGCCCGGCTCGAGTCGGCGCGAGACGAGGCCGAGACGCTCCGCGTCGAGGCGGAGGCCGCCAGCCAGGCGAAGACCTCGTTCCTCGCGGTGATGAGCCACGAGCTGCGGACCCCGATGACCGGCGTGCTCGCGGCGGCCGAGCTGCTGCGCGACAGCGACCTCGACGCGGACCAGCGCGAGGCGCTCGACATGGTCGGCGAGGGCGGGCGCCAGATGCTCGCGCTCATCGACGACGTGCTCGACATCTCGCGGATCGAGTCGGGCCACGTCGACCTCGACCTCGGCCCGGTACCGCTGAGGGCGCTCGTCGAGGAGACGCTCCGACCGCTCGCGCCGCGCGCCACCGCCAAGGGGCTGTCGCTCGAGCACCGGGTCGCCGAAGACGTCCCGACGCACGTGGTGTCGGACCGGCGCCGGCTGGCCCAGATCCTGACCAACCTCGTCGCCAACGCCATCAAGTTCACCGACGAGGGCGGCGTGCGGGTCCACCTCGACCTCGAGCGCCGAGACGGCTCGCGCGCGTGGATCCGGCTCTCGGTGGTCGACTCCGGCGTCGGCATGGAGCCCGCGCAGATCGACGCGCTGTTCGAGCCCTTCGCGCAAGCGCCGAGCACGGTCCGCCGCGCGCTCGGCGGAGCCGGGCTCGGGCTGCACATCGCCCGCTCGCTCGCCGAGCTGCTCGGAGGCGACATCCAGGCCACGGGCAAGCTGGGCAGCGGCTCGCGGTTCGCGGTGCGGATCCCCGGGACCGTCGTGGAGAGGGCGCCCCCTCCCACTCCCGCGCCAGGGCTGCGCGTCCCGTTGCTGCTCAAGGTCCTCGTGGTCGACGACAACCCCCTCAACCGCCGCACGTTCGCCCGGCTCCTGCGGCACTGGGGCTGCGAGGTGATCCTCGCCGAGGACGGCGTGGAGGCGGTCGAGCGCGTCCAGGAGCTGCTCCCGGACGTCGTGTTGATGGACGTGATGATGCCGCGGCTGGACGGACCGTCGGCCGCGGCCGCGATCCGCGGTCTCGACGGGCGCGCGGCGAGCACGCCGATATTCGCCGTGACCGCCGACGCCTACTTCGCGCACGCGGCGGCCACGGGCGGGCTCTTCGACGCGTCGATGTCCAAGCCGATCGACTGGGACGCGTTGCACGACCGCCTCCGTGCGCTGGGGTCGCGCTCCGACGGGTAGGGCGCCGGGCGCTCAGCGCGGGTTGGTCAGCCGCGGCTCCATGTCCGCGACGACGTAGGCCGTCGCCGCCATGACCGCGACGCCCTGCAGGAAGTCGTCGTGGTCGACCGCCTCGAGCGTGTCGGCCGCGGTGTGGTGCAGGTCGAAGTAGTGCGCCGGGTCGTGGATCACTCCGATCGCCGGGACGCCGTGCTCGCGCAGCGGGATGAGGTCCGCGCCGCCGAACGACGCCTCGGTTCGCGTCAGGCCGATCGGCTCGAGCAGGCTCACGATCGATCCGACCTGCGACAGCCCGACCGCCTCGCGGACGTCCTCGGTCTGGATCGTCAGGCCGATGACGCGCGCGGCGCCGATGTCGGACTCGATGCCCGCGACGTGCAGGCCGTCGCCGTAGTGGTCCGCTTCGTAGGCGCGCGCGCCGCCGAGGCCGTTCTCCTCGTTGGTGAACAGCACCGCGCGGATCGTGCGGCGCGGCCGCAAGCCCAGCTCGACGAGGATCCGCAGCGCGGCCATCGCGCTGACCACGCCCGACGCGTCGTCGTGGCAGCCCTGCCCGACGTCCCACGAGTCGATGTGCCCGCCGAACACGACGATCTCGTCGGGCAGCTCGGCGCCGCGCAGCTCCGCGATCACGTTGTGCGAGGTCGCGGGCTCATCGAGCAGCTGCGCCCCCATCTCCAGGCGCACGCGCGGCGCCTCGCCCGCGTCGATCATCCGGTGCAGCCGCTCGGCCACCGGCACGGTCACCGCGGCGCCGGGGATGCGCGGGCCCTCGTCGGGGTAGCGCGTCGCGCCGGTGTGCGGCGGGCTCTGGGGGGCGGCGGTCACCGAGCGGATCAGCACCGCGAGCGCCCCGTGCGCCGCCGCCCGCGCGGGGCCCTGCGTCCGGATGCTCACCGTCTCGCCGTACCCCGTCTCGAGCTCCTCCTCGTCGTAGGCCGGCATCGCCTGATCGATGAGCACGATCTTGCCGGCGAGCGCGTCGCCGCGCGCGTCGATCGCGTCGACCGAGTCGACGACCACGACCTCGCCCTCGACGCCGCCCTCGGGCGTGCCGACCGACATGCCGAGGCCGATCATCTCGAGCGGCTCCTCGGTCTCGCCGAGCAGGGTCAGGCGCTCTTGTCCGCGCACCCACGCCGGGACCTCGACCGGCTGCCGGGTGACCTCGACGCCCTCGATCGACTCGAGCTCGGTCGCCGACCAGTCCACCGCGCGCTCGAGCGACGCGCTGCCGCTGATGCGGTGGCCGATGTCGACGCACAGCGTCTCGAGCCACGCCCAGGCGAACTCCGACGCCTGGCTGCGCTCGACGATCCGCCCGACCGGCGCGCGGTACGCGTCCTCGATCGTGGCGGGCTCGGGCGCGGGCTCCTCGGCCCGCTCCTGCTCGGTGGCGGAGGCGTGCTCGTGCCCGCAGGCGCAGGCGAGCAGGGCGAGGGCGATCCACGGGTGCCGGTGCATCCGGCCCCCATAGCACGGTCAGCGCGGGACGATCTGGGCGCTGTGGTTGGTGACGCGACCGAGCCCGCGCGTGAGGAACGCGCTCGGGCCGGCGTGCTCGACGCGGCCGCCGCGCAGGTCCACCCGGCCGTTGCTCTCGAGCTGGATCGCCGCGCCATCCGAGATCAGCGTCGTGTTGCGGAGCGTGAGCCGCGAGTTGCCGCCGAGCTCGATCGGCCGGCCGGTGCGCAGCGTGCTGTCGGAGATCGTGACGTGCGCGTTGCCGCCCGCGATCAGGATCTGGTCCGCGGTGAGGTTCAAGTTGTCGAGATCGAGCGTGCAGTTGCCGTCGGCCTCGAGCGCGACCTCGGTCGGGAGGTTCGCGGTCACGTCCGACGCGGACTGGTGGTCGATGCCCTCGCACAGCAGCGGCTCGCTCCCGTCCCAGCCGAGCCCGGGGATCCACGACTCCGACAGCACCCCGGACGCGAACAGCGGGATGAACACCGACACCCCGACGACGATGAACACGAACCCGGTGATCGCGAGGCTGAGCAACCCGCCGCACCCCGCGCCGGACCGGGCCATGCCGGGCGCGGAGCGGTAGGGCAGCGGCTGCTGCTGCGGCGGCGGCGTCGCGAGCGGCTGCGGGGTGGGGCCGTGGTGGTGGTGGTGGACCACCACCTGCGGCATCTGCTGCGGGTGCGGCTGCTGCGGCACCTGGGTGGTCGCCCCGCAGTACTGGCACCGCACCGACGCCGCACCGACGGCGGGCTCGAGCGGGGCGCCGCACTTGCTGCACGCGATCGTCATGGCTCCAGGCTAACCCGGTTGGAGCGTCGTCGACCAAGGCAGCTCGCCAGCGCGAGCGAGCGCAGGAGCGGGGCGCGCGACGTCCCGACCCGACGTACGCGCGGTCGGGCGCGTCACGCAGTCGCCGCGGATGCGCGCGGCCAGCTGGGGTATCTTGGGCGCGTGACTTCACGCGCTTGGCTCGTCGTCTTCTTCCTCTGCGTCGGCTGCTCCGGTCGACCCATCTTCGTCGACGGTGGCGGCACCGAGCTCGACGCCGGCCCCGGCGGCATGGTCGACGCCGGCCCGCTGGCCGACGGGGGCGGCTCGATGGAGGACGCGGGGGCGCGCGACGCCGGGATGCGGCCCGACGCCGGCCCGCTGCCGGAGATGTCCGAGCCGAGCCCGCCCGCCTCGATCGAGCGCGAGGGCAGCGGCGGCTTCCTGCTGCGCGGCACCGTGCTCACCCCGACCGGCCCGCTCGCCGGGGACGTGCTCATCGTCGGCGACACCATCACCTGCGTGGCCGCCGACTGCTCGGGCGAGGCGAGCGCCGACACGGTCACGGTGATCGAGACGTTCGGCGTGATCAGCCCCGGCCTCGTCGACGCGCACAACCACCTCACCTACGACTTCCTGCCCGAGTGGGAGGCCGGCACGACCTACGGCAACCGCTACGAGTGGACCGACGTCGCGGACTACGAGACCCACATCCTCCCGTTCACCGACGGGCGAAACGAGAACGCGCGCATCTGCCCCGGCGCGAAGTGGGGAGAGCTGCGCTCGATCGTGCACGGGACCACGACGGTGATGGGCCAGAGCGCCAACCGGACCTGCCTCGATCGGCTCGCGCGCAACGCCGACCATCACCACGACCTCGGCTACGACCACATGCGCACGACCATCGGGTCGCCGCGCGAGCTCACCGACTCGGACGCGATGGGGTTGGTCGAGGACTTCGCCGATACGTCCAACCCGGTCACCCGCTACGCGGTCCACATGCAGGAGGGGGTGACGGGCGACAACGTCCTCGAAGAGTTCGACTCGTTCGCCGGCCGCGACCCGCGGCCCAACCGGCACATGGGCACGAGCCTGCTCGCCGCGCCCGATGGCTCCTGGTCGGGCGTGGGCCTGCTCATCCACTCGATGAGCCTGACCGAGGCCCAGCTCATGGAGGCGAACGCGGCCGACGCGTCGGTCGTCTGGTCGCCGTCGAGCAACCTGGTCCTCTACGGCGAGACGGCGCCGATCGCGCGCATGCTCGAGCTGGACATGACCGTGGCGATCGGCCCGGACTGGACGCTGTCGGGCGAGGACCACGTCCTCGACGAGATGCGCTTCGCGTACGCTTACGGCCGCGCCGAGAGCATCGCCGCGCTGACGCCGCAGCGGCTGTGGGAGATGGCGACCGCGGGCGGCGCGCACGCGGTCGGGCTGCAGGCGCAGATCGGGGCGCTCGAGCCGGGCATGGTCGCGGACGTGACCGTCTTCGGGCGCCGGGGCATGGACCCGTACGCGGCGGTGCTCGACAGCGAGGCCGAGGACGTGCGGCTCGTCCTGATCGGCGGGCAGGGCTACTACGGCGATCTGGCGCTCGAGATGGTGAGCTCGATCAACGCCGAGTGCGACATGCTCGACGCGTGCGGCAGCGCGAAGTTCCTCTGCACGCGCAACACGCCCGGGGGCGCCGACCGCATGGATCAAACGGTCGAAGACGTCGAAGACGAGCTGCTCGCGCTGCTCGCGATGTATGGCCGCGAGGCCGATCTCGAGCCGCTCGTCCGGTGCGACTGAGCCCGGGGCTGTAGGCCACGACACCACATGTGTGGGCTAGAAGCCCGCACCGCCCTGGCGCCCGGCCTCGGGGTTTCCACTACATCCGCGACCGCGATCACAGGGCCGGTGTCGTGGGGTTCCCCGATCGAGGCGAGCGGCACCGCCGGTCGCTTCGATCAGACCGCTTGGCGCCGGTCTTGCGGCTGATGTCCGTGGACGCGCGCCCGCGGGCCGCGTCCCGAGAGTGGGGAGATGGATGAGAGCTCGATTGATCCTCGCAGGATCGGCCCAGGTGTCGGGCGGCGCGGCGCGCCGGCGTGCGGGGGTTCGTTGATGGCGCGCGGGCCGCGGTCGGCCACTCCGCCGGGCCGCACCGCGCGGCCCTCGCCCGAGCCGGTGGTCGTGGATCGACGCATCGGCGCGTACCGCGTCCACGCCCTGCTCGGCGATGGCGGGATGGGCGCGGTCTTCCTCGCGCGCCGCGTCGTCCCCCGCGAGGGCCCTCCGGTGGCGCTCAAGCGGCTGCACGCCGACCGCGCGGACGACCCGAACAGCCGCAGCATGTTCATCGACGAGGCGCGGCTCCAGATGCGGCTCGCCCACCCCGCGTTCTGCAACGTGGTCGACGTCGGGGAGGCGGACGGGCTCCCGTACTTCGCGATGGACCTGCTCGTGGGTCGGACGCTCGACGATCTGATCCGGCGCCAGCGTCACCGCCCGCTCTTGCGGAGCGTCGGGGCGATCGCGCACGCGTTCGCGCAGGTCTGCGGCGGCCTCCACGCGCTGCACGAGCTCGGCGGGGCGACCGGGGCGCAATACGCCGTGCACCGCGACATCTCACCGGGCAACCTGTTCGTCTGCTACGACGGCCGGGTGAAGATCCTCGATCTGGGGATCGCGTTCTGGCGCGACCGGTTCCACGCGACGCCCGACGGCGAGGTGAAGGGGAAGATGGCGTACCTCGCGCCCGAGGCGCTCGAGGTCGGCGCCCCGGATCGCCGCCGCGACGTCTGGTCGCTCGGCGTGACGCTGTGGGAGGCCCTCACCGGGCGGCGGCTGTTCGAGGGCCGCGGCGCGTCCGAGCTGTTTCACGCGATCCGCTCCGCGCCGATCCCGCGACCGTCGTCGCTGCGTGACGGCGTGCCGGGCGCCCTCGACGAGGTCGTCTCGCGGGCCCTGTCGCGCGATCCCGAGGGGCGCTACCGCGACGCGGCGGCGTTCGGCGTGGCGCTGCGCCAGGTCACGGGGACGTCGACCCGCGCGGACGTCGGAGCCTGGATCGATACGCAGTTCGAAGGCGAGGCGCCGAAGACGTTCCGCGCGATCGAGCGGCTGCTGGCCTCGGAGCCGACCACCGCCGATTCGGCCGTGCCCCGTCTGCGCTGGGACGCGCTCCGCCAGCGGGCGACGCCCACGACGCTCACCGAGCCGTAGCAGGCTGCTCCGCACGCGGACCATTGCGGTTCGTCGTGGCGGACCCATGCTCGGTCGGTGACCACGCCGACCGTCCGCCGCCCCCCGGGGCCCGCGCCGCGAAAGGGAGGAGCGCTCGGGCGCCTCCGCTACGTCCTGAACTTCTACCTCGATCCGATGGGGTTCGTCGGCGGCCGCTTCCAGCGCTACGGCGACGCGTACTTCGTCGACTCGGCCGACGGCTCGCAGCCGGGGCTCTACGTCTTCCGCCACCCGGACCACGTCGAGCAGGTGCTCGTCACCAAGGCGCGCAGCTTCAGCAAGCAGCACTCCGCGTTCCGGACGATCGGGCAGGTGCTCGGCAACGGGCTGCTCAACAGCGACGGCGACACCTGGCGCCGACAGCGGCGCCTCGTGCAGCCCGCGTTCAGCAAGCAGCGCCTGACCGAGTACGCCGCCTCGATGGTCGCCGAGGCCGACGCGGAGGTCGCCGGCTGGCGCGACGGGGAGACCCGCGACGTCGCCACGTCGATGATGGAGATGACGCTGCGCATCGTCTGCTCGACGCTGTTCGGCTACGACTCGACCGGCGACGCCGACGTCGTCCGCCAGGCGATGAACGGGCTGCAGACGTCGCTCGGTGGGATCCCGCTGCCGCTGCCCGAGGTGATCTCGCCGAGCGCGCGGATGATCAAACGATCGCGCGCCGATCTCGACCGGATCATCTACCGCCTGATCGACGCGCGGCGGCCTGGAGAGTCGCACGAGGACTTGCTCCAGCGGCTCGTCGACGCGGTCGACGAGGACGGCACGACGCTCACCCGCAAGGAGGTGCGCGACCAGCTCGTGACCCTGTACCTCGCGGGCCACGAGACGACGAGCAACGCGCTGACCTGGACGTTCCACCTGCTCGCCGAGCACCCCGAGGCGGAGGCGCGCCTGCACGCCGAGCTCGACGAGGTGCTCGACGGCAGGCTCCCCACCGCCGACGACCTGCCGCGGCTGCGCTGGACCGAGCAGTGCTTCACCGAGGCGATGCGCCTGTACCCGCCGGTGTACGTCCTGTCACGGATGGCCCGCGAGGACGTCGAGATCGGCGAGTGGCACCTGCCGGCGGGCAGCGAGGTCGTCATCTGGGTCTGGCACGTGCATCGCGACCCGCGCTTCTGGGACGAGCCCTGGGCCTTCCGCCCCGAGCGGTTCTCCCCCGAGGCGAGCGAGGGGCGCCCGCGCCTCGCCTACCTGCCCTTCGGCGCCGGCCCGCGCGCGTGCATCGGCAAGGTGTTCGCGCAGTGGGAGGGGACGCTCGCGCTCGCCACCATCGCGTCGAAGGTCCGGCTCGAGGGCACCGGCGGGAACGTCGACCTGAACCCGCGCATCACGCTCGCGCCCGCGGGCGGGCTCGAGATGCGGGTGCGCCGCCGCTGACGAAGGACGACGCGGCCGACGAGCGCTGCTCGCCGACCGCGTCGGATCGAACCGGGCGCCGAGGCTACTCCTCGGGCGCGCAGGCGATCTGGATGCAGGCGAAGCCGGGCGGCGTGCAGATGCCGCAGCTCGAGTTGCAGCACACGGTGCCCTCGGCGCAGGTCGCCGAGCCGCACGCGAGCGAGCCGTCCGAGACGCAGTAGCCCTCGCCGCCCTCGTCCACGCAGCGCGTGCCCACCGGGCAGAGCATCGCCGCGCAGGCGGTGATCGTGTCGTCGACGCAGGCGCACACGCCGGCCGAGTCGTCGAAGCGGTGGCCGGGCGGGCACCGCAGCCGCGCGTTGCACTCGCAGTAGCCGCCGCAGTCCGCGCCGCCGGTCGCCGGGTCGCAGGAGTCGCGCGGGTCGTCCACGCACTCGCCGCTGCCGGGGCACATCAGGCCGGCGAAGCCGCCGCACGCGATCGCGTCGTCGGGCACCGCGGAGGGCTCGATGGGCAGGTAGACCTGCGAGCCGCGGATCCGGAGGCGGATGTCGAAGCGCCGGTAGATGGCGTTGGCGCGGCCGGCGACGAGGACGCCGCCGTCCGCGATGCCCGCGCGCACGTCCGCGATCTGGTCGTCGGTCAGCCCGACGCGGCGCAGGTCGAGCCGATCGACGCCGAACCACCACGGGTAGTTGAGGTACGCGGCCTCGAGGGTGTCGCAGGGCGTGGTGACGCAGCGGACGCCGTTGTCCATCGCCTTGAAGATCCATCCGTCGGGCTCGGCGTCGGTCAGCGCGCGCCACGCCTCCTCGACCTCGAAGAACATGAGGGTCCGGCCGTCGAGCTCGGTCAGGCCCCAGCCGCCGCGGAGGATCAATCCGTCGACGTCACTGCGCAGCTCGCTCTGCTCGCGCTCGGACAGCCCGAGCACGATCAGGTCGAGGTGGGTGACGTAGCACTCGTCGGCGACGGTGCCGTCGCCGCACTCGGTCTGCGCTTCGTTCACCGAGCGCACCCAGTAGCCGCCACAGAACGGGTGCGCGCAGCGCCGGTAGTCACGGCGGATGGAGAAGTAGTCGTCGCTCTCGCCGGGGGCGATGCGGATCGCGGTGCTGTCGCCGCCGATGTCCTCGGGGCCGACGCCCTCACCCGCGGGCGCGGGCGGCTGGGCCGCGCACGCCTGGGACAGAACGAGGGCTGCGCAGAGCAGAATTCGTACGTTGGGGAGCATTCGATTCTCGACCTCGGTGTGGCCCCCTTGCGCAGTTAATCTTGCGCGAGAGAGCGGGGGGGGAAGTAAGAGGCCGGAGGTCTGACCTACACGGCGGCACATCGCACCACCGGGGTGTGAGCGCGCTCAGAGCACGTCGCAGGGCGCGTCGAGCGTCATCGGCTGGCCCGCGCGCAGCGCGGCGCAGGCGGCGCCGTGCAGCTCGAGGTGGCGGGCGTCCGGGAACCGGTAGCCGTCCACCAAGTCGCCGCACGCGAACGGCTCGTCGCCGAACCACAGCCCGATCTCGCAGGCGCGGGCCAGATCGGCGATCGGCTCGCTCAGCACCGCGTAGCAGTTCACCGCGCGCTCGGTCGCCTGCTCGAGCGCGGCGAGCAGGTGCGCGGGCGATCGCCCCTCCCAGAACTGCGCGCCCGAGGGCACGCCGATCCCGGCGTTGGCGACGTCCTGCAGGTGCGCCGCCGAGGTCTCGTCTCCCACGCCGATCACGTAGGTCCGCACGCCCTCGGCGAACGCCTCCCGTGTCGCGGCCACCACGCCGGCCTCGCCGCCGCCCGGGCCGCACGCCCCCGGCGCGCCGTCGGTCGCCACCAAGAACGACACCGGCTCGTCGCCGCGCCGGTGGTCGTCGACCCGCGCCAGCGCGTCCCGGATCGCCTCCGCGGTGGGCGTGCCGCCGCCGGGCGACAGCGACTCGAGCTCCACGCGCAGCGCCTCCGCGTTGCCCCGCGCGGGCGGGACGAAGCGGATGAACGGGCACTCGCCGCGTTCGGTCGTGTACGTGCTCATCCCGATCCGCGCGCTCGTCGAGTGCACCAGCCCGTCGCCCCCGCGGGCACCGACGAGGATCTCGCGCACGACCTCCCACCGCGACGCGGACGGAAACATCGGCGTCCAGCGGCGGAACAGCCGCCGCATGCTCCCGGACCGATCGATGATCAGCACGAGCATCGGAGGCTCGCGGGGGAAGCTCGCGGTGAGCTCCGCGCAGCCCCGCCCGGCGTCGTCGGGCGGGCGCCCCGCGTCGGGCTCCACGCGACCGGCGTCGACGCCCCGCTCGCCCGCGTCCATGCCGGAGGGGGTGGCGCCGGCCACGTGCAGGTCCGTCTTCGACCCGCACCCGACGAGCGCGAGGATCAAGCACGCTCGACCGACGGCCCCCACGCGCAGCAGACTAGCACCTGCTAGGATCGGTCCTCGTGCGTGCCTCGATCGTCCTCGCGCTCGCCCTGTGCCTCGGCTGCGGCTCGTCCGACGACGGCGCCCCCGACGACCCGAGCCCCGACGAGCCCGAGGTCGCCGGTCCGTCGGACCAGTGCGAAGACGACGTCGAGCGGATCGACGCGGCGTTCACGCGTCCGGAGGGCTCCTCGCTGTTCCGCGGCGTCGGCCCCGCCCCGTTCGCGTCGCGGGGCCGCGAGCTCGAGCTGCCGCTGCCCCGCCTCACGGTGACCGGCGACCGGCTCGCGATCGACGACGTCGACGTCGCCGGCGACGCCGCGCCCGCGACGCTCGCGGCCGAGCTCCAGATGCGCGCGGACTTCGCCGCGTCGAGCGCCGACGCCCCGCACGGCGGCGGGGCCGGCTGGGCGAACGCCGTCCTGCTCTACGCCACCGCCGACACCCCGATCGCGCGGCTGCGCGACTCGCTCGCCGAGCTCGATCCCGAGCTCCGATTCGACCTGGTGGTGCAGCACTCCGCCTCGGACGCGCCCGAGCAGGCCAACCCGCCGCCGTGGCTGCAAGCCGAGCTCGCCCGCCTGCAAGCGGTCCCCGACATCGCCGCGCGGCGCGAGCGCTTCCGCGAGCTGTTCAACCGCTCGGTCGGCGACGACTGCGTGCAGGCCCGCGCTCACACGCCGTTCGTGTTCGGCCGCGACCCGTCGGTGCCGAGCACCGCCGCGCCGGACGGCTCGGTCGGCGACGCGGTCCGCGAGTGCGCGTGCGCCGGCGTCGACGTCGACGCGCTCGTCGCGATCGGCATCCTGACCGGCCCGCCCAACCGCCGCCCGCTCCGTCGTCTGCCCTTCCGCCGCGTGTCGGAGCCGGGCGACGACGTGATTCAGCTCGGCCCCGACGTGACGGTCGCCACGCTCGTCGACGAGCTCGTGGCGCGCCGCGAGATCAGCCGCGTGTACTTCACGCCGTCGGACTGAGCTCGACGATCGCCGCCTCGAGGAGGTCCCACACCGCGCGCACGCGCGGCACGGTGCGCAGCGATCGGTGCGTGACCAGGAACACCTCGCCGACCAGGGGCGGCGCGGGCGCTCCCTCGATCCGGATCAGTCCGTCGAGCCGATCGCCGAACGCCGTCACCAGCTCGATCGCGCCGACGCCGCTCTGCGCGAGCGCGACCCGGGTCGTCAGCTCGTCGGCGTGTGCGACGAACCGCAGGCCGGCGTCCTGCTCCCACCGACCCTCGCCGAAGAACGTCTGCTCGGTGTCCCACCCGATGAAGTCGAGCTCGGTCAGCGCGTGCGGCCCGGGGCCGACCCGCTCGGCGAAGGCCGGGCTGCCGTAGACGGCGTAGCCGCCCTCGAAGACCCGCTTGGCGACGAGGTCACCGCGGGTCGGGCGCACGAACCGGACCGCGAGGTCGGCCTCGCGGCGGGTCAGGTCGGCGAGGTTGGTGCTCACCACGAAGTGCAGGCGCAGGCGTGGGTGCGCCTCGCGGAGCGGGCCGAGCAGCGGCGCGACCAGGTAGGTGCTCATGCCCACCGTCATCGCGACGCGCACGTCGCCCTCCACCCCGTCGGACGCGGCGCTGCCGAGCCGCGCGACCTCGTGGGTCGCCTCCTCCGCGCGCTCGGCCGCGCCGAGGATGCGCTCGGCGAGCTCGGTCGGCACGAGGCCCTCGGGGGTGCGGTCGAACAGGCGCGCTCCGAGCGCCGCCTCGAGCCCGGACATGCGGCGGCTCGTCGTCGACTGGTTCATCCCGAGGGCGTGGGCG
>Ga0070728_10004034_pt1 | contig 15619 bp, 12 predicted proteins | sample tdDd471_FD_66723 | JGI IMG/M metagenome (GOLD analysis project Ga0070728, IMG submission 66723) | Marine sediment microbial communities from the Atlantic coast under amendment with organic carbon and nitrate - tdDd47.1 | ecosystem: Environmental > Aquatic > Marine > Coastal > Sediment | place...
CTCCAGCAGGAGGTGTTAAAGCGCGTCATTATCAACAACCTCTACTACCAGGAGAGTGTTAAGGCTGAAGTCAAAGTGGCGGACAGCATCGTTGAGCAGAACTTTCTGCAGTTGATGAATGCCGTGACCACCGACAAGGCAGAGTTCGACAAGTTACTGGAGGCCAGGGGCACCACAGAGGCGAAACTCAAGGAGAGCATTAGAAAGCAGCTGATGGTCAAAGAGTTTATGATGGCCCTCGACAAGAAAGCCAATGTTGTCGTCACCGATGAAGAGGCAAAACTGTTTTATGATGAGCAGCCTGGACTTTTCAGCAAGCCGGAGCAGGTGCGTGTCCGTCATATCCACATCGCGCTGCCCCCTGACGCCACCGACGCAGAGGTAAAAGCGGGCCTTAAAAAGATTCAGGCCGCAGAAAAAGAACTCGAAGCAGGGAAAGCCTTCGAAACAGTTGCCAAGGCAAGTTCCGACGCAGCGGATGCCCAAAAGGGCGGAGATGTCGGCTTTATCACCAAAAGCTCTCCTGTGGCAAAGTCTCTTCTGGATGCGGCTTTTACCCTCAAAAAAGGGGAGAGAAGCGGCATCATCAAATCCCTGGACGGCTACCACATCATCGAGGTTACAGAGACTAAAGATGCAACCACCCTGGGTTTTGATGATGTAAAGGACTCCATCAAGAACAACATGATGAGAGAAAGGCTCCAGGCCAACCGCTCTTTCTTTGAAAGAACCATGGTCGACAAGGCCGATATCAAGGTCAATCTCAAGTAGATCCGTCCTTTCCCCCTGAATCCTCCATACGGGGAACAAAGCAAACAGTTCAAAAAAAGCGGGATGCCCATGGCATCCCGCTTTTTTTATGCACTTATTCTATCGCACCCCTGCATGCGCAATCGATGGACTACACCCCGGTCAGCCTCCAGGAAATAATCAGATACAGGATAAACAGAACGAGAAAGAGAAGGCCATGTCGACGGCTCAAACGCCCGACTCGCAAGGCAAGGTAAAGAAGAAGGAGGGATACGCACATCATAAAGGGAAATTCAAAGTAATTGAGCCCCTTGTCCACCTGAATAGGGGAGACAAGCCCCACAACCCCCATCACCATACAGGCATTAAAAATATTGCTCCCCACCACATTGCCAATGGCAATGTCGTTCTCCATTTTCCGTGCCGCCACCATGGATGCGGCAAGTTCCGGAAGGCTCGTCCCAAAGGCCACAATACTCAGCCCGATAAACGTATTGCTGAGACCAAAAAATACAGCAAGGGCCACCGCACTTTCCACCACGAGATGCGCTCCGGCACAAAGAATGACCGTCCCCCCCATAATATAGGCGATGTTGATCAACGATCCGTTGGCGCATGCGTAGTCGTCAAGATCATAATCGTGGGATGTTGCATGAACGAATCGGTACGCGAGGTACAAGGCAAGGCACCCGGCCAGAATCAGGCCGTCCACCCGCCTTATGGTTCCGTCGAGACAAAGAAACCAAAGGAGAAGAGAGGAGCCCACCATGAACATGAGCTCAGGGGTGATAGCTTTTCGGTGAAGCGACATGGGATTTAAAAGGATGCTTAAACCCAGAACCAATGCTATATTAATGACATTGCTTCCAATAACGTTTCCAATGGAAAGCCCCGGTGCTTCGCCCCCGGAAGCGAACAGACTCACGAGGAGTTCCGGAGCCGATGTTCCAAATGCCACAATGGTCAGGCCGATGACAAGGGGGCTGACGTTGTACCTGCACGCAAGCCTTACAGATCCACCCACAAGCCATTCAGCGCCTGCGTAAAGACAAAAAAGCCCTACAACAAGAATGATAATTTGAAAAACCATCTGCGCCACATTCCAACGTTAAAAAAGCGCGTTTAGACTGGCCCCATGACCCAATGCCATTCTGTATTGCAATTCTTTTGCTGACATTCAATGCATTTCCGGGGATTTCAACGGGCAAACAAATCGGCCCAGAGTCTAAAAATATAACGGCCACTCATTGGGTGTAAAGGAGATTTTGAGAAGCGGGGAGGCGGGAAAAAGAGGGAATTGGATTTGACAAAGCATCCCATTCATTGGATAAGAATGGGATAATTGGGTAAGGATTTCCCGATTGCCTTGTCATACGGATCTTACGATGATGGGTTGCGTAATCAATCAGGCCAGGGCAGGGCGCCCCCCTGATGATGAATTGCGACACACTGACGTCCACCGGATATCACATGAGGTTGTGTTGCCGGATTCGGATTTACGCTTCTCATCACCATTGAAAACGAAAGGGACATGTATATATGAAACGAAGCGTGATCAGAGGTACCGGCCGCTTTCTTCCTTCCAGGTGCGTCACTAACGACGACCTTTCAAAAATGATGGACACAAACGACGAGTGGATCCAGCAGAGAACCGGAATCAAAACCCGGTACTGGATTCCCGAAGGGGAGACTGTCGGTGCGTCCGACCTCGCCCTTGAGGCGTCCAAAAAAGCCCTGGACAAAGCCGGCTGGCAGCCCGAAGAGATTGACTTTATCATCTTTGCAACCCTGAGTCCGGACATCTACTTCCCCGGCTCCGGTTGCTTTCTCCAGACCAAGCTGGGACTCACCGATACACCGGCCCTTGATATCCGCCAGCAGTGCACAGGGTTTGTATATGCCATGAGCACTGCTGATGCCTACATTCGCAGCGGTATGTACAAGAAAATTCTTGTGGTGGGAGCCGAAGTACACAGCACAGGCCTGGACAAAACCACCGCAGGCCGTGATGTGTCCGTTCTTTTTGGCGACGGGGCCGCTGCCGTTTGCGTGGAGGCCGTGGAGACCGAAAGCAATGTGGGCGTTCTCGGCAGCATCCTCAAAGCGGATGGAAAATATGCAGAAAAGCTGATGCTTGAACTGCCTGCTTCCAAATACCCGGAACGCATCAACGAAGAGATGCTCAAAACCGGCGGGCATTTCCCGATTATGGACGGCACAAGGATCTTCAAACTCGCCGTTCGCAAGCTTCCTGAAATCACCAAAGAGATTCTGGAGCAGACCGGTTTGACCCTTGACGACATTGACCTGATCATTCCCCACCAGGCCAACCTTCGCATCAACGAAGCCTACCAGAAAACCCTGGGCCTCCCCAGCGAGAAGATCTTCAACAACATCCAGAAATACGGCAACACCACAGCTGCCACCATTCCTCTGGCGTTGGACGAGACCATCGAGCAGGGCCTGGTTGACACCAAATCAAGCACTGTCCTCTTTGTGGCTCTGGGTGCCGGCCTTACCTGGGCCGCCATGATTTACCGCTTCGGCGAGTAACATCCAGACACAAGACGTTCGGTATAAAAAAAACGGAGTCCCTCTGTCAGAGGGGCTCCGTTTTTTGTTTAGGGCTTCAAGGGGCTATGGCTGCGAAGCAACCATTCAGCTTGTGCCTCCGGCAGGGCTGCCGGAGGTGACGTTAACACACGCTCATGAACTGGTGGGTTACTCTGGAAGATTTCCGGAAAAAAGCCGTTCCAGGTAAAACCTGGTAATTTCATCCATGTGCTTGAAATTATAAGCCTCGTTGTTGTTTTTGGAGACAATCTCCTTGCGCAGGTCGTTCGCTATGGTTTTCCCCAGCTCCACACCAAACTGATCAAAGGGGTTGATATCCCAGATAAAAGCCTTGTAGACCGTCTGAGCTTCATAATACGCGAGAAGCCTCCCCACGTTTGCGGGGGAAAGATCGTTTAACAGAATGGTGGAGGAGGGGCGGTTCCCCTGAAAAAAACGGGTTTTCTCCTCGTCATCCTTGCCCACGGCAAGGGCCGTGGCCTGGGAAATGAGGTTGGCCCAGAGCTCCTGATGGTTGCTTACCCCATGAGGCCGGCAGCTTCCTTCCGGGTATTGGGGGCTGATCACACCAATAAAGTCGATGGGAAAGGGGTGCCCCTGATGGGCCAGTTGGAAAAAGGAGTGCTGTGCGTTGGTTCCCGGTTCTCCGAAGATGATAACTCCAGAGGAGTTATCCAGCTCGTAGTTGTTGATGGTAACGGACTTTCCGTTGCTCTCCATGTTGAGCTGCTGGATATGGGGGGCCAGCTTGGAAAGGGGGGAGGCATAGGGGATCACCGCCTGGGCCTGGTAACCGAGAAAATTGTTGTTCCAGATGCCGATGAGGGCAGACACCAGGGGGATGTTTTCCGGAGAGGGGGCATACTTGGTGTGGATGTCCACCTCACGTGCTCCCTCGAGGAAGCGGTCGAACCGATCGTACCCCAGATAAAGACTTAAAGGGACTCCCCCCACCGCCGAAGTCACGCTGAATCGTCCGCCGATAAAGTCAAACATGTGAAAGGTTTCAATGCCCGATTCATCCCCCTTGTCACCGGGGCTGCCTTTGCTGGTAACGGTGACACAATGCTTCATGGCATCCAAACCGCATGATGAGAGGTACTCCTTCATCTGCTTGGCGTTTGCCATGGTCTCAACGGTGGTGAAGCTTTTGGAAATGACGATACAGAGGGTGCTCTCCGGATCAATTTTTGTTTTGATCGTCTCGAAATTGTGGGAATCAACGTTGGAGAGAAAATGAAGCTCCATCCCCTTGTCCGCAAAAGCAAAGAGGGCATTTGCAACAAACTCGGTCCCAAGGTAGGACCCGCCGATGCCGATAACCACGATATGACGAAATGCCTTCCCCGTGCTGCCGCGCAAGGTACCGTTGTGGACTTTTTGGCTGAAAGCATGAACCTGACGACGGACGGCCTCGATCTCCCCCATCACGTTTTTCCCCTCCATCAGGATGGACTGGCTGGAGAAACTGCGTGCCGCGGTATGAAGGGCCGCGCGATTTTCTGTGACATTGACTTTCTGCCCTTCGGCCATGTCACGATACTTGCGATGCACATCGGCTGTTTCGGCCAACTCAAAGAGCAGGTCCATGGTCTTTTCCGTGACCCGCTGTCTCGAAAAGTCGTAAAAAAAATCCACGTTTTTTAGGGAAAAATCAGCCAACCGACCTTTCTGTTGAACCAAATGCTTCAAATGATATTCAGGTTTCTTCATCTCTTCTGCATGTTCTTTCAGTTTTTTCCACACAGGGGTTTTACTGATCCTGAATCCATTTTCAGCCATAATCGCTCCAGTTTGTGTTGTTATGATTCCAGTTATCGGAATGGTTTCGTTTGGTATCTATCCTCAGGTTGCCTTTCAAAAAGACAGACTTTTAGCAGGCCCCTGATAATTCGTCGATCGTTCATGGGTATGTGTTCGAGGTTATCGTAACATTTAACTATAATCTCAGGGTAGCCGCAGCACAAGCGAAAACCACCCAACAATTCATTCTAAAGGAAATAATGGCCCATTTACCAACGGCCTTTCCCTTGACTTGCCATGCACCAGCCGTTAAAAACATGTGTGGTTTCGCACCTGATTTTGAGGTGATGAAGCACAATTATCTTCGCAAAACGAATCGTAACTATTCAGCTTGTGCCTCCGGCGGCGAGGTGAGCCACCTCGAAAGCATGTTGCAAATGTTTCGCCCCCTCATTCCTCGGGTACGTCACATTTGCTGACGGGCTACGTTTCTGTGTTTATACCGATGATTCTGTCACCCGGCTTCCTCGGCTGCCAGATATATCGCACCGTATGGACGCCTATCGTGGTTTATGCACGCCAGCCCTCGAATAGTTGCAAGAAATCCATCGTTCCGGTTTTTACGGAGCTGCCATAACCAACCACCATGAGGCCACCATGACCGACACAGCAGCCGGCGGAAAAATTCAGGCGCTTATAGAGAAAGGGGTACGTATCCCCGCTCCCATGAGCATTGAAATTGCAACGGATGTAAATATAGATCGTATTTCAGGCGACGGGGTAACCCTTCACAGCGGATGCCGTATCGCAGGGGAGACCACCTTTATTGGACCAGGGGTCACCCTTGGTGAAGAGGCCCCCATGACCGTTGACTCCTGCCAGCTGGCTAAAGGGGTTCGGCTCAAAGGGGGGTATGCAAAAAAAGCTGTTTTTCTGGAAGGCGCCCAGGCGGGATCCGGTGCCCACCTTCGCGAAGGCACCATTTTCGAAGAGGAAGCATCATGTGCCCACACCGTGGGATTGAAGCAAACCATTCTTCTCCCCTTTGTCACCCTTGGAAGCCTCATTAACTTCTGTGATGTTCTGATGGCCGGTGGCACAAGCCGCAAAGATCACAGCGAGGTCGGCAGCTCTTATATTCATTTCAACTACACTCCCAATCAGGACAAGGCCACCGCATCGCTTCTCGGAAACGTTCCGGAAGGGGTCATGCTTGATAAGCGACCCATCTTCCTTGGGGGGCAGGGGGGGCTCGTGGGGCCGAGCCGGCTTGCCTTCGGAACCGTAGTGGCTGCAGGGACCATCATGCGAAAGGACGAAGAGAGGGAAGGGCGCCTCCATTTTGGCGGGGCCGTCCGTGCCGGCTCCCTGGCCGCTCCGGACGGAATTTACCAGAATGTAAAACGCATTGTAAAAAACAACGTGCATTACATCGGTAACATCATTGCCCTGATGGCATGGACACGCAATGTGCGTGGACTATTTGTGGGAGATGCGTACCCCCGTGAGCTCTATGACGGCCACCTTGCCGCTTTGGATTCAGCCCTTGCCGAACGCATCAAACGTTTCCGTGCATTTGCAGAAAAATTGCCCTCATCCCTTGCGCTGGGTATGGAAAAGGGGAAAATAACCTCTGATTCATCCCTGGCCAGCCAGAAGCAAGAAGTGTCAGGACAAATGGTTGCCTTTCAGGACTCACTGCAGAAAATGATTGAAACTCACGTGACACCTGATACCTTCGGCCCGTTCTTCGACACACTTAACGCAGATTCCGGTGCTGATTACATCTCGACCGTTCAATCCCTTGATGAGGCACATCGCGCCCTTGGGCGTGACTGGCTTTTCGATATCGTCCGTGAAACAGAAGAGCTTGCGGCTCGGTTGTTCCCTTTAACCTACGCTTAAACTATTGCTTATATCTACTTGAATAAAGGCAGAATATGAAACTTTTTGGAACCGACGGCATTCGTGGAAAATTTAACATGGAGCCCATGACCGTGGAGACGGCCCAAAGGGTGGGACAAGCGGTGGCGGCATCCTTTGCCACCCCCGAAAAACACACCGTCATCATTGGCCGCGACACCCGGCAATCGGGTCAGGCCCTCACATCAGCCCTTGCCTCGGGAATTATGAGCATGGGGGCAAATGTGGCCCTTGCAGGGGTCATTCCCACTCCCGGTGTAGCATTTCTCACAGCAGCCGAGGAAACCGCCGCAGTAGGCGTTGTCATCTCTGCCTCCCACAACCCCTTTGAGGACAACGGCATCAAGCTGTTTAACGGGGACGGGTTCAAATTTGATGAAACGGTGGAACAAAGACTCGAAGCACTGATTGAGGATGTCCAGACATTAACCGAAAAGCGTGAAGCCATCGCTGACATTGGAACCATGCACCACATCCCCGATGCCGCGACTCGTTACCTCAGCTTTTTGAAAAATGCCTGTCCCGTTGATCTTTCCGGTCTTCGCCTGGTGGCGGATGCCTCCAACGGTGCATCAAGCGCTCTGGTGGAAACGCTGCTGAAAGGGGCAGGGGCGGAGCTTACCCTCATCAACGCCTCTCCCAATGGCGTTAATATCAATGCCGGCTGCGGCTCCGAGCACCCGGATGAGGTGCAGTCCAGGGTCACCTCCACCGGTGCCCACGCCGGTCTCGCCTTTGATGGCGACGCCGACCGCCTGATCTGCGTGGATGAACAAGGGGAGGTTGTTTCCGGCGATCAGGTCATCGCCATTGTTGCGGAACACTATCGAACCAAGGGCATCCTTGCCAATAACACCGTGGTAACCACGGTGATGAGCAACATGGGGCTCTCGGCATGCCTCGAAAAACAGGGTGTGTCCCACATCAAAAGCTCCGTGGGCGATCGCCACGTCATGCTCTCCATGAAAGAGAAGGGCGCTGTTGTGGGCGGTGAGGACTCCGGCCACATGATCTTTCTCGATCGCCACACAACAGGCGATGGCCTCCTGAGTGCGCTGCTCCTTCTCACCGTCCTGGTGGACACCGGCAAGCCCCTGTCCGAACTGAAGCAAGCCATGACCGTTTTCCCTCAGGTTCTCATCAACGTTGACGTCTCCGAGAAAAAACCCCTGGACTCCCTGACCGATGTTCCCAAAGCCATCAATGACGCCGAAAAAGCCCTTGCCGGCAAAGGCCGGACCCTGGTGCGCTACTCCGGCACACAGAAGATGCTGCGCGTCATGGTGGAAGGGGAGGATGCCGAATTGACGCAGCGCTGCGCCGAAGAGATCGCCGAGGCTGTTCGCCATGAAATAGGTTAATTTACAAACAAAAGAACTGCCTCCGGCGGCCAGGGGATGATCCCCTGGACCCCAGGTTTTCGATGCGCTTTGTCCCTCGTTCCTCGGGTCAAAGCGCATCGGACGTAAATATAAGAGTGCTGCCATCAAAGGGAGAAGTCTGACTATATGATAATCTATGAGGTTGGCTACAGCACAAAGCGAATGTGAGTTGCCCTGAGGAACGAAGGGCAAGGAGCAGTCGCAACCCGCTTTCAAGGTGGCGCACCTTGCCGCCGGAGGCATTGCTTTTGCCTGTCGCCCAAAACAAAAACGGCCCGTAAACCAATGAAGGTTTACGGGCCGTTTTGTTTTAATAAGGTGATGCTATGCGACTGTTATTCGCGATCCCCCATGATCCTGAGGAGCATAAGGAAGAGGTTGATGAAGTCAAGGTAGAGGGTGAGGGCGCCCAGGATGGCGCCTTTACGCAGGGTGCCGCTGTCGAGATCACCCGGCTGGGCGAGGGCCATGGCCTTGATTTTCTGGGTGTCGTAGGCGGTAAGGCCCACAAAAACAACCACGCCGACATAAGAGATGATCATGGCCATGCCGGAGCTCTTGAGGAAGAAGTTCACAACCGTGGCGATGATGATACCGATGAGGCCCATGAACATGAAGTTGCCCACACCTGTGAGGTCTTTTTTGGTCACCATGCCGTAGACGCTGCAGGTGGCGAACATCGCCGCACAAACGATAAACGTCGAGAAGATGGACGACTTGGTGTAGACAATAAAAATAGAAGCGAGGGTGGCTCCGTTTAGGGCAGAGTAGAGCATAAAAAGTAGGGTGGCAGTGCCTGCCTTCATGCGCTGAATGCCTGCAGAAATGGCCACGACCAACCCAAGCTCAGCTATGATCAGCCCGAAGAAAACCATGCGGTTGCCAAAAATGAGTTGGAGCATGGTCTGAGAGTTGGCCACATACCAAGCCACACCTGCGGTAAGAAGAAGGCCTACGGACATCCAGTTGTAGACGCTCATAAGAAAAGAATTCACCGCTGACTGGGAACGGGCACTTTGTACAGTTGAAGACTGCATTGATCCTCCGAATTGAGAAAAGTTAATGATGACTCCGGGGAAAAAAGCCCAACAGGAGTGTGATGTTTATGTTGGCACGTACGATAGAGGGCCTCACAAACCACATGGATGATGCGATGCCCAGCGCCTCGGAAATTGCTGGCGCATGTTACACTGATTGATTACCACGCCAAGGTCCGCATGATACGCAAAAAAAAGATAACACAGGTATTCGCAATTTCAACCCGTAAAACTCAATGAACGCCTTGAATATACCATAACAGGGAACAACTAAGAGATAATCTGAGCATACTTTCAAAAATTTAATGGTTCACATTGACACGAACGAACGTTTTAGGGGCTTGCGACCATGGGTCGGGACTTGACCTTTCACTGTTTTGACGATAATCGTGCGGATGGTAAATCACATAAACGATCAACCCAAATGGAGCAGAGAGCAACGCATCGGCCATGAAACTGTCTCAAGCTGAACTTTTCGAACACCTGAAAGCCATCACGGAAAAATTGGGGGCCACTTACAAGGAGCACAGCTTCAGGGCTGCCACCATATCTGTGAAGAGTGGCCTCTGCCTGGTTCATGGGGAACTCTGCTTTATTATGGACAAACGGAAAAAAACCGGAGAGAAGAACCGGATTCTTGGAAAGGCTCTTGGCCGCATGGAACTCGACACCATTCATATCCCACCGGCTGTAAGGGAATTTATCAATGGTGAAAAGTAGGGCAGACCGGCATCTTGCATTGCTTGATTTCGAATAACAAAAGTTTACATAATATATCTTATCAGACGTTATATGCATAAAACAAAAAACAGCAAACCAATGCACATATCTGTAATTATGAGGATTATCCGCAACGCACCGAAAAATGTGAGTTTGCATCATCTCATCACCCATGGCGTGTCACTCTGCAAGATTTTCCCGATAATGCAATTGCCTGCCACGACTCTTTCGGTTCCAGGCTCTCTCCAAACCAACGGCTGTGTCGGTAGGCAGAAGCATCTGATCATGAGCGGAATTCGGCTCTTTGGTTGAACACCACCGGCAACTGTGCTAGATTATCTGACTCTGCTGTCGAAAACGACTGGTGCGTGTCGGGATTCACCCGCCGGGCTGTCATAACAAAAGAATCAAGATCTGGTTGCTGAAACGTGCAAACAGGTTTAAGTGGTCAATAACCGTAACGATTCAGTGTGAAAAGCCTCCGACGGATGCGTTTCAAAGAGCTGTTTGTCAAAGTTTTCAAAAGTTTGACGCCAGAGACACACCCTGTTTCTGCCCGCAACCCTTATTAAAGCAACTGTGAGAAAGATCCGGAGATTATGGAACGAAAAGAGATCTATTCGGTTTCAAGCCTTACCAGCGACATTAAAGCCCTGCTTGAAAATCGATTCCCATATATCTGGATTTACGGAGAAATATCAAACCTTCGTATTCCATCATCCGGCCACTGCTACTTTACCCTCAAGGATCGTAGCGCCCAAATAAGCGGTGTCATTTTCCGCGGGCAGGCTGCCCGGTTGAAATTCCGCCTGGAAGACGGCCAGACCATAACCGGCCTGTGCCGTGTCAGCCTCTATGAGCCCCGTGGTACCTACCAGGTTATCTTTGAATACATGGAGCCCAAAGGGGCTGGCGCACTCCAGCTTGCCTTTGAACAACTGAAACGAAAGCTCTCGGACGAAGGACTTTTTAATCCCGAATCAAAAAAGCCCCTCCCCCGCTTTCCGAGGCGTATCGCCCTGGTTACCTCGCCCACCGGGGCGGTGGTCCACGACATGCTCACCGTGTTTCGCCTTCGCTACCCCAATGTGGAGCTCCTTGTGGTTCCGGTGAGGGTTCAGGGAGAGCAGGCCGTCCAGGATATTCCACCTGCCCTGTCCATCTTAAATCGTCACATGGCCGTTGACCTTATTATTGTGGCACGCGGAGGTGGGTCGCTGGAGGACCTGGCTCCTTTTAACAGTGAGGACGTGGCCAGGGCCATTCACCGATCAGCCCTTCCCGTGATAAGCGCCGTGGGGCATGAGACAGATTACACCATAGCCGATTTTACAGCCGATATGCGGGCCCCTACCCCCACGGCAGCCGCGGCCCTGGCTGTGCCGGAAAAACGACGTCTTGAAGAGGAGGTGTCACAACTCAGGGCACGGCTCACCCGTGCCCTGGAGCGACGCGTGGATGGTGGCAGGCATAGCCTGAACGCTTTGTCACGTCGTCTTGTGGACCCACGGAAAAAGATATATGATCACAGATTGCGGGTTGATGAACTCACCCAGCGCATGGCGCGGGCTATGCACCGAGAGGTTTCAAACCACAGGACATCACACACATGGCGATGTGATCGTCTGACCAAGGCTTCCCCCCTTGTGGCCGTGGAGATGGGCCGTCGTGAAAGCGAAAGCCTCTCAAGACGCATGGATCTTGCCATGGATCGCCTGCTGTCCCAGAAACGGGGGGCCGTTGCAAGGCTTGCACAAAGCCTTAACGCCTTGAGTCCCCAACTGGTTCTTGACCGGGGCTACAGCATTGTGCGCGATCCAAAAAGTGGTGAGGTGATCACCCAAGCATCCCAGGTGGAGATTGGCTCTTCACTGGATGTGGTTCTTGCAGACGGCTTCTTAAAAGCCGTTGTTGAAAGGAAAGACGATGGCAAAAAAGAGATTTGAAGAGGCGGTGGCCCAGTTGGAGGCCATTGTTGAGGAGCTTGAATCTGGGGACCTCCCCCTGGATAAGGCCATGAAGCGCTTTGAAGAGGGGGTTAAGCTCTCAAAAGCCTGTTCTGATACCTTGGATGAGGTGGAGACCAAGGTGCGTATTCTTACGGGTGAAACAGACGAAGGTCTTACCGATGCTCCATTTCAGCCTTTGGATCAGCGGGGAGGCGAATGAACGCGTTTAACCTGAAGATCTACCTTGAAGAGCAACGGCTGATCGTGGAGCGATCTCTTAAAGAACACCTTGGGGCAAGCACCCCTCCTGTCCAGAAACGTGTGGGCCAGGCAATGGAGTACTCCCTCATGGCCGGTGGCAAGCGACTGCGGCCGATTCTTTGCCTGGCGGCCTGTGAAGCTGTGGGCGGGGACTCGAGCTCGGCTTTAAAAGCCGCCTCAGCACTGGAGATGATTCACACCTACTCCCTTATCCATGACGATCTTCCTGCCATGGACAACGATGACCTGAGGCGGGGACGCCCCACCTGTCACAAGGCCTTTGATGAAGCAACGGCCATTCTGGCAGGGGATGCCCTGTTGACGTCGGCCTTCCATCTCCTTGCCATGGACCGGGAACTTCCGGGTGGCATTGCCCTTGAGGTCATTCGCATCACCGCAGAAGCATCCGGCGCTTTTGGGATGATCGAAGGCCAGATGCGTGATATTGAAGCGGAGGGAACGCCCTTGGGCCTTGAGGCCCTGAAGGAGCTTCACGGCCTCAAAACCGGCGCCCTCATCCGCGCCTCCGTTGAAGCCGGAGCCGTAATGGGCGAAGCCACCACCGAGGAACGGGACGCCTTGAAGCGATACGCCGATAAGATTGGCCTCGCCTTTCAAGTGACCGATGACATCCTCAATGTGGAGGGCGACCCGGCGCTTATGGGCAAGGGCGTGGGAACCGATGCCCAGCTCAACAAAGCCACTTACCCTTCCCTGATGGGATTGGCCGACTCCAAGGCATACGCCACGGAGTTGGTGGAAGAGGCTGTCTTTGCCCTGTCCGAACTTGAAATGAGGGCCGAGCCCTTGAAAGCGCTGGCTCAATACATTGTCCAGCGCCAACGCTAAGCCCTGCAAAGGGGCCTGATACGAACACTATACCCTTCCACTTTGGTGGGTAATCATACAGGTGATAGTAATGACGCTTTTAAAACAGATCGATTCTCCGACAGATCTCAGAAAGCTGGACCGCAACCAGCTTCCTCAACTTGCCCGGGAGATTCGGGAAAACATTGTGGATGTGGTGTCAAAAAATGGTGGGCACCTGGCTTCCAGCCTGGGTGTTGTAGAGCTGACCATAGCGATTCATTATGTCTTTGATATCCCGTTTGACAAAGTGGTATGGGATGTGGGGCATCAGGCGTACGCTCACAAACTGCTCACCGGAAGACGGGACGCCTTCCCCACCCTCAGGACCCGGGGAGGAATATCCGGCTTTCCCAAGGTGAGTGAAAGCCCCTATGACGCGTTTACCACAGGCCACAGCAGCACCTCCGTCTCTGCAGGTTACGGCATCAGTTGTGCCCGGGAGATCAAGGGGGAGAATGGAAAAATCATCTCCGTTATCGGTGACGGCAGCCTCACAGGTGGCATTGCCTATGAGGGGCTCAACCAATCCGGCCCCTCCAATCGAAATCACCTGGTGATCTTAAACGACAACGAGATGTCCATCGCAAAAAACGTGGGCGCCCTCTCCTCTTTCTTAAGCCGCACCTTTTCTGCCAAGTACCTGCAGGATCTGAAGGGCGAGTTTAAAAAGGCTGTCAAGGCCCTCCCGAAAGTGGGCGATGACATTTATCAGTTTGCCAAAAAAACCGAAGAGTCCTTCAAGGCCTTCGTCACCCCCGGCATGCTCTTTGAAGCGTTTAAATTCGAGTACTTTGGCCCCATTGACGGGCACAATCTCGAACACCTTATCGATATCCTTGAGAACATCAAAAAGCTCAACAAACCTGTGCTCCTTCACGTGATGAGCAAGAAAGGCAAGGGCTACGCCCCGGCCGAGGCGAACCCTGTCTATTTTCATGGTGTCAGTGCCTTTGAAAAAAAGACAGGCGTCAGCATGAAAGCCAAGGCAAAGACCCCCAGCTATACCGACGTGTTCGGTCAATCCATGGTCGATTTCGCCAAAACCGACAAGCGCATCGTAGCGGTGACAGCGGCCATGCCGGAGGGGACAGGACTCACAGAATTTGCCAATACGTTCCCCGATCGTTTCTTTGATGTGGGCATTGCCGAGCAGCATGGGGTGACCTTTGCCGCCGGCATGGCCACCGAAGGACTAAAACCGGTGGTGGCCATCTACTCCACCTTTCTCCAACGGGCCTACGATCAGATTCTTCATGACGTCTGCCTTGACAGGCATTCCGTTATCTTTGCCGTGGACCGAGGCGGCATCGTGGGCGAAGACGGCCCCACACACCATGGGCTCTTTGATCTCTCTTACTTAAGACCCCTGCCCAACATGGTCATCATGGCGCCGGCCAATGAAAATGAGCTGCGGTGCATGATGAAGACAGCCCTCGACCACGATGGCCCTATTGCCATTCGCTACCCGCGTGGTGCCGGGGAGGGAGTGCCTGTGGATGCAAACGCGACGTCTCTTCCCATGGGCCAAGGCGAGCTGGTCAGAGAAGGCAGCGATGTTCTCCTGCTGTCCATTGGAACCACCCTTTCCAAATGCATGGAAGCGGCTGAACGCCTTTCAGAGCAAGGGATTGAGGCAGCCGTCATCAATGCCAGGTTTGTGAAGCCCCTGGACCGAAATCTTATCGTCAGCTGGGCTGAAAAAACAGGCCACGTTGTCACCGTTGAAGAACACATGAAGGCCGGTGGCTTCGGCAGCGCAATCCTTGAACTGTTTGCAAACGAGGGGATCTGTAACATCACCACCGCCATTGTCGGGGTCGAGGATCACTTTGTGGAGCACGGCTCCAGGGATGAGTTGTGTAAACTTCAGGGAATTTCAACCGAGGGAGTCATGAAAACAGCACTTCGAATACTCGGGCAGACGAGCAACGTCACCACCCTGGCCGGAGACGGCCGGTAACTGAAAAAGGACAAGAAGACTTTTGAGTCAGGAAGTAAAAACAAGAATAGATCAGCTCCTTGTTGAAAGAGGGCTGGTGGAGAGCCGCCAGAGAGCCCAGGCATTGCTCTTGGCGGGAAAAGTGCTGGTAAACCGGACACCTGTCACCAAGGCTGGGACACGCGTGCTGTCAACCGCGGATATTCATGTCAAAGAGGATGAGATTCCTTATGTCAGCCGTGGAGCATTGAAACTTGAAGAGGCCTTGAAAACCCTTGATATAGATATAACGCATGATGTATGTCTGGACATCGGGGCATCCACAGGCGGTTTTACCGATTGCCTGCTTCGACATGGGGCAGCAAAAGTTTACGCCGTGGATGTAGGATACGGGCAACTGGCCTGGTCCCTGAGAAGCGACGAAAGGGTTGTGGTTCTGGAACGGACCAACATCCGCTACCTCACAGAAGA
>Ga0070728_10004037_pt1 | contig 15615 bp, 16 predicted proteins | sample tdDd471_FD_66723 | JGI IMG/M metagenome (GOLD analysis project Ga0070728, IMG submission 66723) | Marine sediment microbial communities from the Atlantic coast under amendment with organic carbon and nitrate - tdDd47.1 | ecosystem: Environmental > Aquatic > Marine > Coastal > Sediment | place...
AATTGGGCATTTAGTTGATAATGAGGTTGTTACGTTGGAACTGAACAGGCTATCGTTTAATGTCCGTAATTCCAACGTAATTGGTGGGGAGAAAATATAATGGCGCAATTGCCTAATATATGCAGAGCAAATCCTAAAGCACTTGTTTAATGAGGTTATTAATCCCAACAGGACTTGCACCACTAAACCGTGATACCTCTTGACCACCTTCAAATATCGCAAATGTCGGCATAGAGCTAATGTTATACCGCCGTGCGGTTACTGGTGAAGCATCGGTATTAACCTTCACCACTTTAAGTTGACCTTTGTATTTATGGGACATCTCCTCAACATATGGGGCAATCACCTTACATGGACCACACCACGGAGCCCAAAAATCAACAAGAACAGGCGTTTTGCTCTTGAGGACTTCTTTACGGAAGCTATCATCCCAGACTTGTAAGACACTGTATTGGGTGATTTCGTCCTCGGCATCCGCGTCTTGCATTTCGGGCAGAGGCGTATCATTGAGCAGGTAGTCAACGTGATTGCGTACATCTTTAGGACGTGCGCCTTCTGCTGTGGATTTTACTTTGCGACCAAAGAACCCTTTGGTCAAGGTGATGACAGCGGGTAGACCTAATGAATCATATTTTTGATAGGTATTAGATGCAACAGCAACATCTGCTTTGATGACCACTAATCCATCATTCTTTTTAGCGACTTGTTTAATTGCATCATGGAACGGTTTGTCATTTTCGTTGCCATCAAAAAAACAGAGGATGGCAGGTTCTTTTTGTCCGAGCGCATTCTTAATCGCTTTATCGCTATCAGCTTCAATGACTTTGGTTTGGGCAATCGCCATAATTAAATTTCCTATTTGATTAACAGTTTGCTTTACACCATTTTGACGCACTATCGCATCAAAATATTACAAGCTCGTTATGGAGTCATACTTATCCTATTGTGCTTCGAGGCGATTCTTGACGGTATTCAATACATAATTTTGGAAGTCGTGCATAATCCAATCCGACCAGAATGCCCCATATCCATTAAAATTGGTAGATAGTCGATAATCACTCTCTAGACGCAGGATAACATGCTCTGCGTCAAGTGGAATGATCTCATAACCTGCTTCAACAACATCAAAATAGCGTCCTCCAATGTGTCGGAGGACTGCGGTCGATCCATCATTGTGACGAACATCAACTGCAAAGCGCACAACATGATATTCATCCCATTCAATGATTTCTTCAACAAAAGTTAACCCTTCCTCAAAGTAACCGATACGCTCTGCGCCGAGACCTTCATAATCAAGTGTAGCACGGACAGGGCGTGGAATCCCTAGTGTGTGATAGATAGAGGGGCGTTGTTCTTCGGGGGCAATCGTTTCCATACGTATGATGTTCTCCCAAACCGCTTCGGCAGAGGCGTTGATGACGATTTCATCTTGCACATTGCGATACCAGATCGGTGATTCAATATCCAGTTCAAGTGGCGCGATCACAAGTGGCAACAATAATGTAAAACCAGCGAAGACATGGTAACGCTTACTCTTATCTTGCGACTGAATGAATCGCCTCTCAACCAATCGAAATAACTTCATGGCAAGCACGCCAAGGATGACAAATACGAAGATAAACGGCAACGCCATTAACACACAAATAATTAACCCCGTAGATGTGATGACAGCCAAACCAAGAAAAATCGCTGTTGATGAACAGGCTACTATGAGGACTGTCCACGTATCCCGCTTAACCGTAGGAATCAGGTAAGTACTCAGTCCACCTATTATCATCGGAACAACACCAAGAAATGCGACCAGTGCCATACCATTTTCGTCACCTGCATTGGTGTATAGTTTTCCTTTAAAGATAAGGTGCATTAACCACCCGTAGCCAATCCCCAGCACCGCTATCAATACCATACGTCGCCATGTCCATGTTTCAATGTCAGCTTCTTTTACTTTGCGCTTCGGTTTGCCATCCATCGATGTTCCCTTTAGCCCACTTGTCAAAAATGAAACATATATCTTGTGCCGTAGATTCTACTTAGTATCCGCAGAATTCTTTGGTCAAGGTCATGATCCGTAAATATTCTTTTTGGCGACTTGTTTAATCGTATCATAGATCCACGCCAATACTCCGATAGTCACCTGATGAACCCAAAATTAAATGAGGGGTAACCGTTACCTATGCAAACGGTAGCAGATGATGGCTGAGTTGCTCATAGCCATATTCTGTGATGAGATAATTATGCTCAATCCGTGCGCCATACCCTTCTTCTTTGTTATAGCTCCCCGGTTCAAGCGTCACAACATCGCCTTCTCGTAAAATTTCGTCACTATTGGGTACAAAATAGGGGGCTTCGGGATGGCTTAAGCCTAAGCCGTGCCCTGCATGATGTCTGAATCCATCAGCAAATCCTTCGATCCGTAACTCATCAATGATTGCGCGATGAACATCACCAGCCCGAACACCGGGTTTAAGCATGGCTTCACCAGCCGCCATTCCATCGAGTAAGGCTTTTTGGAGCTTGGCTTGTTGCGAACTCAGTTCACCACTGACAGCTAAGGTGGTTGTAAAGTCACCTTTGTAGCCGTTGATAATCGGAAAGATGTCGAGGATCATCAAATCACCTGCTTGTAATTCAAGTGAAGTTGCTGGGCCACCCCCTTGAAAGGCGCGTTCTCCTCCTGCAAAGTCACCCATCGGCACAATTGGATGCCCTGCTTGCTTTGCAATTGCCGACATCATAATATTGAAAACGTCGATTTCGGTCAGTCCCGGACGAATTTGAGAGCGAACCGCCTTATGTCCTGCTTCGATAGCGGTGATGCTTGTACGAATGAGATCAAGTTCATCAGGGTCTTTATGGCGGCGCATCTCCAGCAAAATAGACGTAACATCCGTGACATTACTGACGTGTACACCATATGGCAATGAGCCAATTTCGATCCCTGCTGTACTAAAGGTCAGCTTGTCGAGATGGGCATTAAGCGCATCCAACGCTTTAGGGAAAATTGGAACACCTGCGTCGGCTCTGGCGTTATACCATATATAAGGTTCAATGGTATCAACATGAATGCCGTCAGCAAATCCACCCAACATATTTTGCATCAGCAATGTCGTTTTACCAGAAGCGGTTTCGATCAGCAGGAAGATAGGGGCATGATGGGCGAGTGCCAATGATGTAACAAAGAAACCAGTCAAATATTGTACATGGCGCGGATTACTGATAATAATGAGGTCAGCTTCAACTTGTTCGATAAGACGTTCTCTGCGAGATTGACACCCTTCAGCAGTTAATCGTAACATTTCTCCCCCTATCTCTATAAATTGCTGTAATTATATATATATGATAACCGCAAGCGTGTATCAACACCACTCATCAACTGAAGAAAATATGCCTCGGTTGAGGGGATAACTGCCGTGTTTGCCAATGATCACATTGAAAAAAATTAAGCATTTATAGAGAGGTTGAGGATATAGTTTTGTCCATCTTCGAGTGTGTTGGTCAAATACAATGAATCACGTATTTCAGGATGGATTTTTAGCACTGTCGCAAACATTGCTAAAATAAATCTATTGGTCGTTATCACAACCACTTGTCCCAAATTATTGGGCGAGCTTTTCACAGTACTATAAAAATTGCTAAATATTGGTCCTTTTGGAATTAGAGCTGTCCCTAAAAGATTTGCAATCACATGATACCTGTCACCGTTAAGATGAGAAGCAAGCCACAATTCTCCTCTAAAGGCTTCTCCATATTCCTGCCAAGTCCAGACTTCCGCAAATTCATAATAAATTGTATGTTTTAGAGATGGATGCCAACCAATTTGAATGGGCATGTTTAACTTTCAAAATTGATATTTTAAATCTTCGTTTTGTATTATACGCCAGCTTTTTGTAATAAATATTAATGTTTGGTAAGCACATGAACCCTATAGAATATTCGATAAGATCAAGCATGTTAATTAACGTCAGTTTTGGATAATGATGGATATAGTATATGTTTGGATTATACACTATTTACCATCTAGAATTAGCTTTCAGCCACTAGCTTCTGGCTTTTACAAGACTTTTAAGCTAACAACTAAAGGCTAATGGAAACATGTTTTATTGATGAAAAACGCACTTATCATTCTCCAATGCGCTTAAACAAAACTCAGGTTAATTAAGTCAAGCTCAAACGCGCATGAACACAGCTTCACTTATGGAGTGGATTGAGGGCAATTGTTTCTTGTAAGGGGACTTTATTTACATAACTGAATTTTAATGGGTGTATATAATGGGAAAATTACGTCATGGCTAACTTCGTATCATTTTGTAATATGCGCCTTGCATCTTCAAGCGAAGATGCAAATGAAATTGTGCGTGACTCCCATGAATAAATTTGATTCAGGTGATGATATAAGCGTGACCATAACTGTGATTCACTCACAATGACGACCGTACCTGTATTTTCAGATCGCATCTGCATTCCTGAATAAGCTAGGTAAATCAGATTTGTTGGATAGAATCGCGATTTTGATAAATCAATCAGGATATTCACGGAATGGTCAACCTGTTTCAACATATACTGTGATTGTTGACAAGCCATCAAAAAATCTGTTCCTGACCACCGTTGACTAAATTGCCATATTAAAAGTGTGTATTCACTATTTGCCCAATTTAATGTAATCACAATATTTTTCCTAATCCAACTATTCCTGCAAACTTAATTATAGAATACTGGAAAGGATTCTTGGGGACATCAGACAGATGGACGGTTTGCGACTAGTCAGGTGGCTAGGTGTTGTATACCAGATCATACGATAAGATGATGGCATCTCCCAACATGATCGTATCCCCATCTTTAAGCGGCTTAATTTCGCTCACTTGTATCCCATTTAATTGTGTGCCATTGGTACTACCGAGGTCTTCCAGCATATATAGATCACCCTGCCTGACCAAGCGTAGATGGTAACGGCTAACCTCTCCATCATTGATAGAAATATCATTGGCTTGGTCACGTCCTAATGTCACCACATCTTTATCTAGGCGATACATCTCATTGAGTTTTGGACCACGCCGAATCACAATCCAATATCCCGGTGTGGATGGCATCAAGCTTTTATCATAAGCTGGGATTTGGGATTGGGGATAAGGAGGCAGTGTGGCAGTAGCTGGCTTGGGACGGATAGCGGCAGCAACCTGCTCGGGTGATTTAGTTGGTAGCTGATCCATTAAGCGGTTAAACTCACGCAAGAAATAATCCCAAAAGTGGTTTTCATCTGTCCATGCGGCAGTATCAAATTTCTCGCTGGCATTCAATCGCGGATGGATTTGTGCGGCTTGGAAGATTACAACATAAACTGGAATCCCTAACCCTAACGCATATGACCATTCATACGTCACATAAATTGAGTTTGCAGAATCAGGTGTAATCACCACAATCATGGCATCTGCACTACGGATGGCATCATCCACATCATAACGCCAATCTTGTCCCGGACGCGGGTTGGGATCTATCCAAGGACGATAACTTTGCCCGATGAGAGCTTGCCGAAGTTCTTCAACACGTTTGATATTTTTACGCGAGTAAGATAGAAATATGTTTTTCATGCGTAACAACCTCTCGTTATGTTTCTAATTCCAAGCCCATTGTACCGTATTCATGCTTTACAGAGAACTATTTTGATGATGATTTCTGTGATGAGATTAATAAAGTCTGTTATTTCGCATTCAGTGATGGCGTTTCAGTGGTAATTCGATTTGCTCGCAAGTAAACTACAGGAGTTAAAGACAACTAAAACATTATTTGAAAAGGATATTGCATGACTTATCAACCATCAGAAAAACGATACGATGACATGCGTTATAATCGCACAGGTCGCAGTGGCTTATTGTTGCCAGCCATCTCGCTCGGACTATGGCACAACTTCGGCGGTGTTGATGTCTATGAAACAGGTAGAGGGATGCTTCTACGTGCTTTTGATCTTGGCATTACCCATTTTGATCTAGCCAATAATTACGGTCCACCACCGGGATCGGCAGAAGAAACCTTTGGGCAAGTCCTCAAACATGATCTAAAACCACACCGTGATGAACTGATCATCTCATCCAAAGCAGGTTATTATATGTGGGCAGGACCTTATGGTGAATGGGGATCTCGTAAGTATCTCGTTTCAAGTCTCGATCAGAGCCTCAAGCGCATGGGATTGGATTATGTCGATATATTCTACAGTCACCGATTCGACCCCAATACACCACTTGAAGAAACGATGGGAGCACTCGATTATATCGTGCGGAGTGGTCGCGCCTTCTACGTTGGCATTAGTAACTATTCTGCCGAACAAACCCGTGAAGCCTCGCGTATCCTTAAAGAATTAGGCACACCCTGTTTGATTCATCAGCCCAAGTACAATATGTTCAGACGGACGATGGAAGAAGGTCTCGCGGATGTATTAGAAGAAGAAGGCATCGGTTGTATCACCTTTTCGCCATTAGAGCAGGGCATCCTCACCAATAAATATTTGAAGGGTATCCCCGAAGATTCACGCGCATCCAGCACAGCATTACCTTTTTTGACCCCTGACCACATTACGGATGAGGTATTAGCAAAAGTCCGTAAATTGAATGACATCGCTCAAGCACGTCATCAAACAATGGCACAGATGGCACTCGCTTGGAATTTACGTTTAGAGTGTGTGACATCGGTACTGATTGGGGCAAGTCGAATCAGCCAAATAGAAGATGCTGTCGGCGTGATTAACAATCTGGACTTTTCATCGGATGAGTTAGGCGCAATCGAACAGATTCTGGCGGAATAAGGTGTTTATCATTTTATAGTCAAATAGAAAACAAATAGCATTCAAAACAAGTAACCCACGGGCACAGAGAATCCTGCATTATATGTCCACCAATACTTGATTTCTTAACTTTTCTCTGTGTTCTTGGTTTCTATCCTGAAAATCGACATTCCGCTCTTGGTTATACAGCACCTATCCAGCACGTTGCTTAACAACAATGGAGAGACCTTAACACTCTTCTAAATTAGGGTATTGCCACCATTTGATTGGGCTATTTCACTAGTTGAATCGCTTAATGCAAATGACCCTACACCATTCGCTCTATCGTTGATTCCAGGTGCAGTTGCTTCTCGATTGGGGCGCATGTTTCGTAATGTTGATGAAGTCGGTGATACTTTATTGCGCGGTTATCGCTATGAGGATATTTGGGGATACGGGGATGAAACGCTAGAGGGCTTGGGCGAATATCATGAATTTATAGAAAATTTCCCTTGGCGTACTTCTGATGAGATAGTAGTTAATGCTGATAATGTTGTAAATACACTGAATGGACCACCACCTGCTATTCAAATTGGACCAGGCAATCCAATGTATGATGAAGTCGCATCTATTAGAGAAGCTCTTCGTACCCATAAAGATTTTGGTTTGTACCCAGATGGGAGAATCAAATCAAATATAGCTATTGCTGTAATTGAATTGTCAGATGGAACAAAATATACTATCTATTCTGTAGCTGGGACTTCACCAAGAAAACATAGTTCCTTTGTAACTGAGATGCAAAATTTGCGAGGAGTAGATGTTGATGTCGCTCCATCGCTTGCACTTGATCAGTTTAATACATCGTTTACATATCAAGGTGTCGAAGGGGTTACTGCACAACAACTTATGGAAGAAGCATATACTGAATATGGTCAAGAAATAGGTGGTGTAAGATATTATGATACTGAACCCAAGATATTCGAATATCTTGCCGATCAAAAGATAGGGAGCGAAGAAATTGTACGTATTGAAGTATATACTGAAAGACATCCATGCCTATCTTGCGGTGGCGCAGACATCATAGATGGTAGGAATGTAGAAGCTGGTAACAAGGGGCTGGTTCAATACTACGGATCATATTTTGAAGAATATGATATTGAGTTACAAATATATTACATGGATGAAAATCCGACATATGATTTTAATAGTTAAGGAGCAAGAAATGACACAGAACTTGAAAGAAGCATTAATCAACGAAGGTAGACCACCAGAGTTATTTAAAGGTTGTACAAATGAAGAGATTCAACAAGTTATGAAAGTTCAAAATGTTAAGCGGTTACCCTCAACATTTGTTGAATATCTTCAGATCATGGGACATGGTGGTATCGCAGAGATTTTACTTGGCGATAGTGCCGACTTTAACTCCATGCTGTATTTAAAGGAAAGCCTAATTGATCAGGTTGAATCTTATAGCCCTAATTTCACCTTACCTAATAATGTGTTTGTCTTCTTTGGGCATCAAGACGTTGAATTTCGATATTTCTTAACTGATAACAGTGATGACGATCCACCTGTTTTTATGCACATTATTGACGACGATGATGCTAAAGTAGTTGCTCAAAGTTTTACTGAATACCTTGAGACAATGCTTAATCTTTTCAGAAAACTAAAAAGGTAAAGGAAGTTATGTGTGAGTGGTAATCTACAAATCGATGATGAATTCGTCGAAAAGACGCATCAGTCTAAGGATGATTCAGTGATTCTGTTGATCCCAACTGTAGTCTTGAAGCTATTGGCAAGTTAACAATGTTATCAAACCTTGAAAATTAGCTGACCACCGAGGGATAACAATTATACTTTGTATTAGACGATATTCAGTCGTTTCTTGTACAAGAAACATATTTCATAAACTATATATTGCCAGAAAGGAGTTAATATATGGGATTAGATAATCAAGTGGGGAACATCCGTCCTCGTGAAGACGGTGAGCAAGGTAATTTCAATAGTAGCATCAGGCAGGCAAAGAGTACAGCAGACAACTTTTTGACGGAGGTCAAAGGAATCGAAAAAGAACTGTTAGCAGAAAACCTCCAACTTACGGTGACTATTGCCTTGAGAGATGCAACTATTGGTGTACTGAATACAATCATCACTTTTCTAAAGACCCAAGTGGCTAACAAGCCTGATTGCGAAGAGGAAGAGATGGAACTGGAATTTTCATCAGATGAGTTAGGCTCAATCGAACAGATTCTTGCAGGGTAGAGTGTTAATCAACGTATAGCAAAATCAAGGAACAAATAATCCAAGCTATTAGCCTTTTGCTGTTAGCTTTTTTTGCTAGAGAGCCAGTAGCTAAAGGCTAGAGGCTCTTTTTACAGTTTTCATTGCCCTAAGCATAATTCACATTATTTAAGCAGTAGCAATGATGTTAGGGCACTATCAAACGATGTTTTTGCTAATTCTGCCTTTGATTTCCCTTGTGCAATAGCGGGGTTACTTGATGAACAAGCGATCTCAAATAAGTCCCACGATTCACGGGATAATGTCATACCGAGGTTGTAGGCTTCGATAGCATTAATCAGGTCAATCGGATATTCAATGCGCTCTTCTTCTGTAAGAAGATAATCTTCCGGAAGAATCGGTGGTTCATCCCGACACGCATCGGTTGTCCCAGCAAATTCAAGATCCGTCCAGAACTGAATTAACAAGGTATTTTTCCCACGCTCGACATTCATATCATCAATGTTGAATTCAATCGTCAGAATAATCTGATTAATTAACGATGGTTCAATCGTCGGCGTTGGGAATGGTGTTGGTGATGGGCGTGGTGTTGGAGTTGCAACAGTTTCACCGGGGATGAAATTAGGACTTTCCATCAGCGCAACAAATTCTGTATTTAGCTGGGTTTGTAATGGGATAAGCAAGCCCCATTGTGTATCGGCATCTTCTGGAGAAATCGGTATCTTTGTTTCACAAGCGTTATCATAACTGGCACGCATCGTTTCAAGTTCGGCACGAGCTGCATTCAATTTATCAATAAATTCCGCGACATACGGGAAACCAGTCGGATTAAAGCCCACAGGAGGTACATAAGCTTCAGGCGCACGGAATTCCGTCACATCACATCCCAGATCACGCCCTTGTATGGACAGTTGGAAGCGTTGTGCAAGTAACTCGGCATCAAATACCAGATCATCATGCATCCCAAGGATTTCGTCCAGAAAATCTGTTGGTGGAACAGTCGGTACAAGTGTATCTGGAATCTCTAACGTAGGTATTGGTACTTCTGTCGGGAGTGCATTCGGGTCTTTTAGTAATCCTGCATTCGCCATTACGCCAACAAAGAGCAAGACAACAAATGTAATAACTAAAATCCGTTGCAAGCGACTAACTAATAGAACTACACCAGAAACACCACCGGTCTTCCCTTCAAAGATAATGCCTTGTAATAATTGCCCCACTTCTGTTGCTTGATCAGGATCATCTAAGGCTTTTTGCAAAGCACGAAACATCCCCAATGATTCAGCAGCGGCTTTCTTAACTTTTTTGTCAGGCGAATTTAGATAGGCTTGTCGTAACGAGGTAATCGCTGTTGGTTCACCCGATTCCCCTAACCAGCGCGCCGCCTTAATACGACTATCAGCCGAGGCATTCTCGTTACTGACAACGCGCATCGCTTGTTTAACATTCGCTTGAAATTTCGCCAGACGTTTTTCTTGCTTTGGCGTTAATGATGCCGAAGCATCAAAACTTTCGTCATCGTCATCAAATTCGCCAAAGTCATCAAATTCGTCAAAATCGTCATTCATATCTGACATAGTGCCATCCAATTATTTACTGATTCGCTCAAACACAAATTTTATAGTCGTTGTAGACCAAAATTATGCCATGCTTTTTACGCTAAAAATGAATAGGACTTATATTGCCTAGTGTAACTATATGCTTATTATGACATATCCGCAAAATTATGACATATCAATTTGAAACAAATTAGTACCTTATGTCTAAATTCATTTCTTAATACCTTCAGGCACGATATTATGAAAATTTGACGTTGATGACTGAATTCGCTTGGCGTTTTTGGCTCTCTGTGCCAGATTGTGCCAGATGACGTAAGATGGGTAGCGCATCATTTCCCATGTTTTCAAATTCTTTCCATCCCGCTTTTTTCTCATCAGGGTCAGGTGCACTTATCCGCAGTAATGCCCGTACTACTCGTTGCTCTAGCTGTGTGTCAAATTGCCCTGATATGGGTGGTGATGTCATCTGTTGTGACCATTCCTCCCGTTGTTTGATGGTTTCTTGGCTGGGTGGCTGAGGTTGTACTGGTGGTCGATAAACCCGTTTAGAGACTTCTTTCATCGCTGATGCTGATAACATACGGACGACTGAATTTTCATGAGTTGCCAATGCTTGCAGGGGTTCAACTGCTCGTGAATCACCAAAGCGCTTGAGCAACAGAAGGGCTGTTTTTGTTAAGTCAGGATCATTTTCTTCTAGTGCAGACAGTAACCCTAAGGTGGCTTTTGTGCCGATATATCCGAAGACATCCATTGTTTCATCTTGAAGGGTCTGATCGTTCTCCATCATCTTAAACAAGAGATTCCACTTGATAATCGGTATCCATCCCTCATCTGATTGTGGGGTGGGTATCGGTGGGTTTGTACGACAGCTTTCCCACAATGCTGTTGTGAATTTAGGTTCGCGCCATTTCTTTGGCAATTTCCCCATTGATTTGAGGGAATTCCATGCAAGACGTGCCGTCCCCTCAGTATTGGCAGTTTCCATTTTTTCAAGCAATAGGCGCGCCGCCCAATCATCACGATAGGTGTCTAGCAATATAAAAATCCCAGGGAAACCACCCAATAGTAATCGATACGAGAGATAAGGTTTGACATCCTCGCCAATTGTCCGAAGTTCAGCAAATCCATTTTCGATTTGATAGCGATCTTTCCCGCCAATTTTACGCAATGCCTGATCAACTTCTCTTTGTTGTTCTCGTGTCAGGAGCATATTCTCTCTTACCTTATTAAGTGATTGGTCATTAGTTTTTGGTGTTTTGTGGTGTTGTATAGCATGAGAAAATGGTAAAAAGTAATGAGATACGAGTAATGAGCGGTAAGTCACAAACTGAGTGATACTTATAGAATCATCTCTGTATCTCCGTTTCTTCGTTGCTCTGTGTTAAGCATTTCTGTTATCAAAAATTTGAATGGTCTTCAACGACCTACTTATGTGAAATCAATTCCATAATCATTGTAGTATAAGCTCTGGATTCGGGCAAAATAAAACGCGCTGATTCACAATTTTGTGATTTTGATGGGATAAGGTGTTATACTTTTAGCCATCTTATCCATCATTACGAGACTCATTATGACACTCACATTAGAACAAATCGCACAAAAACTGGTTGCATCCGAAAAAGGAATTCTCGCGGCAGACCAACCTGATATTCATCTTGCCGCACGGCTCGAAGCACTCGATCAAACCCCTAGTGATACTAGCTATCGGGATTGGTGTAACTTATTATTCTCAACCCCTGATCTCAGTGATCATGTTAGCGGTGTCATCATGCACCCACAAGCAGTTGACTTATCGACTGATGACGGAAAATCCCTCGTTGATGTTGTGATCGACAATGGCATCTTACCCGGTATTTCACCAAGTACAGGACTTGTCCCTTTGGCTGGCGCACCCGGTGAGGTTATCGGTGGTGGTTTGGATGGCTTGCGTGAACGCTTTGCTGGCTATGCCAAACTCGGTATTCGCTTCTCGAAGTGGCGGACAGCGATTCGGATTGGTGATGGTATTCCTAGTTCGTATTGTATTGATGCCAATGCCTATGTGTTGGCTCAATTTGCGGCACTTTCTCAAGAGGCAGGCATCGTCCCAATTGTTGAACCCGAAGTTGAGCTAATTGGCACACATACGGCTGAACGTTGTTTTGAGATTACAGAATGGATGCTGAATCGCACATTCGATGCTCTGGTTCAACACCGTGTGAATTTAGAAGGCACACTCTTAAAGGCGAATATGGTGGTATCAGGTGCAGATTGCCCTACCCAAGCCGATGTCGAAACAGTCGCGGGCTTGACGGTTAAAGTATTGCGTCGGACTGTACCACCTGCGATCCCCGGTATTGTGTTCTTGTCGGGTGGTCAAACCGACTTAAATGCAACAGCTCATCTGAATGCAATTAATGCCAAGCCGAATCCGTGGGCTGTGACCTTCTCTTATGCTCGTGCATTACAACGCGCACCCTTAGCGGCATGGTTGGGTAAACCCGAAACCTTTGCACAAGGTCAAGCCGCCTTAAAACATCGCGCCCATATGAATGCACTGGCATCGGTTGGACGCTGGTCTACTGACTTAGAGCAATAGATCGCGCTATGGCATCGGATACATCTCCTGACATAATCGGAATAGGCATTTGTACAGTCGATCATTTGTTGTCGGTCTCGCAAATGCCTCAATATGGGTCTGCCATTAAAGCTAGCAAATATCTCCAACAATCGGGTGGATTGGTGGCTTCGGCTCTGGTGGCGGCTACGCGATTAGGGGCAACCACTAAAATTTATGCCCGCATTGGTGATGATGATGAAGGGCAATATATCCAACAAGACTTAGAGCGTGAAGGGGTCGATGCGTCTAAGCTCATCATCGAACCAAATACCGATACCCATATTTCAGTCATTTTAGTGGACAATCATACGGGTGAACGCAGTTTTGTATCGCGCTGGGCGACAGGCTCACCGATTGCGATCAACGAAATTAGCCAAGATGATATTACGTCTGCAAAAATCTTATTTCTGGACTCTGTCACTGAAGGGACACTGCAAGCAGCGCAATGGGCAAGAGAGGCAGGAGTTACGGTTGTAATTGACCCGTCATGTCCATTTGAGGTTGCCCAAGCATTATTGCCGTGGGTGGATGTGCCGATTGTGCCAGAAAGTTTTGCTAAGGGATGGATGCCAGATGAACCTCCCGAAGCCGTTGTGCAAGCCCTATATGACCTCGGCGCACGAATTGCGGTTGTGACATTGGGTGAGCGTGGTTGTGTGGTGTGTTCAGCAGATGGCGTACAAGCCTTCCCGACGATACCCGTTGATGTGGTTGATACAACAGGCGCAGGTGATGCCTTTCATGGGGCGTTCATGTTTGGATTATTGCAAGGTTGGGATGTGCCACGTATGGCGCGTTTTGCATCCGCTGTCGGTGCGATGAATTGTCGGTTTCTCGGTGGGCGGACAGGTTTACCCAATCGGCAACAAGTTGATGAGTTTCTAAATCAATTCGGAGTATAATAAAGGTGTATCATCTGCCAAGCTAATAAAATCCAAAAACAAGTTAAGAGGGGACTATCCGATGTCTGATAAACACAGTTTTGATTTTGTTAAAACCATGAGCCAATACGGGGTGGTTCTCGGATGTCTCGTTGGATTTTTTGGCACGATTCCCCTCACGTTAACATGGTTTGATTTTTCTAGGATACTGCCTGTCATCGCCGTCCTGCTCATGATTGGGTTGTGTGGCGGATTGGTCGGCTTATTATATGGTGGTGTATCGGGCTATGTCAGTGGATGGTTAATCCAAATCGTCACGCGCTTTATGTTTCAAGACATGAAACGGCAAGCGGTGTATAAAGTTGCAGTAGGGTCAATCACTGTTGGTGTAACCTTCATCATCATTCTGGTAGGGTCAATGTGGCTGAATCTGGATTTTGAACAAGTGTTTGCACGATCCGTATCCCCTGTAGAATTACAGACATTGGGGATGATGTCACTGGTGTTCGCCGTATATGCTAGTCAGCGCGTCGCCACACAATACCTGCGCGATATGGATATTCGCTAACCGTTAATTTGTTTTGTTGGATCTCAAAGAATTACTATAAGCAAACCGACCCCAAAATATTCGGAGTCGGTGCTTTTAAGCAGTTAGCTACACTGAATATACACGTTATAATCTGCGCGTTCTGCTACATTCCACCCGATACGATAGGTTTCTCCGTCGAATGTCAATTCGATCATATACAATCCCGTAGGGAACGAAACATTCCAGCGGTATGTTTGCATGACATATGTCTCTCCTGAGTCAATGAATGTCTTATCGAGCTGAGAATCTACACGCAATGGATTTACGTCGGTTGGGCGATAAAGGTCAGCGATAATGTCGCCTTGACGATCCCCTGTGAGAATCAAATTAATGTCCATGTCGCCCCGCTTTAAAGAAGGCACGATAATGCAAGTTGTGCCGTCGACCAAATGCGGTTCGTCTGTTTCTATAATTGCATCTGGCGCAGGGGTTGTGACCCATGAAGCGATCCATGCCGATTCATCGTCGTGTATGACCTCGTACCAGTCATCTTCCTCGCCGATAACAGCTAAAATCTCCCCATCTGTTGCCTGACCTACAATTTTACATGATGTACCCGCGCATTCCCGCAGATTTACATTGCCATCAACTTGTATGTTAAAAGACGTTTCGGGTTCATCAGACTCAGGCAAAGTACTGTCTTGTTCAACCTCGCAGTCTGGCACGAGATTTTCAAAGAATTCTTTAGTTGTCAAAGTTGTCCCGCTTGATTTCGCAAGTGGCTCGTCGGGATATGCATCAATCAGGAACACAACTGTTTCGCAGTTAAATTCCATTTCACCATTCGATATTTCTACCCAATCTTGGGCAAAAATCGACATAGATATTGCTGAAAACAGCAGGGTAACAGTTAATACAACACGATTACGACTCACAGAAACACTTCCTAGTGTACGCTAATAATACATCCATAGTAACATGTTTCAGATGAATGTGAATCAATTATCTGATGCAAAACAGGTATAGCTGGGATTTTCCCTAGGTTATGGCAA
>Ga0070728_10004040_pt1 | contig 15606 bp, 11 predicted proteins | sample tdDd471_FD_66723 | JGI IMG/M metagenome (GOLD analysis project Ga0070728, IMG submission 66723) | Marine sediment microbial communities from the Atlantic coast under amendment with organic carbon and nitrate - tdDd47.1 | ecosystem: Environmental > Aquatic > Marine > Coastal > Sediment | place...
CCGGAGAGCATCAAGCGGTCTGGGACGGACGGAATGACGAGGGACGGGTCTTGGGATCTGGTGTCTATCTGGTGCGGTTGCGGGGGAGCGACTACATGGAAACCCAGCGGCTGACTCTCCTCAAGTAGCCGCAAGCCCACGGCGGTTCCTTGCTGCAGGCCCCCGGATGTATCCTGGGGCCTCTTCTTTGGTGATGAAGTACGTCAACCGTCGACCTATTTGACCGGCGACAAGAAAGAGGACCCGGGTTGCCCCGGGTCCCCTTGAATGGCAGGGAAACTGCTTCCCTCACTACCGGAACAAAGACTTCACTCCGCCCCAGCTCATTTCCTCGGTCCCGACCGTGCCCTCGATGTAGAAATCGATGTTGTCGTAGAACACGCCCGAACCCTCGTAGTTCGTCGCGGTGTTCGAGAAACCGATCTGCAGCAACTGACCCACCAGGCCGCCGTCGATGGTGATCATGATCGTGTAGTTCGACCAGTCGCCGGAAATGGCGGTCATGTCCTCGGTGATGAAGTTGGTCGTTGCGTATCCGTTGGCGGGATCCAGGGTCTTGATGAACGCCAGGGCAGTCGAAACGCCCTCGAGGTTGCCCATCTTGGCCTGGAAATCGAAGACCCAGGTCTCGCCGACGTCGCCGGCCTCGATGAGTTGTTCCTGGAAGACATTGGCCTCGATGTAGGCGCCGTTGCCGTGGTCGGTGTTGTTGTAGTCACTGAACGCGACCAGCTGCTGGGCCCCCTGTTCAGCTCCACCCTCGCCCAGGGCGATCTGGCAGAATCCGCCGCCGTCGTTAGGGGCCGGAAACACGCCGTAGCCGTACCAGTAACCCCAGTCCGGGCCGAAGACGTTGGCGAAGACCAGCCAGCCGTCATTGCCCAGGGCGGCGGTGTCAGACTGGATGAGGCCTTCGAAGTCCTGGCTGTAGGGCATCAGGGCGAAAGCGGATGCGGGAATCATGCAGATCAGGACTGCAACCGCACAGAGAACATTAACTCGGTTCTGCATCATGGTACCTCTCCTTGAAGGACACTCGCGTGTACTGGAACACCTAGGATCCCACCCCCGCAATCGGCACAGTCTGCCTGGAACAGTTTTGCAAGGCTGATTCCGATGAGTTAATTGTAAACTATGTTCGGTAACCGAATCAAGTCCTAAATTCACTAATATCAGAAAAACCTACATCACGCCAGAACCGTGTTAGTCATTGTCATTATTATTGCTTAACTATCCTCGTGCGGCATAAACCGTACGATGGTAGAAAATGAAACTCAGTACACGAACCGGCGTAGGCCTGGTTTCATGGCCTAATCCCGGGTACAATTCCCAGCGCAGAGGAGACTCTCTGCTAGGTTCAGATTTCAGAATCCTATTGACCCTATCGCCTGGGCGCGGTACTTTGTTCGGCATTCGTACAAAGATGTGATTCCCTGGATCGGGTTCACGGTCAGAGAACGCGAAGAAGATGACGCCATGAATGCCGCCACCCACGCCAAGACCGCGCCCGAGGATCGCATCAAGCTGACCCACAAGCTGGCCTACGGCGCCGGGGCCTTCGTCAACAACCTGCTGGCCGCCGCCAGCGGGGGCATGATGATCGTCCTGAATCTGGGGCTGGGCATGAACCCGGCGCTGGTGGGATTGCTTGGAGCGCTGCCCCGTCTGACCGACGCCTTCACCGATCCTCTCATGGGGTTCATCTCCGACAACACCCGCACGCGGTGGGGTCGGCGGCGGCCGTTCATTTTCGGGGGCGTCATTGCCGCTGGCATCATCTTCGCGTTGCTGTGGCAGTTGCCCAGCGGCCGGAGCGAGACGTTCTACTTCGTCTTCTTTCTGGTTGGATCGATCCTCTTCTACATGGGCTATACCGTGTTCGCCACACCCTGGGTGGCCCTCGGCTACGAACTGACTCCCGACTACCACGAGCGCACGCGTTTGATGGGCACACAGAATTTCGTGGGCCAGCTGGCATATGTGGTATCGCCCTGGTTCCTCTGGATCATGAACTCCGGGAAGTTCTTCCCTGACCAGGTCAGCGGAGCGGCGGGGCTGGCGATCATCGTGGCGCTAGTGGCCAGCGGGCTCGGGATCCTGCCGGCGATCGTGTTGCGCGAGCGCATGCAGGCCGTCGCCACACACGACGGCGAGAGCGGTCGGGGCTTCAAGCACAACCTGGGCGAGTTCTTCAGGGGCTTCGGCACCACCATGTCCTCCGGGCCGTTCCTCAAGCTGTGCCTGGCGACGTTCATGGTATTCAACGGCTTCATGCTCATCTCGTCGTTCCAGTTCTACGTGATCATCTACTACGTGTGCGGTGGAGACCAGACTGCGGGAGCGAAATACGCCGGGATGGCCGGCACCGTGGGCGCGGTTTGTACCTTTGTTGTGGTCGCATTCGTCACCTGGCTGGCGACCCGCATCGGCAAGCGGCACGCCTTCTTCGTCTCCATCGGACTGTCTATATTGGGTTACGGACTGAAGTGGATCTGCTACAACCCCGACTATCCGCTACTGGTGGTGCTGCCGGCACCCTTGCTGGCCTTCGGGCTGGGCGGGCTTTTCACGTTGATTCCCTCGATGATCGCCGACGTGGTGGACACCGACGAGTTGAAGACCAGCGAGCGCCGCGAGGGCATGTTCGGGTCCATCTTCTGGTGGATGGTGAAGCTCGGGATGTCGGCCGCGCTGGCCGGCGGCGGTTACCTGCTGAACGCGACGGGATTCGACGTGGAACTGGGTGGTGGACAGGCCGATCGTTCCATCTTCCTGCTGCGGATCTTCGACGCGGGCATTCCCATGGTGGCCTCGGCCATCGCCATCTGGGCTGTGGCGACCTTCCCCATCACCGAAGCGCGTGCTCTCGAGGTACGGCAGGAACTGGAGCGCAGGCGGGGACGGCCTGGAGCCATCGATACTCCGACGACCTCCTAGCAGATCAAGCAGGGACTTCGACGAAAGTGAACCCAGGATGCGAAACCAGCGACTCGTCGGGGCCTGGATTCTAGGCCTGCTGATCATTCCGGTGGTGATGGGCTGCGGGCCCAAACGGGATGCCGCGACTGCCGATCAAGATGATCCTCCCGGTGTGCGAGGGTTCGAAGCCGTCAGCGACGGTCGCTGGATCGGCAACGCAGTCTGTTACGGTCCCCATCGCGACGGCCAGCGCCCGGGCGGCCCCTCCCCATCGACCAAACAGATTCGGGAAGACCTTCAGCTGATGCAGTCCCATTGGAGCTTGTTGCGTCTTTACGGATCGACCGGAGTCGCCGAGACCGCGATGGCGGTGATCCGGACCGACGGCCTGGATATGAAGATCATGCTGGGCGTGTGGATCGCCGTCGAGGAGAGGCGCAACGAGCGCGGCGCCGTCGTCGAGAAGTTCCCCGAGGCCGTGGCCGCCAACCGGCAGGAAGTGGCCGCCGCGATCCGACTGGCCAACAACTACCCCGAGATCGTACTGGCCGTGAGCGTGGGCAACGAGACCCAGATCCACTGGTCGGGACACCGGAGCCCTCTGGATATCCTGATCGGTCATGTACGAGAGGTTCGCGCCGGCGTATCGGTCCCGGTGACGGTGGCCGACGATTTCAACTACTGGAACAAGCCCGAAAGCCGGACCCTGGCCGGCGAGCTTGATTTCCTCACTGTTCACGCGCACCCCATGTGGAACGGGCTGCAGCGGGCGGACGCGCTATCGTGGCTAAGAAGCCAGCTCGCGACCGTGCAGGAGATCCATCCCGAGCGTCCTCTGGTGCTCGGTGAAACCGGCTGGGCCACCTCCGTCCATGACGAGGGGGAACAGGCCGAGCTCATCAAGGGAGCGCCCGGTGAGGCGGAGCAGAAGCTGTTCTATGACCAGGTCCGGGCCTGGGCCGACGCCGAGCGGTGGACGGTGTTTTTCTTCGAGGCTTTCGACGAGAACTGGAAAGGCGGACCGCAACCCGCCGAGGTGGAGAAGCACTGGGGCCTGTTTCGGGCGGATCGATCTGTGAAGCAGGCGGTACAGTAGCACAGCGCGTTTGTTGCCATCGCTCCGGTGAGGTGATAGTTTCCGCACTTCATCTAGTCTGAATGACTGCGAGAACCACCGATGCAGGTCCAGCCCAGTTCTTTCACCGCACCAAAGACAGCATGGGCCGTTCTGGCCTGGGATGTCGCCGCCGCCACGTTGGTTCTGCTTCTGCCGATGCTCGTCTTTCTGCGCCACAATGACTACCCACTACTGCGGCCCGAGACCCTGTCCACCCTGTTGCTGGTCGCTCTCGCCGGTCTATTCTGGGGACTGCTGATGTGGTTTGGCCGTCGCTCGGGGCGGATCGTGGTCACAACGTTCCTGCTGGTGCTCGTCGTCGACGTCCAGACGAAATGGATCACCACTGCCGGGCTGCGTCTGCTGCTCACTGTGCTGGCGATGGGAGCCCTGGCCTGGCTGATTCGCCGTTATTCTTCCCAGATCCTGGTCGTTCTGTTTGGAGCCATGGTTCTGGGGACCCTGTTTCAACCGGCGGACCGGATGGTGCGCCACCGGGGAGAGTTTCCAGGGCCCGGCACCGGCAATCTGCCATTCGTGCTGCATTTGATCCTGGATGAGTACGCCGCGCCCGAGGCTTTGGACCATCGCTACGATCCGAACGGAGCCACGGCAGCCGAAGCTCAAGCGTTCTTTGTCGACTGGGGTTTCACGCTATTCAGCCGTGCCTACAGCCGTTACTACGACACCAACGAATCCATCCCGAACACCCTGAATAGAGGCCTGCGAGAGGAGCCGGAGGGGTACTGGCCAGATGGTTTCCACGAGGGAGGCGTGCTGACACAGAACGACTGGTTCACACGCCTGGACTCCTTGGGCTACGACCTGCATACCGTCCAGACAGACTTCATCGACTACGCGGCGCCAGAGCTCGGCATCCGCAGCAGTTCGAGCTACGACCTCGAAACAGTGCACAGCGTGGCGAGCGCTGATCTCCGACTGGGCGAAAAGCTGGCATTCATCCTCGGGACCTACTCGCGGCTGTCATGGTTCCTGGGCATGTTCCGGCAGGGATACGACGATCTGAGTACCGGCTCGTTCGGACGGGTATTGCATTTACCTGAATCCGGATTCGCCGAGAATCGATTCAGTTCCCTGACCGCCATGGGAGCCCTTGGCGACCTGGCCTTGAAGCTGAAACGCGCTCGACCCGGCCAGGCCCTGATCGCACACCTGATGTTTCCCCACTACCCCTACGCCTATCGGGCCGATTGCTCCTTGAAGCCCCGGAGCCGGATGTGGTTGAACGGCTCGGACAGACGTCTCGAGCCGGCACGCAACGACTCCATTTCGCGCGCCAAACGGTACCCCATGTATCTCGAACAGATCCAGTGCACCAACCGGCAGCTGGACGATCTGTTCTCCGCCCTCGTTCAGGCCGGCGTCTGGGATGATGCCATCGTCGTTCTTCATGGTGACCACGGTTCGCGCCTGAACATGGCCCAGCCAATGCCATCGTCTGCGGACCAGATGGTTGCATCCGACTATATGGACGCCTTCGGAACCCTGCTGGCAGTGAAACTGCCCGGGGTCGAAAGTTGCCTGAATCGTCGCCAGGTGCCGTTGCAGGATGTGTTCGAAGGCGTTTTTTTAGATGCCCAAGCAGTCTGGCCTCCAGTGGCGTACAAACCTGACCTTCAATCCTCGAGCGAGCCCTGGGTGTTGCTGAATGACCGGGAATCGTTCATGGAGAGGCGGACGCTGCCGCCCTTTGCCAGCGGTGTGCCCGACTCCATGCTTGTCACTACCGACGCCGAAGGTAGTTAACTGGCCATCCCGCGTCCCGACCTATAGATTGGTAACTTCACCTGCAACTCCCGGATCCCGACCGCAAGGAGCACTCAGTGGCCGAATCCAAGACCACCCGCCAGCGTTTCCCCGGCTTCTTCTGGGCCGCCAACACCATGGAGATCTTCGAGCGGATGGGCTGGTACGGCTTCTACGCGGTGAGCAGCCTCTACCTGACCGGCGCCATCGCCGACGGCGGACTGGGCCTGTCCAGCGAGGACCGCGGCGTCATCCAGGGTATCGCCACCTTCTTCCTCTACCTGTTTCCTGCGGTGTTCGGCGCGCTGGCGGACCGGTACGGTTTCAAGCGGATGTTCCTGGCCTCGTGCACGGTGATGATTCCCGGCTACCTGCTGCTCAGCCTGCCCGAGACCTTCTGGAGTTTCCTGGCGGTGTACTTCCTGGTCGCGGTGGGCCACGGCATGTTCAAGCCGGTGGTCATCAGCTCGGTGGCCAAAGCGGTGACCGAGGAGACCGGCAGTATGGGCTTCGGCATCTTCTACATGATGGTCAACATCGGCGGTTTCCTGGGCCCCATCGTCGCCGGCGTCGTACGGGGCTGGGACTGGAACTTCGTGTTCTACGCCTCGGCAGGCTGGATCCTGGTGATGGGCATCGTGGCGCTGATCTTTTACAAGGAGCCGCCCCGTGACGCTTCGGCCGAGGAACAGCGCTCGCTGCACGAGGTCTTCGCCGGCATCGTGGCCGTGGTGGGCAACGGCCGTTTCTTCCTCTTCGTGTCCGGAATCCTGGTGCTCCTGGTGATGGGCTCCAAGTGGCTCGAACCGGTCCAGTACCTGCCCGCCGCCATCGGCTGGATGGCACTGAACTTCCTGATCGACATCCCCTTGCGAGCCCGCTCCGGGGCCGCTGATGCCGCCTGGTTCCTGCAGCCGATGAAGGTGGGCGAGGGTCGTTACCTGGTGTTCCTGGTACTCATGTCCTTCTTCTGGGTCAGCTTCAACCAGATCTTCATGACCCTACCCGAGTACATCCGCGACTACACCGACACCACCGACCTGATCCGCAGCCTGACACCCCTCGCCGGGTCGATCACCGGTTTTGCCCAGCAACTGGGGCTGAACACCAGCGAGTGGTCCCGCGGCGTGCTGGAACACGGACAGGTCAAGCCTGAGCACCTCATCAACCTCAACGCCTTCGGCATCATCATCGGCCAGGTGGCCATCGCCTACCTCTCGCGCAAGCTGCAGCCCCTGACCACGATCATCGCCGGCAGCTTCATCACGGCCTTCAGCTTTCTGGCCTACATGGTCGGGCAGGGCGGCTGGATCATCGTGGTTGCGATCCTGATCTTCTCGATCGGCGAGATGCTGGCCAGCCCCCGCTCCAAGGAGTTCGCCGGACGGATCGCGCCTCCAGGCAAGGTCGGCATGTACATGGGCTACTTCTACTGGTGCGTGGCCTTGGGCAACCTGTTCGGTGGTCTGTTGTCGGGCATGACTTACCAGCACTTTGGTCCGGTCGAGCGCGGTGGCGTCGATAATCCCGATGCTATGTGGCTGATCTTCGCTGGGTTGGCGCTGCTCTCGGCGATACTGCTATGGGGTTATAACCGGTGGTTACCGGCCAAGAGTGACTAGCCAGGCGGATCCCCTGTCTCCTCGGTCTCCGTCGCGCCGGTTGCGGTGCGACAGCGACCCTGCTAGCATGTTTATATCGATAATTCGTTATCAGTAGCGTTTCTCGCCATTTGGGGAGGTGGCTGTCATGAATCGCGCCTGCTGGTCTCTCTCGTTCCTCGTCCTATTCCTGACCCTCAGCCTTTTTGCAACTGCCCTCGCTGCAACCATCACCGTCAGCCCCGGTGGCCCTTTGACCATCCAGGAGGCGATCGACCAGGCCGAGGATGGAGATGTGGTCGAGCTGCTCGACGGCATCTACTGCGGCGACGGCAACCGCGATCTGGAGTTCCTTGGCAAGGCCATCACCGTATGTTCCCAGAACGGCGACCCTCTGGCTTGCGTCATCGATGTCGAAGGCTCGGATGGTGACCTCCATCGCGCTTTCCACATCCGGTCCGCCGAAGGTTCCGATACGGTGGTCGACGGCCTGACCCTGCGCAACGGTTACCACTCGTGGTCCGGCGGCATTCTGAGCGAGACCTACTGCACGCCGACCATTCGCAACTGCCGTTTCATCGCCAATCAAGGCACCGAGGGTGGTGGCCTCTGCGCCAAGGACGCAGCCATCATCGAGAACTGCTGGTTCGAGGACAACTACTCCACGTCCCATGGAGGCGGCGCTTCGGCAGCCGGCAATCTGGGCTACGCTTCGACGTTCACCGGGTGCACCTTCGTCAACAACACCGCGGGCACCTACGGCGGCGGCTTCCGTTGCTGAATGTCCCACGCTGCACTGGTTCAGTGCACCTTCGTCGGCAACTCGGCTCCTGACGGCAGCAATATCTCGGCCGATTGTGACGGCCACATCACCGCCGACGCCTGCATCGTCACCGGTGGCGCTGGCAGCGCCGGCGTCTACGTCAACGGGGGCAGCAGCGCCGTCTTCACCTGCACCGACATCTGGGGAAATCCCAACGGCGACTGGGTCGAACCGTTTGCCGATCAGCTCGGGCAGGACGGCAACCTCTCCGCCGATCCCGCGTTCTGTAACCCGAACGATCTCGACTTCACCATCAGCGCCAGCTCACCCTGTGCACCGGACCAGCACCCGGAGTGTGGGTTGATCGGCGCCTGGCCCGTGGGCTGCGCGTGGCCGGCGGATATCCCCGGGTCGACAGTGGCGACGCTGACGCTGGCGCCGAACGTACCCAACCCATTCAATCCCACCACGACGATCCGCTTTGAACTGCCGACTGCGGCCACCGCCCTGCTCAGTATCCACACCCTCGACGGGCGGCTGGTTTGCCGTATCGTGGACGATTGGCTTCCGGCGGGGACACACGATGTCCAGTGGCATGGATACGACCGGGCGGGTCGCAGCATGCCCTCTGGGGTGTACCTCTATCGGCTGCAAGTGGGCGTCCAGAGCGTCGCGCGTCGTTTGACGCTGGTGCGCTGACCGAAGACGACGTTCTGAGTGCCGGTACTCATCAAGGCGGAAACGAAGCCCCGGGCCAGATCCGGGGCTTCACTGAATTGACCCCAAACCGTCCCCATTGTAGGATCGACCGACGCACCGAAACGAGCAGGGTGCGGATCCCCCGATCGGAGGCTGTTTCATGGGCGACGGCGACAGCACGAAGGTAGATGTTCCGGACGTGTACCTGATCCACGACGGTACTCTCGATCTCGAGGTACTGGCCGACGCCGCGCCGGAGCAGCCGATCACGGTCCTGGACTGGGAGCAGCGCGAAGCGCCGCCCGAAGGCGTGCGCGTGCTCGTATACCTGGATATCGACAGAATGCGCGAGTTGGCGCCGTTGGGCCTCGAGCGACGGTGGCAGGTCGGCGTGCTCCCACACCCCGAAGCGGGCAGGGCGCGCCGGGCCCTCGGCGTGAAGAACGACCTCAAGGGCGCCCTCCAGCATGCCCTCACTGTAGAGGCCGTCGAAGCCGACGTCCTGACCTGCAATGAACGTATCGTGTTCGCGTCGGTGATGGTAGGCGAAGCCTTGAACCTCCGTCCCTACGACATCAACAAGACCCCCGCTCGCCGGGCCTACATCATCGACGCCTTGAAAACCGTGAAAAATCTGAAGCTCAAAGGCTATGGGATCACCACGGCCAAGGATCAAAAGGTCCAACTGGCTGCGTTCGGGTTCGTGATCCTGGATCACACCCAGAGCCGGCTCGTGGGACGAAGTTTCTCCGGCGCCCTGGGTCTGGCCGATGGCCGTTTGACACTCCTGGCCCTGGCGCCGCGGAGCATTCTCGGTTTTCTGTGGTTCCTGTTGCGCATCGCCTTGCCGCGCAAGATCAGCCTGGCTCGTTTGCCCGGCGCTCTGGGGATCATCAGCTCCGAACGACTGCTCATCGAGTCCGACCACGAGATCGAGTACACCCTGGACGGCGTGCTGGAGTCCGCCGAGGCCATCGAGTTCCGGATCCTCGAAAAACGCATGCTCGTCCTGCCCGGAGCGGCCATCAACCTCGAGCAGGAGCCGGCCCCGGAAAAAGACCGCTTCAAGGTGCACCACCTGCCGGTGGGCGAAACCGCCAAGCAGATGGCCGGCGCACGGCTACCGTTCTTCAATCATGCCAGCGAGGAGGAATATCGGGACCTGTTCCTGGCCCTGCGCGAGAACGCCGTGGTGTCGTCATCCTACCTGGTGCTCATGGTCCTGAGCGTCCTGCTGGCCCTGTCGGGACTCTACGCCGATTCGGCACCGGTGATCATCGGCGCCATGATCCTGGCGCCGCTGATGGCGCCGATCATTTCCCTGGCCATGGGTTTGGCCCGCACCAGGGTCTCGCTCATTCGTAGTTCCCTGCGCACGTTGCTGATCGGCATCGGCGCCGGGCTCTCCTGTGCCATCGTCGCTGCCTGGGTCCTGCCCCTGAATGATATCACCGGCGAGATGCAGGCCCGCCTGTCTCCCACACTGCTGGACCTCAGCGTGGCCGTTATCTCGGGAATTGCCGGGGCCTACGCCCACGCCAAGGAGGAGATCGCCAAGAGCCTGGCCGGGGTGGCCATCGCGGTGGCCCTGGTGCCGCCCTTGAGCGTGGCGGGCATCGGTCTGGGCTGGGCCGACTGGGACATGGCCAGCGGGGCACTCCTGCTGTTTGGCACGAACCTGGTGGGAATCGCCCTGGCTGCTACGGTGACCTTTCTCGTAATGGGCTTCGCTCCCTTCGAGATGGCGCGGAAAGGACTGTCAGTCACGGCCCTGTTGCTGTTGCTGATTGCGGTACCGCTCTACATCAGCTTCGACGCCCTGGTGGAGCAGAGCCGGATCCTGAAGCGGGTTCCCACAGGTCAGGTGGAGCTCGCCGGCAGTACGGTCAACGTGCGGATCGTGAAGGTCAGGGAAGGGGACCCCCCGCTGGTGCGGGTGATCATGAGTTCGACTGACCACTTGGATGAACGCCACGTGGATGAGCTCAAGAAGACCATCGCCGAGCGCGTGGGTGAGCCGGTAACACTGGAGGCACAGTTGAACCTACGCCGTTAGGATTGCCCAGCAGCTGCAATCCGATGGGGATGGTGCACAGAGCCTTGAATTAAACGCCAGCGGACACATCTGATCACACCACCGAATCGTCAGTCCAGCCACCCCCGTGACCGGAAGTACGCGTACAGCCCTCCAGCGACCACAACCATCCCGCCCAGCGCAATGGGGTAAGCGTATCTGAAATGCAGCTCCGGCATGACCTCGAAATTCATGCCGTAGATGCCGGCGATCAGGGTCAGCGGCATGAACACCGCCGACAGGATGGTCAACACGCCAAGGCGGCGATTGGTCTTGTCCTGCTGCAGGCTATCGTACCGCCGCTGGAGGTCGGACACGGCCCGGTCCAGGCGTTCGAGGCGGCGATCGGCTGCCATGGCGTTGCTCAGAGCGGGAGTGAAGTAGGTAGTCAAACCGACCAGGTTCAGCTCAGGTCGGTCAATGACCGACAGGAACTCGAAGACCGCCATTTGCTCGTCGGCCATACGGTCCACGTCCAGGAGTCGCCGCTTCAGGGCCTGGATGTCCTCGAGCCGTACGGCGTCCCCGTCGTCGTCCATCAGATCGGCCAGCTTCCGGCTGCTATCGCGCAGCATCAATGCGGCCCGTCGCAAGCGCTGGGAATGACTGACGATGATGGCGCAGACCAGCCCCGAGGGATTGAGTGCGCGAAGTCGCAACTTCGCCAGCAGGTCGGTCTTGGACTCGGGATGGATCGGCTGCAGGTGCAGGGTGATCACCAGACGGTCCAGACACAGACAGGCGAAAACGTGAGTGGCCGTCAGATCATCCGGCGCCGGCACCGGATACTCGAAGAACACGGCCTGGTCCAGGGGCAGCACCTTGCCCGTGGAATCGCTGGCCCGCCAGGCGGCCAGCAGTTCCGGATCCAGACCCAGACCGGTCAACCAGTGGATCATTTCTTCCGGTTCCGGCGTCTCGAGAGCGACCCAGTACGCACCCTTGCCCTCTCGCCAACCCGCCAAGGCGGTGCCTTCCTCGATCTCGGGCAGGTGTCCATCCGGTTCGATGGTGCGGCAGGTAACGCGCATGGAGTTCTCCCTCTGCTATCGTCCAGGCCAAGACCTCAATAGTAGTACCGCATATCGATGGATATCTGCGATACCTGCAACTTGGAACCATGCCTGGGGCTTTCGAAGTAGGATGTCGACAGATCGAGTCCGATCGAGAAGTCCTTACGGCCCTGGGCAGCCAGTCGCGCGCTCCAGAACCAGACGCCCTGCCTGGCCCCTCCCGCCGTATCGCTCTCGTAGTGACCGCCGGTGAGGGCCAATCCCAGCGGGATCTTGATGTCGTGAACCAGATCGTAGCTCACCGCCAACCGGGCGTCTTTCTTCCAGTCGTTCTGCCCTTTGCCGTCGAAGGACTCGCCGTAGATCATCGCAAACGTACCGAGGAGCCCGAACCGGCGACTGATTCCCCACCCGGCGTGGAGTTCGCCGCTACCACGTAGTGAATTGCGCGAGCGCACCAGAGGCACCCCTTCGCCGCTAATGAGACCTTCGGCCCAGTCCAGCAAGTTGATGAAGGTGGCGCTCTGGTTGCCGAGTGCCATCGAACCGCTGAGAATGAACTTCTCCGCGCGGTACAGTCGTACCTGCCAACCAAGATCGTAACCCAGGGAACCGGTGACCCCGTCGGCCAGCAGGGAGCTCGTGTCGGTGCCGAGACGACCAAAGGTACCCAGACCCAGGCGCACAGCCAGCCACTCCTTTGCGGCATGCTGGAAACGGAATCCGATGCCGGCCACGAATAGATCAGCCTTGGCGGATCTCACGGCCTCGTCATTCTCGATGTCGTAGACCGGAATCGTCGCGTTGATAGTCTTGCCCACGCTGATCGTGGTCTGGACGTGGGTTGTAATGAACGGCTCGGCGAGCGAAGTCACCGGAACAAAGATATGGTCGCCGAGCTGAGGGGCCGGCGAATCCTGGGCCTGGGCTACGATGCTGGACGCGAACACGACCACCAGGACAAAGATGCCGCGCACGATCAATCACCTCCCAGCGAGAAGAGGAAACCGACCATCAGCGTGAGGCCCCGGTACTTGACGCTCGGACTGTCGAGGCCTGCTTCGGACTCGTCACCGTCCCGCACGATCATGTCTTCCAGTCCCTGGGTGTAGCGTATCTCGCAGGTCAGGAAATGCCGGCCCACCGGCACCATGACGCCGGCGCCGAACAAAGCCCCCAGGGTCGTGGATTGGTAGATGTCGGTGATGTCCGCCTCGCCGATGCCGACACCAATGGTGGCGTCGAGCAGGATGTTGAGATCCAGGCCGGCGGTGACGAAGCCCCGGGTTCCAATGGGATCGCCGGTCACCCGGATCATCAACGGTAGCGAGAGATAGTCGATCTCATAATCGAACGTCGCAACCACTTCGTCGCGCTCGATGAACTCCTGGCGAGTGTTGCGCGGAGAAAACGCAGGCTGAAAGCTGAGGGCGATGTCGGCTGCGAGATTCACCTCCGCCACGAGGCCGTAGCCCAGATCGGCACGTCCGAGCCACTTGCCCTCCCCGGGTAACTCGCCGGTGAGCTTGTTGCCCACGCTGCCGAACTGGGCGCCCAGCTTGCCGCTCAACGCCCTGGCCGGAGCCGCGGAAACGACGATCACGAAACCAATCACAAGAAGTCGTAGAAGACGCACAATCCGCTCGTTTCTTACCGGTTACCACAACCACGACGATTTCGAGTCGAGGAAACTATATCACGTTCCGGCACACCGGGCGAAAGGCTAATCGACGGGTTTGCCGAGGATCTCAAGCCTGTTCGCACACAATCCGTTGCCACTTCGCCGTTGATACCGTCGCCGCAGTTTGCGGTTCGGAGAACTCGACGCTAAGATGCCTATCAGTAGATCACTTCGTGGGATAATGGGAGGAGGGATCCCATGAAACCTATCGTGTACGCAGCCCTGTGCATTCTAGCCATCTGCCTGACAACCCTGCCAGCCCAAGCCGACTCTCACCGCACTGCAACGACTCCCACCGCCTGGTGGTGGTACTACGGTCAGACCGAAGCCGACATCATCGACGTCATCGAGACCACCGGCGCCCGGCTCATCGACATCGAGATCCAGAGCACCGACCCGCTCCGCTTCGCTGCCGCCTACGTTCACAACAGCGACGTCTACGCCGAGACCTGGTGGTGGTACTACGGGCAGACGCCAGATGATATCGCCATCCATCTGGAGCGGAACCAAGCGCGCCTGATCGACATCGAGCGATACCTGGATCCGGCCGGAGGGCCGCGCTACGCCGTCATCATGGTCGACAACTCCGGCGCCGACGCCAAGAACTGGTGGTGGTACTTCGGTGTGGACACCGTTTTCCTGAATGCGGCGGCGGACGAGAACAATGCCCGCCTGGTGGACCTGGAGGCATATCAGGGTGGAGACGGAACCCTCTATGCGGCCATCATGATCGAGAACACCGGGCCTGACGCCTCGGGTTGGTGGTGGTACTACAATGTCCCGGCCGAGACCATCATCAACAACATCAACACCAACAGCTCGCGCCTGCTGGAGTACCAGCTACGCGATCCCGTCGCCGGCACTTTTGACGCCATCCTGATTCCAAACGACGGAGCTGATGCCATCAACTGGTGGTGGTACTACGGCGTCACCGAGAACCAACTCAACGCCTTCATCAATCAGAACGGGGCCCGCATCACCGATCTGGACACCTACATGATCAGTGGTTCCAGACGTTTTTCGGTGGTGATGGTCAACAACTCCAACGCCTTGACGACCAAGATGGGCGGGCTTCTGGCCTATGGAGCCGATGGAGCCACGGGCGTCTATCTGAAGGAGGTGGAGGGCCCGGTGCTGGCCTCGTTGCAGCCCCACTTCGTCTACGAACCGGCCAGCTCCATCAAGGTCACTCACCACCTCTATGCCATGCGGGAGGTGATGTTCGGCAACGATTCCCTGGACGCCGAGTTCGTTGTCGCCGAAGGCCTGGATTTCTCCTGTCCTAACGGAGGAGCACCTTTCAACCTGCAAACCCTGGAGGAAACGCTGCAGGGCATGATGCAGCAATCGGACAACACCGACACCCAGGCCATCGCCCTGCGCTACGGCACCAACGCCATCAACAACATGTCGGCCAACGTGGTGGGCATGACCGGCACGTCCATCAATCATCCCCCCGGTTGTCCGTGGGACCCTTTGAACGAGATGACCCTGGCCGATTCGGGCCTGCTGTACGAGAACGTGGCCACGGGTATGCTGCTCGATCCGGATACCCGAGAAGACTTCTATCGTCTGATGCAGAGCGAAACGACCCTCAACCCCTGGTGGTTCACGAACGATCTGGAAGACCTGATCGATGAGGTCGCCACCAACCTGGGGATTCCCGAAGAGGCCGCCGGCTACTGGGACAACACCCGCCTGGCGTGGAAACCCGGCGGTGACACCCTCATCGACAGTGAGAACCACGAGTACCGGGCCGTCTCGGGGTGGGTCCGATTGCCCTCCTGTGAAGACGGATCGGTCGGAGACCACAAGGACTACGTCTTTGGCCTGTTCATCCACGATGCGCAGAACCAGCAGTACTGCGACGACCGATTCTTCGGCTCGACGATCGAGCTGTTCCGGGAAGAGGTGGCCGACGGGCTGCTGTCCTGTCTGTCGGCGGTGCCCGATCAACCCGGCCAGCTCGCCG
>Ga0070728_10004041_pt1 | contig 15601 bp, 8 predicted proteins | sample tdDd471_FD_66723 | JGI IMG/M metagenome (GOLD analysis project Ga0070728, IMG submission 66723) | Marine sediment microbial communities from the Atlantic coast under amendment with organic carbon and nitrate - tdDd47.1 | ecosystem: Environmental > Aquatic > Marine > Coastal > Sediment | place...
GGATTGCGACGGCTTTTGGAGTCAATTTGCTGCATAAAGATAGCCTGACGAAAGCCTGTATTAATTTTCAGAGTTTTTACAAAGAAACGGGGCATCCACAAAAAATTAACTACAACGATGTTGGCGACATATTTGAAGACTCGAATAAAAGGCTATGGTTTGGTACCCTGGGCGGCGGTGTTAGTTCGATTAAACTGCCAATATCAAAGCAAAGTACATTCACTAATCTGACCACCGAAGATGGTTTGTCTAACAACGTGGTTTATGGCATACTTGAAGACGACGACAAGCAACTGTGGTTTAGTTCAGAATATGGTCTTAACCGTTTTAATACATCAACCCGCACATTTGAAATTTACAATGAGTCTAATGGCCTGTCATTTAACAACTTCTCGGAGAGTACTTGTTTCTATCTGAAAGATGGTCGCCTGGTTTTTGGTGGTTCAGAAGGCGCGGAAGTCATCAACACGCAATTAATTAAAAAACCAATCAATAAAAACTTAATCGAACTGACCAATTTTCAGTTGTTTAATAAAGATGTGGTGGTTAATAACTTGGGATCGCCTCTTGACAGTAGTATCTCGTTTAGCAATACCATTAATCTAAAACATCACCAGTCCAGCTTTAGCATTGAGTATTCAGCATTGGATTTTTTAGATCCTTCAAAAGTGCAATATGCCTATCAACTCGATGCATTTGAAAGCAACTGGAACTTTGTCGGCAATCAAACCAAAGCAACCTACACTAACTTGCCACATGGTCGGTACACTTTTAAAGTAAAGCACACAAATAGAAGCGGACAATGGAACAATGACTTCAGAACATTGTCTATCACCATTGCACCGCCCTGGTGGAAAACCATCTGGTCGTACATGGCTTATACGCTTCTATTTTTGGCTGTTTTTTGGTTGGCCCGCATCATCTTTCTTAGGATCAATAAGTACCGGAGTCAGTTAACACTAGAGAAAAACATTAACGAACTAAAGCTGCGCTTTTTCACTAATATATCGCACGAAATAAGAACGCCACTAACGCTTATACTCGGGCCGCTGGAAGACATTCTCTACGAAGGAAAAGTCAGCGATGATATCAAAAATCAGCTTAAACTGATGAAGAAAAACACGAAACGTATGCTTGATTTAGTGAATCAACTACTTGATTTTAGGAAGATACAAAACAACAAGATGAACCTCAACGTTCAGGAAATCAACTTAGTTGCATTTACACAAAACATCTACGAGAGCTTTATTCCATTGGCGAAACACAACGGTGTTCAACTTAAATTTAAAAAGCAGAAAGACTCAATCAAAACGTATGCCGACGCAGTTAAGCTCGATTCGATAATTTACAATCTGATTTCAAACGCCATAAAATTTACTCCCAAAGGCAAAAAAGTACATATTACTGTTGAAACCGATGCAAACAATCCGGGAATGGCACTGGTTAATGTGGAAGATGAAGGTCCGGGAATTGCACATGAAAACATATCTGATATTTTTACTCGCTTTGTTATTCTTAATAAAAACGACAACCGCGGAAGTGGCATCGGTCTGGCGCTGGCTTTTGAACTAGCCAAGCTTCATAATGGCGATTTAAAAGTTAATTCGCAGTTGGATAAAGGAAGTTGTTTTTGCTTTTCAATACCAGTTAATAACGAAAAACTCTTGCTGGCCCCTTCTGTCAGTTATAAGGGAATTACAGCGGAAGTAAAAACAGCAAGAGTCGATATTGATGAAGACATTAACACAACGAATGCAGAAACGCAACTGCTGGATAAAAGTAAGACAACAATACTGATTGTTGAAGACAACCGGCAAATTGCCAACTACATTCAAAGTAAACTAACAACCGATTTTAATTGTATTGTTGCCGAAAATGGCCAGGAAGGACTGAAACAAGCAGCCATCCATAATCCCGATGCCATTGTTACCGACATAATGATGCCCGAAATGGATGGCATTGAAATGACGCAACAGTTGAAAGATAACTTTAGTTTATGCCATATTCCGGTGGTGATGATGACCGCTAAAACAGATGAGCAAGATAAGATTAAAGGATACGAAACAGGTGCCGAAGCATACATTACCAAGCCTCTCAACATTAGACACCTTAAAGCAGTTTTAAGCAGTTTTATTCACCAACGCAAACTGGTAATATCAAAGTATCGCGACAACAAAACCATCAATCCGGATACGCTAAAAGTAAACACGAAAGATGAAGAATTCTTACACCAGTTACTTAGCTATATCGAAAGTAACTATTCAACTGACTTGAGCATTGAAACTGTGGCCAAGGAATTCTGCGTGAGCCGAACCGTTTTGTACAATAAAGTAAAAGGGCTAACAGGTTTGAGTCCGCTTGAATTTATCCGACAAGTAAAATTAAAGCTCAGCCATGAACTGCTTAAAAAAGGCTATTCAGTTAGTGAAACGGCTTACAAAGTTGGGTATACCGATGTCAAATATTTTTCGCGCCAATTTAAGTTGGTGCATGGCTACTCTCCCAGCCAGGTTAAAAACAATTTAAACAAGTAACCTAAACAACTGATTTTATGTGTCTTTCGTAATATTAATTAAAAATCATTCAAAAAAGTGTGTGCGCACACACTTTTTTGAATATATTTGCAAAGAACAAATACTCCTGTGTTTTCTTAGGCAAAAAAAAGTACTGCCAACTGAAAAACTCACTCTGCTTACATTTTTAAATACTTGAGTCGAAAATCAGGTATATCACTTAATTTAAATACTATGAAATCATTAAACAGAACAACCCATAATAAAATTGACAATCATCAATTTAAAATCCTACAGTTTGGCGAAGGCAATTTTTTAAGAGCTTTTGTCGATTGGATGATTCACAAATCAAACAAGGCCCTTGGAACAAACAATGGTGTGGTGGTGGTTCAGCCCCTGGCACAAGGCATGGTCGACCTGCTCAATAAGCAAGATAACCTGTACCATGTATTGTTGCAGGGCATTAAAGACGGCCAACCGGTGCAGGAAAACGAATTGGTGGATTGCATTATAGACGCCATTAATCCATATTCACAATACGAAACTTACAAAAATTACTTTTTACATCCGGATTTGGAGCTGATCGTGTCAAACACAACCGAAGCCGGCATCAGCCGCATTGATGATGAAGATATTTTTGCTTTGCCTCCCAAATCGTTTCCTGGCAAGGTCACTCAATTGCTCTACCAGCGCTTCAAACATTTTGATGGAGCAGCCGATAAAGGTCTTACTTTCTTTTGCTGTGAATTGATTGACAAAAATGCATCTATCTTAAAAGAAATCGTGCTTGAGCTTGCAGCAGCCAACCTTCTGGAAGAGGCATTTATCCATTGGATAAATACCAGTTGTACATTCTGCAACACTTTGGTGGATCGCATCGTTCCTGGTTTCCCAAAATCCAACATTAAAGAAATACAGACCGAATTGGGCTATGAAGATAACCTGGTAGTTGCCGGTGAATATTTTCACTTGTGGGCCATTGAAGCACCACAACCGATTCGCAACAAATATCCGTTTGATAAAGCCGGATTAAATGTGGTTTGGCTGGATGACATGACTAAATTCCGCGATAAGAAAGTTCGAATCCTGAATGGCTCTCACACGGCCTTGGTTCCTGTTGGCCTGTTAAGTGGTCATCAAACAGTTAAAGAGGCATTTGACGATAAATTACTGGCCAGATTCATCAATGAGATGGTGGCCCAAGAAGTGATTCCCAATATCGATGGTGATAAAGATGCATTAAAAGCCTTTGCCGACGAAATTCTGGAGCGCTTCTTCAACCCATACATCCGTCACTTTTTAAAGGATATTTCGCTCAACTCACTTTCTAAATGGATGACACGCGATTATCCTTCACTAGTCGACAGTCTGCAGCGTAACGGACAACTACCTGCTAAGCTCAGCTTTTCATTAGCGGCGTTATTGGTGCTTTACAGAGGGAAATACAACAATCTGGAATTCACCATTAGTGACACGCCAGAACATGTGGCTTTTATCCAGAACGAGTGGTCTGCAATGGTGTCATACGGCACATTAGCAGCCAATATTCTTTCCAATCAAAGCATCTGGAACACTGACCTGACTTTAGTCGATGGTTTAAGCGCAGCCGTGGCCAATTACATCGAAGCCATCATGGAAGAAGGTATTGAGACTGCATTAAAACAAGTGATCTAAATACGGATACAATGAATCAGTTTTTACATATACATCCCAATGACAATGTGGTGGTGGCTCTACAACCTATTTCAGCAGGCGCTGAATTGGAAGTTAATGCGACACCACTCAAGGTGCAGGCCGACATCCCACAGGGACATAAAATCGCAACTGTACCCATTACAAAAGGTGAACACATTATTAAATATGGCTATTCCATCGGTTTGGCCAAAGAGGAGATAGAACCCGGACAGCATGTGCATTCGTACAATGTATGCACCGGCCTTGATGAAAACCTCGAATACCAATACACACCTAAAGGTCAGCCCCTATCAATTGCACACGAAGAGCGCACCTTTAACGGTTATGTGCGTAAAAATGGTGATGTGGGCATTCGAAATGAGTTATGGATAATACCGACTGTTGGTTGCGTTAATGGCCAGGCTAAACTCATTGTTGATCAGCTGAAAGCAGAATCAGATACAAGTCATCTCGACGATGTATTTGTCCTGAGTCATCAGTATGGTTGTTCCCAATTGGGTAACGACCATGAGAACACCCAAAAAGCACTGGCCGCAGCTATTAAGCATCCCAATGCAGGAGGTGTGTTGGTGTTGGGCCTGGGCTGCGAAAACAACCAGATCTCTCATCTTCAATCCATTATTGGCGAATGGGACGATGAACGTGTAAAGTTTCTTATTTCGCAGGAGGTGGAAGATGAAGTGGAAAGCGGGCTGGAAATTGTGAAAGAGTTGTGCGAGAAAATGAGATTGGATAAACGCCTGGCGGTGCCCGTTTCCAAACTAAAAATTGGCCTTAAATGCGGCGGTAGCGATGGCTTATCTGGCATCACAGCCAATCCGTTGCTGGGGCGTTTTTCTGATTGGTTGGTGGCACAGGGCGGCACCTCCGTTCTGACTGAAGTACCTGAAATGTTTGGGGCCGAAACCATTTTAATGGAACGAGCCGAATCAAAAGATGTGTTTTGCAAAACGGTTGACCTCATAAATGGCTTCAAAGATTATTTTAGAGCCAGTGACCAGCCCATTTATGAAAACCCTTCACCGGGAAATAAAAATGGAGGCATCACCACATTGGAAGAAAAATCGTTGGGCTGTGTACAAAAAGGCGGCGATGCCATTGTCAATGATGTTTTGAATTATGGGGAACAAATAAAAACACCGGGCCTCAATCTGCTTTGGTCACCGGGCAATGATTTAATTGCCAGCTCAGCCCTAGGTTTTACGGGTTGTCAAATGGTGCTGTTCACCACCGGTCGAGGCACGCCTTTTGGCAGTTTTGTACCCACCATGAAAATTGCAACCAACTCTAATCTGTTCAAGCATAAAAAGAACTGGATGGATTTCAATGCCGGAGGCCTGGTTGATGGTGAAGTGAGTATGGATGAACTGAGGGAGCAATTCACCGATTTTCTGATTCAAATTGCCAACGGTCAAAAGTTAAAACACGAGCTTACAAACTTTAAGGAGATTGCCATTTTTAAAAGTGGTGTCACCCTGTAATAAAACATGATAACATGAGTACCTTTATACATGACGACTTTTTATTGTCGAACGACATTGCAAAGCAGTTGTATCATAATTATGCAGCCAAGTTGCCGATTATTGACTACCACTGCCACATTCCGCCGCAACAAATTGCCGAGGACATCAACTTTAAAAACCTGACGGAAATATGGTTATATGGCGATCATTACAAGTGGCGGGCCATGCGTACCAACGGCATACCAGAGAATGAAATTACCGGTGACGTTAGTGATTGGGACAAATTTTACAACTGGGCGAAGACAGTACCATACACCTTACGCAATCCACTTTACCACTGGACGCACCTGGAGCTTAACAAGCCATTCGGCATTAAAACGCTGCTAAACAAAGATACGGCCAAAGCCATATGGGACGACTGTAATGAGAAGTTACAGCAACCTGAGTTTTCGTGTAAGGGCCTAATTAAACAAGCCAATGTTGAGGTAATTTGCACCACCGATGATCCGGCCGATTCGCTGGAGTATCACCAGATGATTAAAGAGTCGGGTTTTGAAACTAAGGTGTTCCCAACCTGGCGGGCCGACAAAGCCATGGCCATCGATAACCTGGATGATTTTAATGCTTATCTGATTAAACTAGGTGAAGCAGCGGGCATCACTATTACCAATTATGCACAGCTGAAAAAAGCCTTACAAATCCGACAGAATTACTTTGCACAAATGGGTTGTAAACTATCTGATCATGGTTTGGATCGTTTCTTCTGCGATGAATACACTGAAACGGAAATTGAAGCCATTTTTGAAAAAGCCATCAATAAAAAAGCCTTATCAGAAACCGAGGTATTAAAGTATAAATCCGCAGTTCTATACGAACTGGCTGTGATGGATCACAACAAGGGCTGGACACAACAATTTCATATTGGTGCCATTCGTAACAACAACACCAAAATGTTTAATGAATTGGGAGCTGATACTGGTTTCGATTCCATTGGTGATGATTTGGTAGCCAAAGATTTATCGAAATTTTTAAACCGCCTGGCAACTGAGGATAAATTAACGAAAACCATATTGTACAACCTCAACCCGGCTCATAACGAAGTGTATGCCACCATGCTGGGCAACTTCCAGGATGGAACGGTTGCTGGAAAAATTCAGTGGGGCTCTGGCTGGTGGTTCCTCGACCAAAAAGACGGGATGGAAAAACAACTGAACGCCTTATCGAACCTGGGCTTGTTAAGTCGTTTTGTTGGTATGCTCACCGACTCACGAAGCTTTTTGAGTTACAGTCGCCACGAGTATTTCAGACGTATTTTGTGTAACCTGCTAGCCCAGGATGTTGAAAATGGGCTCATCCCCAATGATATGGAATTATTAAAAGAGTACGTTGAAGGCATCTGCTATTACAATGCAAAAAACTATTTCAATTTTTAAATAAGGACAATTTATTTTTTCTTTGAATGCAACAATGAAAATAACAGAGCGTCGGTTTCCCCGCCGGCGTTCTTATTTGTTTTTGAATGAAAATACGAATTGTAGATATCGCCCAAAAAGCCGACGTTTCAGTAGGAACTGTGGATCGTTATATCCATAAACGCGGTAAAGTATCAAAAAAAGCGACAGAAAAAATTCAACAGGCGGTGAAAGAATTAGGTTATGAGCCTGATATACTGGCCCGCAACCTGGCACTTAAAAAGGCGTTTAAAATTGTTTGCCTCCTACCCGACCCCAAAGAAACAAAATATTGGGAACGCCCCAATGTGGGTGTTGATAAAGCCATTAATGAACTCGCATCGTTTAAAGTGATGGTTGAAAAAATATTTTTCGCACCACAACTTGAGTCCTTCAACAAGGCTTGTCAAAAAGCGATTGAAGCACAGGCTGATGGCATTATTTATGTACCCATGTTTTCAGATGCATCTTTGCTTTTTGCAGAGCAGCTTCATCAAAAAAACATTGCCTCCATACAAATCAACATCCATATCCCTGAAGCTCAGCCACTAGCCTTTATTGGGCAAAATCCTTTTACAGCTGGCGAAGTGGCGGCAAGTTTGTGTGACATGGCCCGCCATAAAAACGATGCCATTCTTATCACCAATATTTCCAAAAAAGAGCAAGAATACACCCATCATCATGCCCGTATTGATGGATTTACTCAATACTTTGACAGGCTTGTTTCATCCAAACCTAAGATACATCATTTGAGCCTGAAAATTGATGAAAATGAAAGCCAGCATGAGTCATTGCTGACTCAGTTTCTGGCACTGCACCCAAAGATTAAAATTATTTATGTACCAAACTCGCGGGCTTATCGTATTGCAGCCATTCTTGATAAAAATCAAACCAACAAAATAATTGTGGGTTTTGACACCTTGGACGAAAACATTGCATACATGCAACAAGGAATCATTGATTTTTTAATTGGTCAACAATCCATGTCACAAGGCTACAATGCGGTAATGCTAATGTTTAATTCCTTATTTAGAAAAGAAGAACCTGCATCAACTAATTATATGCCCATTGATATATTAAATAAATTCAACATTAAATTTTACGAAGGATTGCTCAAATAAAAATGCGACCTGAACTCTTCAAATCGCATTTTTAAATCGTATTTTACAAAAGCTATTCTGCTGCTAAAACAATCTTGCCATCTTTTAAGCCATCACCAGATACAGTTACATCTATCTGGCCTGATGCATTTGTTGCTTCTACCAACACCACCAGTTTTCCACTAAATACTTTCATACTTGGTTTATGAAACAGCTCCAATGAAGTTGCATCGCCATTACAAGCCGCCCGGTATTTTCCGGCTCCTTCAACCTTAAAATTTAACTGATTGGCGGCATTGGGGCATAAATTTCCATCTTTATCCACTACTGATGCAGTAATAAAAACCATATCCTCACCATCGGCATTAATGGTTGAGCGGTCAGCTTCAAGTCGAACAGCAAATGGTTCACGCGCCGTATGTATTTCTTCTTCCATAACCGGTTTGCCAAAATTATCATATGCCACTACTCTAATTGTACCAGGCTCATACCTAACATCATTCCACATTAAACGGTAACGTTCCAACTTGCTTTCTTTGTTTTTGGTTTTAACACCTTGGCTTTTACCATTTACAAACAACTCGGCACTATCGTAACTGGTATATACAAACACAGGAGTAACTTGTCCCTCGCGGCCTTCCCAATTCCAATGTGGCAATACATGCAGCGTCTCTTCATTTTTATTCCAGCGGCTACGATAAAGGTAATAACGATCTTTTGGTAACCCAGCCAGATCACAAATACCGAAATACGAACTGCGCGACGGCCAGAAGTTGTCGTAGGGCGTTGGCTCTCCAAGGTAATCAAAACCAGTCCATACAAACTCACCAATCACCCATGGTTTATCATCTTGCAGCACAAAGTCATCTTCCGGAATATTAGACCAGTTACAGTACTCCAAATCATACGACGAGGATTGTAAATCATCATGTACTCTGTCTGGACCACTAACCACCGGAAACTTATAGATACCACGCGAGCTCACCGTTGAGGCCGTTTCGGAACCCAACAGGTAACCTTGTGGAAACACCTCATTCGCTTCCTCATACAGATGCACCCGATAGTTTAACCCGGGCATTTCAACCACAGCACCAAAGCCATTTTCCATCACAGCCTTAACCTGATCCATGCCCACCGTAACCGGTCTCGTTGGGTCTTCGCGATGAAAAATATCCTGAAGGAATTTCAGGCGTTTAACACCTTCGTTGCCCCATTGATCAGGCACCTCATTACCGGCGCTCCACATTACGATGCAAGGATGATTGCGCGTAGCCCGAACGAGATTAACCACATCTTTCTCAGCCCACTCATCAAAATAGAGGTTATAGCCGTTTTTTACTTTGGGCTTTTTCCATTCATCAAAACTTTCAGCCAGGAAAAGAAAACCCATTTCATCGCACAACTCCAACTGTTCAATGGATGGCATATTATGCGCCGAACGGATGGCGTTACAGCCTAAATCTTTTAAAATCGTCAACTGGCGTTTGAGTGCTGCCTTATTAACGGCCACACCAAGCGGCCCTAGATCATGATGCAGGCACACGCCTTTAAACTTAATCGTTTTGCCATTGAGCTGAAAACCCTTTTGAGCACTGTATTCAATGGAACGTATGCCAAAGCGTATTTCTTCACTATCTTTTAATTTATTGTTGTGATACAACTCCAAATTAGCCGTATAAAGGTTGGGTGTTTCGGGGCTCCAAAGTGCGGGCTGATGAACGGCAATATTTTGTTCCATGGCAGAGCCAAATTGTTGTGAAGATGTGTGTTGAGCAACTACTTTGCCCTTCGGATTACGAATGGTTGTTCTGATTTCGACACCTTTGACTTTGACCTCGGATTTGATATTGACATTAGCAACTTTATTAGTAACATAAGGCGTTGTGATAAAATTTCCCCAATGCTCAAAACTGGTTGCATCTTTTACAATCAGCCTCACATTACGGTACAAACCAGCTCCGGGATACCAGCGCGACGAAAAAGGATAATTCTCCAGTCGCACGGCCACATGGTTAGTTTCACTTTTATTGATATACTGGCTAATATCGAAATAAAAGTAGCTATAGCCATAAGGTCTTTCTCCAACTTTCTGACCGTTAACATACACATGTGCATTACTCATGGCCCCATCAAAGCTAAGAAGTACCTGTTGGTTACTTTCTATATTGGTCAACTCAAAAGAGGTGCGATACCAGCCAACACCAATGAAGGGCAATGCTCCAGTTCGTCCCGTTTTTTCCGAGGCTACCTGTTCATTGTTTTGCACGATGCGCACCATTTGTTTATCAATTTCCTTGTCAAACGGGCCATAAATAGCCCAGTCGTGCGGAACAAGCACTTCCTGCCAGTTACTAACATCAACGTTTTTTTGCCATGCATCCTTATGCTCTCCTTTATGAAAATACCAATCCTTTAATTCTGACACCTGTCGCAAAGTCTTCGTTTCTGACGAACATGCCTGTAAGCAAGCAAATAATAGCAGCCAACCTACCGGTAAGTGAAGTACGGTAAACCATTTTTTATTCCTCATATGTATTCTTTTAGGCAATATAACTAGCCAAAATCATCATCAATTATTCAATTCCTAATACTATGAATCGCAACATTGTATATTGAAGCATATGCAATGTTTATCGATCATACTTTTTTGCTCTATCAAGCATAGATTCGCCCATTTTTGAATGGCTTCTGCTTTTGGAAGCCTTCTGAGTTCATTAAAACAGCATTCCTCACCATTTACATTAACCGGACAAGCAAACAATAACCCGGCAAATTGCATACTTAATGTCATCATCTCGCTTTGTTTTCAACTATTCTAATATTATAAAAAAGCAGAATGCATCAGTTGGGAGCGCTGCATTCTACTTTTTATTTTCTAATTATTTTTTACAATCGTATAAGTATAAAGCGCCTGACCTAAATCAAGTGTAATGGTATAATTACCATCTTCGGCAATCGCAATGTTATTACCATCTGTTCCTTTATCTAAAATACCATCCAATCCATCATCACCCATTGTATTAGCCCAGTCCTGATTGGCAATGAATTTAAAGCCGCCTGCACTCATATTGGCCGTTAACGACCATGTATCTGATGCATTATCATAGTTCATATCAGCAAATCCCCAACCATTAAAGTCGCCGGTAATAGACCAACTGGTTTTATAAATAGAGTAAGTAAGCGACGGGATATTGGCTTTAATAAAATAAACACCGGCTCCTTCGGTGGCAAAAGCATTGTTACCACCCCAATTGCCTACTTGCAGCACACCTGAGGTACCGCTGGCATCGGCATCGCCCACAATGGCATCGGCACTGTCCCAGTTGGGTTGATACGACAACTTAAAGCCTGTCCAATTATCGCCGTTAGCCATATAAGCATAACCTTCGTAAATACCATTGTCGGCTACCGAGTAAAGTAAATTATTCTCATCGAAGCCCCATGCATTTTGATCGCCGGTTACATACAGCTTAGGATATACCAGAACAATTTCGTAAGGCGTTATGGTAGCCGTTATCACATTACTGGCGGCTATCAGCTGATTTTCGATGCTACCTGTTACTTTAAACTCTACTTCTGCTGCCTGATTAGCCTCAGCACCAAGTGTCATTAACTTTTGGTTGATTAAGGCGGTAATGGCCTCAAAACTCAGGTCGAATGAATTATTAAGGGTAATGGCATTTTCGAAATCATCACCAGAAAAAGCCATCTGCAGCGTGTATTCAGGATCAGCAGAAGGATAGCCAAAATTTGCTGTCGACCAATTAAAAGTGGTGAGTAAATCATCGGCATTATCAGCTGATAAAACAACGGTTTCACCAGCCAAATCTGAAGTCAAAACAGGGTATTGGGTATCGCCAACTTGCAGCTTGTTAACATCGTCGCAAGCACTTAGCATTAACAATGCTAATAAACTATATATGATTAACTTATTCATAATTACATGTTTTAAATAATGAGCTGATTAATAACCATCCTGTTCCAGATTGGGGTTGGCATTGATATCTGAGGCCGGAATAGGAAAATGATTGAAATGTTCAGGTAAAGCTTTTCCTTCGTAAACCCCACCTTTCCACTCCCACAGGTAGTCGGCACTTGTAAATTGACCATAACGTACCAAATCAGATCGACGATAGCCTTCCCAATAGAATTCGCGAGCACGTTCATCCAGAATAAAGCCAAGAGTTAGGTCGGCTAGTTGGATATTTCCATTGGCATTGTTGTAGGCCCTTGTGCGAAGATCATTTACATAACCTAAAGCTTCAGCTGTAGTACCATTGCTGGCACCACGCAGAACTGCCTCAGCATACATCAGGTAAGCATCGGCGACACGCAGCAATGGAAAATCAATGTCCATGTGCTCAATATTAGAACCCAGATAGCCGTCCGAAGTGATGTTCTTATATTTCATAACTGAAAAACCATTTTTAAACTCGGTTATCTCATCTGTGGTCATACTGCGATCGTTGGTGTAAAACATGGCTCTCTTATCGGTTGCCCCTGTATAATCCTCAAACTTTTCAATCAGTTGTTGGCGGGCCCTGTTCCCCCCCCAGGCATTAATACCGTAGGCAGTCGCATTCATATCCGAAGCCCATGACGAACAGGCTATCATGGTGGTTCCTCCCCAGGTTTGGGCATTAATACCATCATGAATAACAGGTAAAATAATGCCTTTAGACAAATGATTATCGGCTAAAAAGAGCAACTGGTAATCATTATCCAACTCATAGCTTGAATCAATCACTTTTTGACTATAAGTTACTGCATCATTATGCCTGGCAGCCGATGTGTACACCTCGGCATTGAGGTATAATTTGGCTAATATCATCCAGGCAGCAACCACGTCAACACGGCCAAATTCATTTTGACCAGATGCCGGCAATAAGCTTTCAAGCTCAGTTAATTCGGCCTCGAGGTAATTGAACAAATCAACTTTTGAAATTTGCTCCGGTAAAAAAGCGCCTACTTGGTGCGTTTCATCAACAAATGGCACACTACCGTACAAATCCAATGCATGGTAATAGCTCAACGCTCTCAAGAAGCGCGCTTCGGCCTGATAGCCTCTGATCATTACTTTATCCGACTCACTAAATCCACGACTGCTAAGCTTTTCGTCGCTGGCTTCGCGAATCAACTCATTGGCAAGGGTAATTTGATAATAGATACGATAGTACATCCCCAGACTAATTTCATTGGCCGATGTCCACTCGTTCGTCTGTAACTCTGGAATACCGGCATCGCTCCAAATCCATAAAGCCATTTCGGTGGTCATATCCTGCATGTACCAATAGGCACGCACATAGTTCGATGCCCCTTCATCAATGCCCAGTACATCCTGATCTCCATCGGGACCAATTTGTCCGGTTAATGACAAACCCCCGTATATTTTTGCCAACACCTGCCGGTACGATTCAGCATTGTTGTAAAACGTAGCTGAGGTAATTGTATTTTTATCCAAGGGGATGGTATCCAAATCGTTGACACATGCAGTATTTAATAAAGATACAAGCATCAGTGCCACCCATCCTTTCAATATATATCGTTTCATCTTCTCTCTGATTTAAAATTGCTGAATTACTTAGAACGAAATGTTAGCGCCAAACACAAATGTTCGAGGACGCGGATACACGGCATTATCAATACCATCAAACACCTCAGGATCAACACCATCATAATCGGTCACAACTAAAGCATTTTGTACCGTTAACGATAACCTCAGGTCAACCAGATCGTTTAAAACACTGTTAAAACGATAGCCCAGCGATACATTATCTACTTTTAAAAAGGAGGCCTCCTGCACATAGTAATCGGAGTAAATCTGCTGCCTTTCGAAATTGGTCTGCAAGACCGAAACGGGTATGTTTTGCAGATAGCTTGAGTTATAGACGTATTGATAATTGGCATTACCAGCAGCCAAATCGTTATACATGTAATTGCCTAAACTGGCGCGCGCAGCAAAAGAGAAATCCCAGTTTTTATATTCAAAGCGCGATGACAGCCCAAATAATACATCGGGAGCTGATGACTTGTAGTGGTACATGTCTTTTTCATTCACCACTCCATCGTCATTGCGGTCAGCATACACGCCTTCTATTGGATTGCCATGGTGATCATACACCTGCTGGAACATGTAGAATGAGTTGGCCGGCTTGCCTACTGAATTTATTTTGGCATAACCACCAATACCAGTTGAGATAGCACCCGTTTGTACGCCATTATAATCAGGGTTATCCACATTCGTCAATTTAGTGATTTCATTCACATTACGCGACAGGTTAAATCCTATTTCCCAAAATACATCAGGCTTTACAATTGGGCGCACATTCAAATTAAATTCCACCCCTTTGTTTTCCAATGTTCCCACATTGGTGAGGATAACATTGGTAAAGTTAGTACCAGCTGCGACTGGTATTTCATTGATCAGATCATTGGTTTCGCGCTGATACAGCTCGATTGAACCATTTATACGTTCATTAAAAAATCCGTAATCAATCCCCAGATTATAGGTTGTGGTTTCCTCCCATTTCAAATTGGCGTCATAACCATCGGGTCGCGCCATGGTTACCCACTCATTGCCCATCAGGTAACGCGCTGTTTCGCGACTTAGTGTATATTTGGCCAGGTACGGATAATTATCGGAGGTGATGTATTGCTGCCCCGTTATACCATAACCCATCCGCAGTTTCAGGTTGGATAACACATCAACATTTCTGAGGAAAGACTCCTCTTTTATGCGCCAGGCAAAGGCGATGGATGGGAAAGTTCCCCAACGGTTATTATTCGAAAAACGAGAAGTACCATCCTGACGGACTGTTAAGGTCAAAAGGTAGCGATCTTTAAAGCTGTAATTCATCCGGCCAAAAAACGACACCAGGTAGTTTTCTGTTGGTATGGTTTGCTCAGGTTCAATGAGATAATTACCATTAACACTGGTGGCTTTCACATAATCTTCGCGCCAGAAATGCTGCCACGAGTAACCACCCATTATATCAAACTTACTATTGATCGATGGCAATTGCTTATCGTACTTCAGGTAAAAGTCGAGCAACTCATTGCGCTTGTCTTGCGAGTAAACACGGTCTTCACCACTGATATCAGTTCCATCGGATGCTTTGCGATAGGCAAAAGCGGCATTCTCAGGTATAAACACAGTGCCGTCGCTAAATGAATAATCATAACCAAGGTTCAAGGTGGCTGTTAGCTCCGGTATAAAGTGAAATTGATAATCAAACTTGGCATTACCAATGCTTCGGTATACTTCCGATTTATCTTCGCGCTGATTTAACAAAGCCAGTGGATTGGAGGTAGCCAGGTTACTTGGCTTATCGCCATCCATCCAGGTATAATAACCTCCAAATGGGCTGGTTTCATCATAT
>Ga0070728_10004042_pt1 | contig 15598 bp, 14 predicted proteins | sample tdDd471_FD_66723 | JGI IMG/M metagenome (GOLD analysis project Ga0070728, IMG submission 66723) | Marine sediment microbial communities from the Atlantic coast under amendment with organic carbon and nitrate - tdDd47.1 | ecosystem: Environmental > Aquatic > Marine > Coastal > Sediment | place...
TTGCCCGATAAGCGAAGTCCCATGGGCATCGACCATGGGACTGTTCCGGGCGACGCGCCTTGCATATGAACCGATCTGGCTCCATCAAATGGTTCAATATTGACTGGAAACGCTCTAGCGGTCCTCGTTGCCGAGCATCGCGGCGACGGTGTCCCTGATCACCGCGCCGAGACGCCGATAGTCGTCGGCCCGCGCCGAGCTCGGCCGCCACGCCAGCACCACCTCGCGCGGGCAGGCGCCCTTGAGCGGCGTCAGCGCCACCTCACGGCCGGCCACGAGGCCCGACACGGTCGCAAGCCGCGGCACCAGGGTCATGCCCAATCCTTCCTCGACCATGGCGAGCAGGGTCGACAGGCTGGTCGCCTCGAAGCTCTGGTCCTGGCCGAGCACCGCGTTGGGAAAGGCCGAGAGCGCGTGCCGCTGCAGGCAGTGCCCGGTCTCCAGCAGCAAGAGCGGGTGACCTTCCAGATCCCGGCCGGATAGCAGCGCCTTTTTCGCCAGCGGATGGTCCTTCGGCGTCGCCAGGTCGTAGCCGTCCTCGAACAGCGACATCACCGACAGGTCTCCGATCTCGAAGGGTAGGGCGATCAGCACGAGATCGAGCTGTCCGGCCAAGAGCCGATCGACCAGCTTTTGGGTCAGGTCCTCGCGCAGATACAGCTTGAGGTCGGGATACTCGGTCTTCAGCCGCGGCAGCAGATGCGGCAGCACGAACGGGCCGACGGTCGGAATCGCACCGAGCCGGACGGTCTCGGTCATCGGCGCCGCCTTGCTGGCCGCAAGTTCGCCGATCGCGGTGGCGTCGGCGATCAGCCTCCGTGCGCGCTCGACGATCTCCAGCCCCAGCGGCGTCATCAACACTTTCCGCCGGGTGCGCTCGACCAGTCGCACCTGCAGGATGTCCTCGAGTTCCTTCAGCCCGTTGCTCAGCGCCGACTGGGTGATGCCGCATTTCTCCGCCGCCCGACCGAAATGCAATTCGTCGGCGATCGCCGTCAGGAAGGAGAGCTGGCGCAGGGTCGGGAGCGGTTCCTGTATCATTTATTTAGCATATCACAGACATCATTATTAATCATTTCACAAATCAATAACCGCAGCCTATCTGAGCATCATCGCAACGACGAAAGACAACAGGAGTTTCCCATGTCCGAGGAAAGCAAGGCCCCCTCGATGCCGCGCCTCAACGAACCCGCGCCGGACTTTTCGGCCGTTACCACCCATGGCCCGAAGAGCCTCGCCGACTACCGTGGCAAGTGGCTGGTGCTGTTCTCCCATCCGGCCGATTTCACGCCGGTCTGCACCACCGAATTCATTGGCTTCGCCAAGGCGGCCGACGAATTCAAGGCGCTCAACGCCGAGCTGCTCGGCCTGTCGATCGACAGCGTCTATTCGCACATCGCCTGGGAGACCAGCATCAAGACCAATTTCGGTGTCGACATCACCTTCCCGATCATCGCCGATCTCGACATGAAGGTTGCCCATGCCTACGGCATGATCCAGCCCGGCGCCTCCGACACCTCGGCCGTCCGTGCGACATTCTTCATCGATCCCGAGGGTGTGCTCCGGGCCATGGTCTACTATCCGATGAGCAACGGCCGCTCGATCCCCGAATTCGTTCGCCTGCTCACCGCGCTGCAGACCGCCGATGCCAACGGGGTCGCGACGCCGGAAGGCTGGCAGCCGGGCGAGAAGGTCATCGTCCCGCCGCCGGGCACTGCGGCCGCCGCCGCCAAGCGTCTTGAAGAAGGCTACGAGTGCGTCGACTGGTATTTCTGCAAGAAGGCGCTTTAGGCCTCCGAGCCAAGAGAAAGACGGAGGGGGCGCGCCTTTGCGGCGTGCCCCCTCGTCGTTTCCTCGTTGTTCCCCCGGGGCCGCTATTCCATATACCAGCCATGACTGACCACCAGCGACTGGCCGGTCAGCGCGTTGGTCGGGAAGGCGGCGAACATGTGGGCGACCTCGGCCACGTCCTCGACCGTGGTGAACTCCCCGTCGACGGTGCCGCCGAGCATCACCTTCCTGACCACGTCCTCCTCGGAAATGCCCAGTTCCTTCGCCTGTTCGGGGATTTGCTTGTCCACCAGCGGGGTGCGTACGAAGCCCGGACAGATGACGTTGGCGCGCACCCCGTGCGCCGCGCCCTCCTTGGAGATCACCCGGGCGAGTCCGAGAAGCCCGTGCTTGGCTGTCACGTAGGCGGCCTTCAGCGGCGAGGCTTCCTTGGAATGCACCGAACCCATGAAGATGATCGCGCCCGAGCCCTGCTTGTACATATGCGGCAGCACCGCCTTCGAGGTCAGGAAGCCGCCGTCGAGATGGATGGCGAGCATTTTCTTCCAGTCGTCGAAGGGGAAATTCTGGACCTCGTGGACGATCTGGATGCCGGCATTGGAAACCAGCACGTCGACGCCGCCCCAGGCCTTGGCGACGGTTTCGACGCCGGCATTGACGGCGTCCTCGTCGGTGACGTTCATCTCGACGCCCATCGCCGTGCCGGGACCCTCGGCCGCGAGGTTTCGCGCGGTCGCTTCGGCGGCGTCGAGCCGCAAATCGGCGATGGCCACCTTGGCGCCGCTTGCGACGAAGCGCTTGGCGATGGCCGCGCCGATGCCGCGCGCCGCGCCGGTGATGATGCAGGACTTGTCCTGAAGGTTCATGGGAAATCTCCTTGGGTTGCGACGAGCCCGCAGCCGCCGGGAGGGGCGGGCAGGATCTCGGTCGGGTTGGAAAGGTCCCTGCGCGGAGACAGGGAGGTCGGGCGAACCGCTACGGCGGGACTGTCGGGAACGATATGCGGACCCGCGCCCGTCATTTCCCCGCCAGGTCGAAGACCTGGATCATCGATTCCGCGTCCATGCGGCCGCGCCAGTCGGGGTGCTTCACGGTGGTTTCCGCGTCATGGTGTCCGGCGCGCCAGTGCTCCTCCATCGACCAGCGCGAGAACTCGTAATCCTTCGAATGGTGCTCGTAGCGGCGCTGGCGGTAGATCAGATGGGCGATGGTGATCCTCGGCTCGTCGTTATGGGCACCGAGGAGGCGGGCGTCGGGGTCGTCGCGCAGCTCCGGCGGCAGCTTGCGATAGAGCCGCCGCGCCGCGGCCGAAGTCTGGTGCATGCGCCGCATCATGTCGGTGTTGAAGCGGGTCCGCGACGAGAACCGGATGTCCTTCATCCGCTCCGGCGCGTCCCAGACCGAGTCGGGGATCGCGCCGCGGGCGGAGAACAGGTCCACCTGGAAGACGCACAGGTTCTCGTGCGGCATGCGCTCGTCGAGCACGTAGTGCAGGGGCGTGTTGGTGACGATCCCGCCGTCCCAGAAGAACGCGCCATCGATCTCGACCGCCGGAAACCCCGGCGGCAGCGCGCCCGAGGCCATGATGTGCTCCGGCCCGATTGTCATGTCCTCGCTGTCGAACCAGGTCATGTTGCCGGTCTCGACATTCACCGCGCCGACGCTGAGGCGGACGTCGCCATGGTTGATCCGGTCGAAATCGACCAGTTCCTCGAGCGTCTCGCGCAGCGGTGCGGTGTCGTAGTAGCTGCTCGCCCCACTGGTGCCTGGTGGCATCATGCCGGCCGGCGGCACGCGCAGGTCGAAGAATCCGGGGACGCCGGCGATGCTGGTCGCGGACGCGCTTAGATGGTTGAGGAAGCCGCGCGGCAGCACCCCGTCGAGCAGGTACGCGGGTATGCTGCGCGAGGAAACCCGTTCCCAGAATCTGCGGAGATTGCGGACACGGTCTTCGGGCGCGGACCCGGCAAGGATCGCCGAGTTGATAGCGCCGATCGAAATGCCGGCGACCCAGTGAAGACCGATCCCGCATCCCAGGATACATTCGGCCGCGCCGCCCTGGTAGGCGCCGAGCGCGCCGCCGCCTTGCAGCACGAGCGCGATGTTTTCTTCTGGTCTGGCCATGGAGGAGTCCGACGCTGATCAAGCGGGAGGGATATCTTGACAGGTAGCGACCGAGAGGCCCCGTTCAAATTACATTTTGGTAGGGTGTCGTGACAATTTAGCTCATGTGCCGGCGTGGCCCATTTCGTTCCTGGTGGTGCCGGCACATAAGCTAAATTGTCACGACACCCTTAACCGGTGGCGGCAATGGAAGCCTTTTCCACCGGAAAAACCGTCCGCGATCGATGCGCCGACCGTCCGGATTCGCAGACTGACGGTGGAAACCCGCCACCACGCGGGGGCCGGCCGGGCGGGCCTTCAAATTCCGTTACAGTGCACTGCACAAATTTTACCGGGCCGCCGGAACCTTTCCTCATTTGTCGACTTTGATAGAGGTCGCGTGCTTGATCCGCGTGCCGGATCGCCGTGAAGGCGTCAATGGCGAGGGGAGGGGGCCATATGGACAGACGGACACTGCTGATTTCGCTGGGCCTTGCATTCGGCCCGTCGGCTTTGCGGGGCGCGTATCCCGCGCTGGCGGCCGAACCGGCCGATAAGGAGGGCGCCACGCCGTTCTCGTTCGAGCACCTTTGCGCGCGGATGAAGGCGCTTGCCGGCGAAGAGTTCCGTAAACCGGACGTCAAGTTGGCCAAGCAGGTCAGGACTTTGACCTATGACGGCTACCGGGCGATCCGCTATCGGCCGGACCTGGCGCTGTGGCGCGGGCGGTCGCCCTTCGAACTGCAGGCCTTCCACATGGGCTGGCTGTTCCGCGACCCGGTGCGGCTCCACGCCGTCGAGGAAGGTACGGCGCGGCCGTTGACCTTTTCGGGGGAGGATTTCGAATACCGCCCGCCGCTCGATCCTGCCCATTTCTCGGGCCTGACCATGCCCGGCACAAGCGGTTTCCGCCTCCACTACCCGCTCAACGACCCGCGGGTCGCCGACGAGCTGGTGGTCTTCCAGGGGGCGAGCTATTTCCGGGCGCTCGGCCGCCACAGTCTCTACGGCCTTTCCGCGCGCGGCATTGCGGTCAACACCGTAACCCGGCAAGGCGAGGAATTCCCGCGCTTTTCCGATTTCTATATCGAGGTGCCGGGCCGGGACGCGCGCGAGATCACCATCTATGCGGCGCTCGAGGGAAAGAGCCTGACCGGCGCCTACGCCTTCCGCATCGTTCCCGGCGACGAGACCCTCATGGATGTGAAGGCGCGGCTTTATATCCGCAAGGACATCGAGCGGCTGGGGGTCGCGCCGATGACGTCCATGTTCCTTTTCGGCGAGAACAACCGTCATGCTTTCGACGATTTCCGCGGCGAAGTTCACGACAGTGACGGGCTCGAGGTCGTCCGCGCCAGCGGCGAACGCCTGTGGCGCAGCCTCAACAATCCCTCGCGGCTCGCCACGTCGTTCTTCTCGGAGGTCGATCCGGCCAGTTTCGGTCTGATCCAGCGCGACCGCCGCTTCGGCAGCTATCAGGACGGATCGGCCGATTACCAGCGGCGGCCGTCGCTGGTGGTCGAGCCGCTGGGCAAGTGGGGCAAGGGCTGGATCCAGCTCGTCGAGATCCCCACGCAGCTCGAGACCAACGACAACATCGTCGCCTACTGGACGCCGGAGGGCGAGGTCCGGGCCGGCGAGGAGAGGTCCTACGACTACCGGCTCCGCTGGAGCATGCAGACGGCGACCGACGGCGGCACCGGCCGCGTCGTCGGTTTGCGCACCGGCCATGGCGGCGTCTCCGGCGTCGACGAGAAGAACAGGGTCAAGGGCGAGCGAAAATTCGTCGTCGACTTCGGCGGCGGCCCGCTCGACTCGCTGACCGCGACCGACAGGGTCGAGGCCAAGGTGCATGTTGGCGGCGCAAGCGGCGTCAAGCCGGTCGTCTCCCGCGTCGAGCCCACCGGCCTGTGGCGGCTGGTCATCGACCTGGTGCCCGAAAGCGACGAACCCGTGGAACTCAGTGCGTTTCTGGAAATCGACGGCAAGCGTCTCACCGAGACCTGGCTGTACCAATGGAGAAGGACCGATGGAAAGACGTCATGACGAGCGCAGAGGCGGTTTCGCGAACGCATCTCCCTACGCACCCCCATATGCCCCCCCATACGCACCAATGTCGATGCCGGAGCAGGTGCTCGAACGGACCGCTTCGAGCGGCCTGATCCTGTCCCGCATCCGCAATTTCCTTGCCTGGGGCTAAGGTTTCGGTGACCTGACATGGTTCGGACAAGGCGGACGCTTTCGCTGGTTTTCTGCACCTTCGTGGCGGCCGTGGCCGCCAAGCTGGCGGCCGATATGGCGCTGACGGAGGGCGCCTACTGGCCGGATGTTTTCCGCATCCTGTTCCTCACCCTCAACACCGCCTGGATCGCCTGGGGCGTCGCCGTCGCCTTCAACGGCCTGCTCTCGGTTCCCCGACACGCCCCGACGGTGGACGGTTCCGATCTGTCGGACGTGAAGACGGCGATCCTCGTTCCGGTCTACAACGAGGATCCGGTCAAGACCTTCTCCAACGTCGCCGCGATGGCGCAGAGTCTCTCCTCGGTCTCGGCCAACCGGATGTTCGATTTCGTCATTCTTTCCGACACCAACGACCCGCTGGTCGCCCGGCGCGAGGAATTCTGGTTCGCCCGCTTCCGGGCCGAATGCGCCGGCGAGATCGACGTCTATTATCGCCGCCGGCCGGAAAACATCGGCAAGAAGGCGGGCAATATCGCCGATTTCATCCGCACTTCCGGCGCCGTCTACGACTATCTGGCGATCCTCGACGCCGACAGCCTGATGGACGGCGCGACGCTCGTCGAAATGGTCCGGCGGATGCAGGCCGAGCCGCGGCTGGGCCTGTTGCAGAGCCTGCCGGCGATCGTCCACGCCCGCACCCTGTTCGGCCGGGCGATCCAGTTTTCGGCCGCCTATTTCTCCCCCGTCCACGCCCGCGGCCTGGCGGAGCTGCAAGGCGGCGAGGGCCTCTTCTGGGGCCACAACGCCATCGTCCGCACCCGCGCCTTCGCCCAGAGCTGCGGCCTGCCGCGACTGTCCGGCAACCCGCCCTTCGGCGGCCATGTTCTCAGCCACGATTTCGTCGAGGCGGCGCTGCTGGCGAGAAACGGCTGGCTGGTGCGCCTCGATCCCGACCTCGCCGCGTCCTACGAGGAGGGACCGGAGAACATCCTCGACTACGCCAAGCGCGACCGTCGCTGGTGCCAGGGCAATCTCCAGCATGCCCGCCTCCTCGCCGCGCCCGGTTTCAGGCCGTGGAGCCGGTTCTTCTTCCTGCAGGGCATCATGGCCTATCTCGCCTCGCCGTTCTGGGCGCTGTTCCTCCTCGCCACCATCCTCACCCACATGATGGCCAATGCGCCGAACTATTTCTCGCCCGCCGGGCTTCCGGTCTTCCCCTCGACCGAGAACCTGCAGGCGCTGGCGCTCCTGACCGGCGTGATGGGGCTTCTGATCGGCCCCAAGCTCGTCTGCGTTCTGGTCGGCGCGCTCGACGGCTCGAATCGCGCCTTCGGCGGCACCGGACGGGTCGCGGCAAGCGTGCTGGTCGAGATCGCCCTGTCGACGCTGCTGGCGCCCGTCATGCTGCTCTACCAGACCCGGTCGGTGGCGCAGGTTCTCTTCGGAATCGACGGCGGCTGGCCGGCGACCGACCGCTCGGCGGATTCGATTGCCGCGGGCGCGGCCTGGCGGGCCTCGTGGTGGATCTGCGTCGCGGGCGCGATGGCCTTGTCGGCCACCTGGTGGCTGGCCCCGGACATTCTCGGCTGGATCGCGCTGGTCACGGTGCCGGCGATCCTGTCGCCGCTGATTGTCCGGCTGACCTCGATGCCGTCGACCGGCGCCCTTGCGGGCCGTCTCGGAGTGTTGCGAACGCCCGGGGAGATCGCCCCGTCGCCCGTCGTGCGGATACAGGAAGCGGTCTATTCGTCCTGGCGGACGGACGCCGCCGGCGCGCCGCGGACCACGAGTCGCGCCGCGATTCCCGAAAGCTGATACTTATTCCCTACGCGGCTTCGCCGACGACCCGGACACGGGTGCGGATGGCGATGCCGGGGAGATAGGAGAGCGGCAGGTCCTCGACTTCGATCACCCGGATCGAGGCCGGATCGGCGCCCGAGCGCACCGCGCTTTCCACCGCTTCCGTGCGCGCCATCTCGATGGCATCCTCGCGGCTCATGTCGCGATAGATGCGGTCGGTCTCGCCGGAGATCTGCGCGATCGCCGCGCCGACCGCGTTGGCGACCGCCTCGTGCTCCACATGCACCACCTCGGAAATGCCCGGCACCTTGTCCGGGATCAGCACCGCGCCGCCACCGACGGCAAGCAGCGGCACCTCGGTCGCGTCCGACTTCATCCGGTCGACCGCCTCGCCGACCATCGCGTGGATGCGTGCGAGCGCGGCGTCGATGAAGCGCTTGTCGAGTCCGGCCACCTTCGACCGGTCGCCCAGATCGAGCAGGCCGGCGGCGACCGCGATGTCGGTGCAGGTGGTCGTCGTGCCACCGAACACCAGCGCTTCCGTGGCGAGCCGGTGACCGACGCTGCGCGGGCCCACGGTCAGCGGATCGGACGCGACGATGCTGCCGCCGCCCAGCCCGATGGACAGCAGGTCCGGCATGCGGAACAGGGTCCTGACGCCGCCGACCTCGACGACGTTGTTGGCCTCGCGCGGGAAACCGTTGATCAGGCAGCCGACATCGGCCGTGGTGCCGCCGACGTCGCAGACCATGGCGTCCTCGATGCCGGCGAGCAGCGCCGCGCCGCGCATCGAGTTGGTCGGCCCCGACGCGAAGGAATAGACCGGAAACAGGCGGGCTTCCTCGGCGGCCGCGACGGTGCCGTCGTTCTGGGTGATGTAGAGCCTGGCGTCGAGCCCGCTTTCCGCCACCGCGTCGACGAAGGACCGGGTGATGGTGTCGGCGAGATCGATGAGCGAGGCGTTCATCAGCGCCACGTTTTCCCGTTCGAGCAGCCCGATACGGCCGAGCCGGCTCGACAGTGTGACGCGGGCGTCGGGATGCTCGTTGAGCAGGATCTCCTCGGCCCGCCGCTCGCATTCGTCGGTGAGCGGCGAGAAGGTCGCCGAGATCGCCACCGAGGTAATGCCGTCCTTGCGGATCTGCCGTGCCGTGCGTGCGATCTCCGCCTCGTCCATGGGCACCACCGGCCGGCCGTCATATTCGTGCCCGCCATGCACCAGATGCACGCCGCCATTGACCAGGCCCGCGAGATCTTCCGGCCAGTCGCAGAACGGCGGCAGGCTGGCGGAGGCGGGAAGCGAGACGCGGATCGCCGCCGCCCGTCCCACATGCCGTCGCTGCACCACGGCATTGACGTAATGGGTGGTGCCGATCATCACCGCCGACACGTCCGTCGCGGCGTCGCCGGCCTTGGCGACCACCTCCTTGAGCGCGGTGCGCACACCGCCGGTGACATCCTCGGTGGTGAAGGTCTTGACCGCCGCGACGACCTTTTCGCCGTCCATCAGCACGGCGTCGGTATTGGTGCCGCCGACATCGATTCCAATGCGTTTCATGGGTCCGGTCCTCAGAATACCGACTTGAAGTCGAGGTCGAAGCCGAAGGCGCGCGGTCCGACATTGTTGATGCCGGCCGGGGTGAGGAACACCGACGGCGCCGGCAGCGCCAGCACGCTGACCCGCTGGCCGAAGCGGATCACGTCGGTGCCGATGCCTTCGCCGGTGACGCTGTCGAGCACGCAGATCAGATCCGGCGTCATCGCGACCGGCTCGTCGCCCACATAGGCCACGGAGAACTCGTTCTGGAAATGCACCACCATGTCCTTGCCGGCATCGCCGTCGAGGCCTTCGATCTCGGCCTTGCCGCGTAGGAAGCCTTCCGTCGCCCGCCGCGCCACGTCGGTGATCTTGCCGGTGAACAGGAGCTTGCCTTCCCCGGCGCGAAGCACCGCCTCGATCGGGTCGGAATGTTTGGCCTTGGCTTCCAGGATCGTGCGGCCGAGCGAAATCGCCTTGGTCACGGTATAGTGGATCGAATGCTGCTTGACCTCGGCGCCGGTGCGCGGCGCCTTGCAGGTGGCGGCGATGGAGCCCATCTCGGTGCAGACCTTGCGGCTGATCCGCTCCATCCAGCGCCAGCTCGCCGCCTTCGGGATCACCACTTCGTTCTCGCGCACGTCCGCCATGGTCAGCGGATAGCATTGCAGTTCGGCGACCGCGACCGAAGTCATCTGCGCTTCCGGATAGGCGCGGCCCATCGTGTCGGCGTCGACCACCGGATAGCCGGCCAGAGCGCCGACCTGCATCGGGTGCACGCCGTTGCCACCGCCGATCTCCAGCGCCATCACCGCGTCGAACTTGCGCCCCACATAGTCTTCCATCATCCGCACCGACTTGACCGCCATCGCCGGGTCCGGCAGCCGTTCCTGGCCGACCAGCGGCGCGCCCATCTTTGAAAGCACCGCCACATTCGCGTCGTCGGCGAGCGACATCGGGTCGATGAGCTTCACCTGATAGCCGTCCTTGTAGAGCCGGCGCATGTTCAAGAGGTTGTGGTAGGGATCGCCGCCGCCGCCGGTTCCGAGGATCCAGGATCCCTTGGCCAGCGCCTCGATATCGTCGAGGGTGAGCATCCGGTCCGCCGCCGGTTCCGTCGCGGATGTCTTGGCGAGCGCGGCCATGTCGTCCATGTCGGTCGTTTCCCCTGTTTCGCCGGGCTCGGCCAGCCATCCAAAGCAAGCCGTCGAAAGCAATCTTCTCTATTCCGGCGGTTGCCGCTATTGTTTCCTCATGCGCCGGCTAAGGGCGCCGTTGCGTATGACGAGAATACGTATCGAAAGAACTTCGGGGAGGTAATGGGTGCTGACACCCAATCGCGCGTTTGCCATGGCGGGCGCGCCGCGGCCGTCGCGGCCGGAAACGAGGTTGCTTTTGGAGTGAGAGGTGTCTGGAGTTAGCGAACTGGTCCCGGAAACCGGGACGACGAGCGAGGTCCGAACAGGCGGCGACCGGCCGCGCGTCGCATTTATCGGCGTCGGCGAGTCGCCGATCGCCTATATGACCGACCAGATCGTCGCGCTTTCGGGCTGCGACATCGAGGTGCGCGAATTCGGCGCGCTCGACGGGCTCGACGATGACGAAATCGAACTGATGCGCCCGGGCGCGGAGGACGAGCCGATCTTCACCCGCCGCGCCGACGGCACCAGGGTGAAGCTTGCGGCCGCGCCGCTCGAGACCCGCATCGCCAATATCTGCGCCCGGCTCGACGGCGAGGGCTTCGACCTGATCGTTGTGTTGAGCACGCTGCTCTATCGCGAGTTCCGCACCTATACGCCGCTGCTGCACGCGCAACGGGTGATCGACAGCTGGTTCGCCTCCCTGTCGATGACCGATTGCGCCATCGGCGTCGTCAATCTGCTCAGCCAGCAGGCCGAGACCATCAAGCGGCGGCTCGGTTCGATGGTCCGGATCAAGGCCCATTGCGCGCTGATGGACGACACCGACCATGTCGGCGCTGTGGTTCGTCAGCTCAAGGACTGCGACCTCATATTGTTGAGTTCCGTTTCCTACACCGAGGATCTCGCCGAGCGGATCAGCGCCCTGTCGGGCCGTCCGGTGGTCACCGCCCACCGGGTGCTGGCCCATTCGCTGCGCCTGCATCTGAGCTACATGGCGCGCAAGAAGGACACCCATCTCGACGATATCGACCGCCGCCTCTCGGCCGCCGCGCCCAATCTCACCGCCCGCGAGCGCGAAATCGTCGAGCTTGCCGTGCACGGCCTGTCGAACAAGGAAGTCGGCCTCAAGCTCGACATCAGCCACCGCACGGTGGAAAAGCACCGCGCCAGCGCCATGCACAAGCTCGGCGTGTCGACGATCTCCGACCTGATGCGCCTGGTCTTCATGCTGCAATAGCGGCGACTGGAGCCGGATTTCGCGCCCCATGGGTAGCAGCACCCATTTCCCGGATTGACCGGCTGGGGAATCCTAGATCGACCGGCGGACTGCATATCTTCCCGCCGGGGCGATCAAGGAGGGTGTGCGGTGGTTTCCAGGCTGGCGACTGTCACGGTGGGGCAGGCCCCGCGCGACGATATCGTACCCGAGATCGTCGACAGGCTGCATCGCGACGTCGAGGTGACCCAGTACGGGGTTCTCGACGGTCTCGGCCTCGACGACATCGCGGCGATGGCGCCGGCGGCCGACGAAGCGCGGCTTTGCACGCGGCTCAAGGACGGCACCGAGGTCATCACCTCGAAGGCGAAGACCGGCGAGCGGCTGTCGGGCCTTCTGACCGAACTCACCGGTAACGGATACGATCAGGTGGTGCTGCTCTGCACCGGCTATTTCGACAATATCGACTGCCCGCGCCCCTATCTGGAGGCACAGAGCCTCGTCGACGGCTATGTCGCGGCGATCTCCCACGGCGGCCGCCGCATCGGCGTCATGGTGCCCAACGAGGCCCAGATTCGCGAAGCCCATATAGGCGAGGCGAAGGGCCACAAGGGCTATGAGGTCGCAGCCGTCACCCACGCCTCGCCCTATTCGGGCGACAGGCTCGCCGAGGCGGCAAGGGAACTGTCGGACATGGACGTGATCGTCATGCATTGCATGGGCTACACCCGCGCCCATCGCGAGGCGGTCGCCGCGGCCTCGGGCCGGCCGGCGGTGCTGGCGCGCGACGTGATCGCGGCCGGACTGGATCATCTTTTGTAGCGAAATCGCCGGCCCGGATTCTATAGACGAAACCACCGGCAGGGATCTTTCCACCAAGGAGGACGAGATGAAACTTCGACGCAGACACTTCCTGTCACTGACGGGCGCCGCGATAGCCGCCACCCTCGCGCTTGGCACCGCCCAGGCATTCGAAAGATCCGGGGGCGAGAAGATCCTCGTCGTCGCCGGCCGCCAGCCGGTCAAGACCCTCGACCCGAGCGTCAAGTACGACGCCTCGATCCGCACCATGCAGCAGGCGCTCTATGACGCGCTGGTCAAATACGAAGGCACGCCGCCGCAGATCAAGCCGTGGCTGGCCGAAAAGTGGGAGACCAGCGACGACGGTCTCACCTGGACCTTCCATCTCGCCAAGAACGCCAAGTTCCACAACGGCGATCCGGTCGATGCCGCCGCCGTGGTGTTCTCCTTCAACCGCACCCTGAAGCTCAACAAGGGCCCGGCCTGGATGCTCAACGCCTTCGTCAAGGCCGAGAACATCACCGCGCTCGATGCCCACACCGTGCAGTTCAAGCTCGACCGGCCCTATTCGCCGTTCCTGAGCTTCCTGCCCTGGTGGTACGTCATGAACCCGAAACAGGTCATGGCCCACGAGGTCGACGGCGACATGGGCCAGGCCTGGATGAACGAGCACGAGGCCGGCAGCGGCCCGTTCAAGCTCAAGCGCTTCCAGCAGGGCAAGCTCTACGAGGTCTCCCGGGTCAAGGACCACTGGAAGGGCTTCCCCTATGACGGCGACATGATCGGCGGCATCATCTACAAGCTGATCCGCGAATCCGCCGCCCAGCGCGCCGCCCTGATGCGCGGCGAGGCCGATATCGTTCTCGGCCTGTCGCCGGACGAGTTCGACGCGGTCGCCAAGCTCAAGGGCATCAAGACCTCGACCCAGCCGGCGCTGACCGCTTTCGGCATCAAGTTCAACACCAAGGGCAAGTACACCTCGGACGTGAACCTGAGGAAGGCGGTCGCCTACGCGTTCGACTACGAGTCCTTCGGCAAGATCTACAACGGTCGCGCCAAGCTGCAGACGAGTCCGTTCACCGACGCGATCCAGGGCAAGATCGAGGTGCCCGGCATGCCGCGCCAGGATCTCGCCAAGGCCAGGGAATTCCTCGCCAAGTCGCAATGGCCGAAGGGCGGAATCGAGCTGGAATACGTCTATGTCCAGGGCCTCGAGGAAGAGCGCAAGATGGGCCTGGTGCTGATCGACAATCTCAAGGCGATCGGCATCACCGTGAAGATGGTGCCGCTGACCTGGCCGAACATGGTCGCCCGCGGATCCAAGGCCGAGAGCTCGCCGGACATGATGGCGATCTTCGCCACCCCGGTCTCCACCGACCCGGACGCGGTCGCCATCCAGTACCATCCCTCGTCCTGGGGCAAGTACTACGGCAGCCATTTCTACGAGAACCCGGAAGTCACCAAGCTGATCGAGGAAGCCCGCTTCACCAACGGCTGGGACAAGCGCGCCAAGATCTACGCCGACATCCAGAAAAGAATCGTCGCCGACCAGCCGGAGATCTTCGGCATGATGCGCGAACGCCGCGTCGCCTTCCGCGACTACGTCAAGGGCTTCGCCTATTCGCCGGTCCGCATGACGACGGAAATCGACTACTATCCGCTCTATATCGGCAAATAGGGTAGGATCGGCGTGACGACAAAGGCCCGGCGGCCGTTCAAGGCCGCCGGAGCCGACCGGCGAGAAGGGGGCTCACGGCAATGCTGCGCTTTATAATCCGGCGAAGCCTGCTGATGGTGGGCACCCTGTTCGCCCTTCTCATTCTCACCTTCGTCATCTCCCACGTCGCCCCCGGCGATCCGGCGGCGCTCGCCGCCGGTCCCGACGCGACGCCGGACATGATCGAGACGATCCGCAAGGAGAACGGTCTCGACAAGCCCCTGCCGGTGCAGTTCCTGATCTATGTGAGCGGCGTGTTGCAGGGGGATTTCGGCAATTCCATCCATTCCGGCCGCGAGGTTTCCCGCGACCTGATCCAGTATTTCCCCGCCACCTTCGAGCTGGTTCTGTTCTCGATCCTGTTCGCGATCCTCCTCGGCGTGCCGCTGGGGGTGCTGTCGGCGGTGAAGCAGAACTCCTGGCTCGACCACACGATCCGCATCATTTCCGTCTCCGGCGTCGGCGTGCCGATGTTCTGGCTGGGGCTGATGCTGCAGCTCTATTTCGCCCTCAAGCTCGGCTGGTTCCCGCTCGGCGGCCAGCTCGACATGATGACCGACCCTCCGGCGCCGGTGACCCACCTGCTGGTGATCGATTCCCTGCTGCGGCTGAATTTCGCGGTCGCCGGCGAGGCTTTCGTCCACATCATCCTGCCGGCCCTGACCCTGTGCTTCCCGGCGCTCGCCTCGATCGCCCGCATCAACCGGGCCGAGATGCTCGAGACCCTCAACCAGGACTACATCACCAACGCCCGCGCGCAAGGCATCTCGCGGTTCCGCATCGTCGGCGTCTACGCGCTGCGCAACGCCATGCTGCCGACCCTGTCGATGATCGGCCTGCGCTTCGGCTGGATGCTCGGCGGCACGGTGCTGGTCGAGAGCGTGTTCGACTGGCCCGGCGTCGGCCTCTACGCGGTGCAGACCGCGGTCGCCTCCGATTTCGAGCCGATCATGGCCGTCACCCTGCTGCTCGGCTTCTTCTTCATGCTGGCGAATTTCGTCATCGACATCTGCTACGGGCTTCTCGACCCGCGGCTCAGGGAGGCCTAGGGCCTGTGGACACTAAGGATTGCGATGCCGGTTTATCCGGATTTGTTCAGTTTCGGTCTATGAGGAGGAAGGACATGCCGGGCATATTCGACGACGAATGGGCCGGAAATGAGCAAATCCGGACAAATCCCTTCGGGACGTGGCCGATTTCGCCCCTGGACGGCGTTGGCAAACGCTTGAAGTGCCGGCACTACGGCGCGTTCGGCCCAGTATTTGTTCCGGGCACCACCAGCGTCAAAATCGGCCACGCCGGCACCGCAA
>Ga0070728_10004044_pt1 | contig 15582 bp, 14 predicted proteins | sample tdDd471_FD_66723 | JGI IMG/M metagenome (GOLD analysis project Ga0070728, IMG submission 66723) | Marine sediment microbial communities from the Atlantic coast under amendment with organic carbon and nitrate - tdDd47.1 | ecosystem: Environmental > Aquatic > Marine > Coastal > Sediment | place...
TCGGTGTCGACGAGGAGGTTGTGCGGGCTCAGGTCGCGGTGGACGAGGTTGAGCGCGCTGCCGTCCGCGTCGGTCAGGGTGTGGGCCGCCGACAGGCCCGCGAGCGCGTCCATCACGATCCGCGCGGTCACCGGCACGGGGAGGCGCTCGCCGCCCCTCGCCGCGGCGCGCAGGAGGTTGCCGTGGTGGTCGCCCTCCACGTAGTCCATCACGAGGAAGTACCCGTCGCCCTGCGTGTCGCTGATGTCCAGGGTCGCGACGACGTTGGGGTGCCGGATGCGCGCGGCGAGGCGCGCCTCGTCGAGGAACATCGAGATGAAGTCCTCGTCGTGCGCGAGGTGCGGGTGCAGCACCTTGATCGCGACGAGTCGCTCGAAGCCCGCGACGCCGCCGCGCCGCGCGACGTAGACCGTGGCCATGCCGCCCGAGGCGAGCTGCAGCAGGACCTCGTACCGCCCCAGCTGCCGGCCCGTGAGGTCGGCGTTCGGGAGGGGGGCGGGGAGGGGTGCGGCCATCAGAATCGTCCCGTCAGACCCAGGATGGCACGATCCGGTTGGATATCGACGACGGCCTGGGCCGACGCCTCCTCCGGATCGCTGGCGTCGTCGCCGTCGCCGCCGCCCCAATCGGTGAAGATCATCAGGATGACCGTGGTCGCGCCGAGCACCGCGGTGCCGGCGATGAGCCAGTTGGTGCGCTCCTCGCGGCTGCGCCCGTCGTCGAGCCCCTCGACCGTCGGGTTCGCCTCGTAGGCCTCGACGCCGTCGAGGGTGTCGACGCCGGACCAGACGAGCACGCCCCCGAGCCCGGCCGTCAGCACCAGCGAGGTGATCGTGACCGCGAGCGGCACCCCGCCGAGCCCGCCGCCGCCGTCGGCCTGCGGCTCGGGATCGGGCCCGCCGAGCGCGGGGTCGTCGGTCGGCTCCGGCGCCGGCGGCGCCTCGAAGGAGAGCGAGACCGTGTCTCCCGCGTCGCCCGACGCGGTGTCGCGCCGCCGTCCGGTTTCGAACTCCGCGACGACCTCGTGGTCGCCCGGCTCCAGGAAGAACGAGGTGTGGCCCATGATCGAGCCCGCCACCTCGATGGTGCAGTGCGCGTCGCAGGACACGTCGACCCGCAGCAGGTTCGAGGCGCCGCGCAGCGCCTCGGCGGCGGTGCGGGTCGCCGCCTCGTCGTCGGGGTAGAGCTCCTGCAGCTGCAGCGCGAGGGTCGCCGCCCGCTGCGGGTTGCCGGCGCGCGCGTGGGCGCGGGTGGCCTGCACGAGCGCGGCGGCGGCGGGCGCGAGCCGGTGAGCCGTCTCGAACCACCGCGCCGCGGTGGTGAACTCCTCGGCCAGGTACGCCGCGGTGCCGCGGTCGTAGGCCTGGGCGGCGGACTGACGGTCCCGCGCGCTCACCTCCTGCGCGCGCGCCGGCGCGCTGGCCAGTACGGCCACGCAGACGCACGCGATCCCTGCGAGGTTGGCTCGGCTCATCCCCGCCACGGATCATGGCGGGCGTCTCGACTGAGCGTCAAGCGCGCTTCACGCGCGCCTCGACCTCACATCTGGGAGGTTTCGATCGTGTGGCGCACGATGTCGTGCGCGAAGGGTTGCCAGGCCCACTCGCCGGTCTTGATGCTCGAGATCGAATAGAGGATGACCAGGACGACCGCGATGGTGCCCCAGAACAGGATCATGAAACGCGTGGAGTCGAAGTCCCGATCGACCTTCGACAGCTTGCCGTGGGCGCTCTCCGCTTCTGCCATGATCTCTCCTCGACGGTCCGTATAGGGTCGGCCCCGACGGCCGGGCAACCCCTGCAACGGTGGCTACTCCGGCACGGGCTGATTGTCCAGTCGTTCTCGACGTCGCGCCGCCCGGCGCTCTGCGGGCGTCCGATGGTCGGCGTCGACCACCGCGAGCAGCCAGATCCGGGTGCGGAGGATCCCGCGCCCGAAGATCGCGCACTGCAGGCCGAGGACGGGATCCTCCACGCAGCTCACCGGCACGACCGGGGTCGGGTTCAGCGGGTTGCTCATGCAGATCCACGGCGTCGCGACGTCGCCCATCTCGAACGCCCAGTCGCTGCGGACCGCCTGCCGCTCGCCGACCACGTTCTGGGGCGGCGCCGGCAGGGCCATCGACCCGGTGCGCGCGGCGGCGAGCGCGGCGTCGTCGAGCGCCTCGATCCCCGACGAGCGCAGGATCCAGGCGGCGCTCAGCGCGCCCTCGGGGTTGTGGGTCACCCGCACGTCCGTGCGGTACCAGGTCACCGCGCCGTTGAGCGGGTTGCAGTGATCCCACTCCTCCTGCTCGATGGCGGCGCGCCGATCGGTCGGGTCGGTGGTCAGCGCGGTGCCGCCGCGCATCTCGGGCGTGTACTGCCCGGGCACGTCCTGCGGGCGCTCGGGCCCGCCGGCGTAGCGGCGTAGCTCGTCGAACGCGCGCTGCAGCAGGGTCATGCCGCGGTGGCGCTCGGACTCGACGCGCTGCCGGTCGGGGCGGAACTCCTGCCGCATCGCGCGCGCCACCTCGTAGTACCAGCCGTCGACCTGCCCCTGCTCGATGCGGTCGCGGCCGAGCGCGCGGTCGAAGTACGCCTCGAGGTTCGCCTCGGCCTCCTCGCCGCGGTCGCTAGGCGTCGGCTCGGGGTCGAAGATCCAGCCGGCGGCGCGCCCGAGCTGGACCGGGTCGAGCAGATCGAGCGGCCCCGGGCCCTCGCCGCCGAGATCGGGGACGCCCTCGGCCTCCGGTTCCGGCGCGTCCGGCCCGGGCGGCGTGGGCGACGGCGGCGTGGCGCGGCCGGGATCCCGGGACCGCCCCGGGACGGGCGACTCCGGGTCGTCGACGGTCGCGCTCGCCACCGCAGGCACGGCCGCCAGCAGCGCGCCGACCGCCCACGTCGCCCGCCCTCCCACGGCGGCGCAACGCGCGAAGGGTCAGACCTCTTCCGGTACGGCGACCGACGTGGTCTCGAGCTCGACGTTCATCCGGTCCGCGCGGCGCTGCTCCGCCGCGCGTCGCTTCGCGTAGCGGGTGAGGCTCTGCTCGTCGACCACGCCGACGGGCGGCGCGTCGGGATCGCGCGGCGGCTCGCCCTTCGGCCGCGGCGGCTTGGCGCGCGCCTCGCGCAGCCGCCGGCCGAAGTCCGGGCGCCACTGCGCGAGCGTGCGCAGCGGGTAGCTCGGGTCGGCCGGGTCGCCGATGATCCGCTCGGCCACCGCGTCGAGCGAGACGAACACCGGCGCGAGCTCGGCCGGGTCGTAGGCGTCGCCGCGGTCGAACAGCCCGCCGCAGATCGGGCGCAGGGTGCAGGCGTCGCAGGCCTCGGTGTAGACGTGCTCCCAGTCGGTCTGCCGGACCGTCTGCTTGGCGTCGAGGAAGTGCACGACGCGCTCCTCGCCCTTGACGATCTTGCGCGTCTCGGTGCTCGCCCACGCGAAGTCGGTCATGTAGCAGAGCGGCACGCGCTCGACGCGGAACGTCCGCCCGCCGCGCTCGAGGAACCGCAGCGCGCGGTGCAGCGACAGCTCGAAGTCGGCGAGCCGAGGCGTGAACTGGTCCTGGTTCACCTCGGCGCGCCCCATCGACGGGTCGAGGTTGTTCCACACGAAGTGCCGCACGTGCGGGTGTCGCTCGACGAGCACCTTCACGTTCTCGTCGAGGTGATCGGCGTTGAGGCGGTTGATCACGCAATTGACGTTCGCCTCGATCCCGTACCGCCCCGCGTTGGCCAGCGCCGCGTGCGCCCGCTCGAGCGTCCCCTCGACCCCGCGGATCCGCTCCTCGACGTCGGCCCGCACCGAGTAGATCGACACGTGCACCAGCTCGAGCCCCGCCTCGCCGAGCTCGCGCGCGAAGTCCGGCTCCGCGAGCCGCCACCCGTTGGTGATCATCCGCACGTGCAGCCCCGCGTCGCGCGCGTACCGCGCGATCCGCGGCAGCTCCGGGTGCAGCGTCGGCTCGCCGCCGGTCAGCACCACGCCGAAGTACCCCCGCTCGACCAGATCGTCGACCAGCTCGGTCATCGTCTCGAACGTGTGGTGATACGCGGTCGTCGGGTTGCTGCAGAACCCGCAAAAGTGATTGCAGTGCCGCACGACCTGGATGTAGCCGATGTTCGCCACGAGGAGATCGTAACGCGATCCCTTGCCCCTGCGCCTGCCCCCTGCGCCTGCCCGACTCTTCCGGGGGCGCCGCGGCCGACGGCGGTCGCTCGGAGAACCGGCGCAGTTGCGTAGGACCGCTGGAGCTCGATGACGACTAGCCGGGGGCGCTCCGGAGCCGCCGGCGCCACGGCGGGGGCTCGTTTCGCTCGCTCCCGCCTCGCGCCGTCGTCTCCTGCGCGCGCTCCGCGAGCCACTCCGCCCGCGCGAGCTGAAGCTCGCTCGGGCTGCGCGTCTCGCTCCGCTCCGTCCGAGCCCGCTTCGCGGTCTCGTTCGGGGAGGCCGAGCCGCTCCGCGTCTCGGCCTCCAACTCGGTTCGTGACGAGCCGCAAGGCGCCTCGGCGCGACGACGCGCTATCGCGGGGCTCGCGGCGGGCCGCACGAGACCCGCTTCGGCTGGGCGCGCTGGGCCGCCGCGGCGCGGACCTGCAGAGCGCCTCGAGGTGTCAAGGCGCCGGAGCGCGCCTCGATCACGGCTGGTTCCAGGGCGGACACGACGGCCACATCCTCGGTCTCACCTTGTCCTCGGAGGCGGGGACGTGCGCGCACGCGGTCGAGCACGGGCGCGAACCCGCGAGCTCGTGGGCGATGGGGTTCTGATGGCGCAGTCGGGCGTCCTGGAGGTCGAGGCGCTGGAGCCCGACCGGGTGCGCGCGTCGTACTCGATCACCTTCGCCGAAGGAACCATCGAGGGGCGCGTGCTCGCTACGGAGTGCGCCCTCTCCACGTCCACCGACTCTCCACGATGCGCGCCGGCGGACTGACGCGACGGCGCACGGTCGTCTGCCGATCGCGGATCATTGCTACCCTGCGAGCGTGACCGCCGCGCGCACGCTCAAGCACCGATACGGCTTCGCCGAGTATCTGCGGCTCTCGCAGCACGAGCCGCGCGTCGAGGTGCGGACCCGCAAGGGCGATCGGTTCGAGATCACCACCCATGGGCCCGGCGACCGCGTCGAGCTCACGGGCGGGGTCGGGTGGAGCGTCGAGGAGCTCTACGCTCGCTGAGCGCGCCGCGTCTGCATGGGCGACTGGATCGACCTGGCGACCGGCGTGGCGGGGACCCTGATCGGGATCTTGTCGATCGCGTTCATCCCGCTCGTGCTCCTGCGCAAGAAGGATCCGGCGGCGACGTTCGCGTGGATCCTCGTCCTGCTCTTCGCGCCGGGGCTCGGGGTGCTGCTGTTCTGGTTCCTCGGTCGCGACCGGATGCGCCGGCCGCCCCGGCCCGAGCGCGAGGCGACCTCGCGAGTGACGGGCCGCATCCACGAGCGGCTGAGCGGGCAGGTGGACCCGGCGCTGCTCGCGCGCTCGCTCGAGGGGCAGCCGCCCGAGCACCGCGGGATGACCCGGCTCGCCTCGGCCCTCGGCTCGATGGAGATCCGCGCGGGCAACGACGTGCGCGTCCTGCTCGGCGCGCCGGCGACCTACGACGCGCTGATCGAGGCGATCGACGCCGCGACCGACCACGTCCACCTCGAGTACTACATCTTCCGCGCGGACGAGAGCGGCGAGCGCATCCTGCAGGCGCTGACCCGGGCGGCCGAGCGTGGGGTGCGGGTGCGCCTGCTCTACGACGGGTTCGGATCGTTCGGGCTGCGGCGGCGGCTGCGCGGCCTCCTCGACGCGGGCGGCTACGCGCAGTCGTTCTTCCCCCTGTCGCTGTTGCGTCGGGCGTGGACGGTGAAGCTGCGCAATCACCGCAAGCTCGTGGTGGTCGACGGCGCGGTGGGCTTCACCGGCGGCATCAACGTGGGCGACATGTTCCTCGACTGGCGCGACATCCACCTGCGCCTCGAGGGGCCGGCGGTGGGCGAGCTGCAGGGGATCTTCGTCGCCGACTGGTACCTGGCGAGCCGCCACGACCTGACCGCGTCGGAGCTCTTCCCGATGGTCGAGCCGCGCGGCGACGCCCTCGTGCAGATCCTCCAGTCGGGGCCCGACGAGAGCTTCGAGACCATCCATCGGCTCTACTTCGCCGCGATCGCGTCGGCCCAGCGCCGCGTGATCATCGCCACGCCGTACTTCGTCCCCGACCAGGCCATGAACGTGGCGCTGCAGGCGACGGCCCTGCGCGGCGTCGACGTGCAGCTGATCGTGCCCCGGCACAGCAACCACCGGGTGGTGTTCCACGCGGGGCGGGGCTTCTACGACGAGCTGCTCAGCGCCGGGGTCCGGATCCACGAGTACACCGACGGGATGCTGCACACCAAGGCGATGGTGGTCGACGGACGGCTCGGGTTGGTCGGCAGCTTCAACCTCGACATGCGCAGCTTCCGGCTGAACTTCGAGATGGTCGCGGCGCTCTACGACGCGGGCTCGGTCGAGCGGCTCGAGGCGCTGCTCGAGGAGGACCTCTGCAAGACCGAGGCGATCGAGCTCGAGCGCTGGCGTGAGCGATCGGTGATCACGCGGATCAAGGAGGGGTACGCGCGGTTGATGTCGCCGTTGTTGTGAACGGGGGTGTGGTGCGGGGGGCGGGCGCTGGGGCAAGGGCAAGGGCAAGGGCAAGGGCAAGGGTTGGGGGCGCAGGCGCAGGGGGCAGGCGCAGGGGCAAGGGGCGACGCGCGTTCTTACGCGCGTCGCGCGGACCGCAACATCTCCTCCGCCGTCTTCCGCGTGCTCTTGGTCACCTTCAGGCCGCCGACCATGCGGGCGATCTCTTCCTGCTGCTCGTCGTCGGACAGGCGGACGATGGAGCTGACGGTGCGGCCGTCGGTGACCGTCTTGGTCACGCGGTAGTGCTGGTCGGCGTAGACCGCGATCTGCGCGAGGTGGGTCACGCAGATGACCTGGTGGTGCGCGGCGACCTCCGAGAGCTTGCGGCCGATCACCTCGGCGACGGCGCCGCCGACGCCCGTGTCGACCTCGTCGAAGACGTAGAGGCTCGCGCGACCCATCCCGGCGAGCACGCGCTTGACCGCGAGCAGGGCGCGGCTCAGCTCACCGCCGCTCGCGATCTTGCGCAGCGCGCGCGGGGCTTCGCCGCGGTTGGGCGCGATGAGGAACTCGACGCGGTCGATCCCGGTCTCGCTCAGCCGCGCGCCGTCCACGCTCAGCTCGCCGCCGCGCTCCTGCAGCGCCTCGACCTGGACCTCGACCTTCGCGCCGCCCATGCCGAGCGTGCCGAGCTGCTCGCCGATCGCCTCGCCGAGCCGGCCGGCGACCGCGCGCCGCTCCTCGCTCAGCGCGCGGGCGGTCCTGGCCGCGGCCTTCAGCGCATCGTCGCGCGCGCGCTCGAGCGACTCGATGTGCTCCTCGACCCGGTCGAGCTCGGCGAGCTCGGCCCGCATGGCGTCGCGCCGGGCGATCACGCCGTCGACGTCGCCGCCGTGCTTCTTCACCATCCGCCGCAGCCGGTGGTACCGGTCGTCCACCTCGGCGAGCCGCTCGGGGTCGAGCGCCACGTCGCTCGCGTACGAGCCGAGCTCGCGCGCGGCGTCCTCGAGCTGCGCCATCGCGCCCTCGATCAGCTCGGCGTGCGGCGCGAGCGTCGCGTCGAGCGCCGCGCCGTCACGGACCGCGCGCGCGACGCGGGCCAGCGTCGTGCAGATCGCGTCGTCGTTCGAGTAGAGCGCCTCCTCGGCCTCGGTCGCGGCCGACAGCAGGCGCTCGGCGTGCATCAACCGAGCGCGCTCCGCCTCGATCGTCTCGTCCTCACCGGGCTGCGGGTCGAGCTCCTCGATCTCGGCGATCTGAAACCGCAGGAAGTCCTCCCGGTCGCCCCGGGCGTCGGCCGCCTCGCGCGCGGCGGCGAGCGCGTCGTCGGCCGCCTTCAGCGCGCGGTAGGCCTCGGCCACCTTCGCGCGCTGCGCGTCGAGTTCGCCGAACTCGTCGAGGAAGGTCATGTGCGTGGCCGGGTCGACGAGCGTCTGGTGCTCGTGCTGCGAGCTGATGTCGACCAGGCCCCGCGCGATGTCCGCGAGCTGACCCGCGGTGGTGAGCGTGCCGTTCACGTACGCGCGCGTCCGCCCGTTGGCCTTGAGCACTCGGCGGATGAGCAGCTCGCCCTCGAGCTCGATGCCCGACTCCGCCAGGCGCGCGCGCGCGTCCTCGTCGTCGCCGAGCTCGAACAGCGCCTCGACCTCGGCCGACTTGGCGCCGGTGCGCACGAGCTCGCTCCGTCCCTTGGCGCCCAGCACGAGGCCGAGCGCGTTGATGAGCACCGACTTGCCCGCCCCCGTCTCGCCGGTGATGACGTTGAGGCCGGGCCCGAGCTCGAACTCGAGCTCGTCGATGATCGCGAGGTTCCGGATCCTGAGGATGCCGAGCATGGCGCGCCCGGACGCATAGCACCGCGCGCGACTGACGAAAACGATCGGGAGGCGGCCTACGCCGATCGCTGGATGCGCTCCATCTGCGAATACAGGCGGTCGAGCGCCGTCGGGTGCGCCTTCACGTACCGCTTGGCGACCTCGATCGCGATCGGGACTCCGTCGCTCGAGCCGGGGTCGGCCCGGAAGCGCCCGGGGGACCGGCTCTGGATGAGCACGAGCGCCGCGGGCGTCTTCACGGGGAACATGATCCGCGGGTTCGATCCGTCGGGGTCGGTCAGGATGTAGGGGGGCACCGTCACGTCGGCCATCTCGGTTCTCCTTGGACGGCGCGGCTCAACACACCCGCGCGTGGGGGTTCATCCTCGAGGTCGAGGTGAAGAGGGAGAGTGGCTCCGTGAGCGCTCAGTATCGCACCGCGCGACCGCGCGAGCACGGTCGTTCGCGTCGGTCGGCGTTGCCCTCGCGCGAACGAAGGGGTATCGAGAGACGTGTCCGAGCGTCCCGCCGCGAGCGCCGACGAGGGGGCCGGTGAGGCGCCCGAGACACGCAGCCACGTCCGGCGAAGCGTCCCGCGCGAGGACGAGGCGCCGACGGTGTCGGACCAGCCGGCGTTGTCGCGAGACGCGCCGCCGCCCGACGAGACGCCCACGACCGTGCAGCAGCCGGCCTTCCGGCCCGACGCCGAGCCCGCGAACGTGAGCTACGCGACCACCGCGCCGCTGCCGGCCGATCCGACGCCGCTCCCGGCAAACGCCGCGTTCGCCGCGACCGCGCCGCTGCCGGCCGATCCGACGCCGCTCCCGGCAAACGCCGCGTTCGCCGCGACCGCGCCGCTGCCGGCCGATCCGACGCCGCTCCCGGCCCAGTTCGCCGCGACCGCTCCGCTGCCGGCCGATCCGACGCCGCCGCCGAAGGCCGCGTTCGCGTCCACCGCGCCGCTGCTCCCCGGGGACGTCCTGCCCGACGGGACGCCCCGCGTGGCGGCGAAGACCGACGCGCTGTCGGCCGCGCCGCGCCGCGCGGCGACCTCGTCGTCCGTCCCCGCGTGGGTGTACGCCGTCGCGTTCGTCGCCGTGGTGGTGGTCTTCTCGCTGATCGGCTTCGCGGCCGTGTGGTGGATCGGCACGTAGCCGACCGCGTCGCCGCCGGCTGCAGTGCGCCACGCGGCGGACCGCTCTCGCGCGGCGCGCAGCGCTAGCGCGCGATCGGCCCTCGCGCCCCCTTCGCCGCAACCGTTGCGGACCGCGCCTCCACCCGAGGCAGGCCGCGGGGGCCCGGACCGCGGCTTGCAGCGCTCGAGGGGTGAAAGAAGGAGGACACCATGGACCGACCCATTCGTGAGCTGATGTTGGATGGGACCCTATCTCGCCCGCTGTTCGTCGACGCCTGGGAGTCGGCGGTCGACGCCGTGGGGTTGATGAACCGCTGCCGCACGGGCTCGGTGCTCGTCCGCGACGAGCACCGACTGGTCGGGATCTTCACCGAGCGCGACGTGCTGGTGCGGCTCATCCAACGCAACCGCGATCCGCGCCACACCGAGGTCGCCGAGGTGATGACGATGAACCCGGTGACGGTGACGCCGCAGACGACGCTGCGAGAGGCGATGACCCTCATGCACGACCGCCGCGTGGGTCACCTCCCGGTGCGCGATGGAGCGGAGGTGGGCGCGGTGATCGTCCTGCGCGACATCACCACGGTGCTCGCCCAGGACCTCGACCGGGAGAACCGCGCCCTGCACTCGTACATCCACGGTCCGGCCCTCCGCTTTCACGGAGTCGCCATCTAACAGCCCGTCGAAGAACCTCTCGGCGCGCCTCGCGGCCGGGACGGCGCTCCCGCGGCGCGCCCATCGCCTCGTTGCGTCGCGCCACGGGAGCACCACGTCGCGGTCGCGATCCATCACCGGCGGTCCTTCAACGGGCTGCTGACCCGCATCCGTTGCGGGCGAGTCCGTCGCCGGGGGCGCCGCGCGCAACGGTTGCGCGCCCTCGGCGGCGGGCGGCGCTGCCGGGGCCCACCCCGGCGGCGACGGATCGGTTCTTGATTCCAACTCGACCGTGACGACGACCTCGGCGTGCACTGAAGGCGATGGCGGCCCGGAGGGCGAGACCACCGACGTGCACCGCACGGCGAGGGCCGACGGCGAGGGGGCCCTCGCGGATCAGCTCACCGCATTGCTGCGCGCGCTCGAGCCGCGCGACGATCTCGATCAGGGCTTGCGCGCGGCGCGCGAGGAGCTCGAGCGGCTGCACGCGGCCCTGCGCGGGCTCACCCCCGACCGGCTGGCGAAGGTCGAGCGCGACGCGGCTGCGCTCCGCCCCGCGCTGGCCGCGATCCGGGTCGAGGCGCTGCGGCGCAAGCCGCGCCCGCGGTCCCGGCGCGATCTCGACGCGATCGCGTCGCGGCTGCGCTCGGTGATCGGGGGGGCCCGCGCTTCGGGGCGCGCCCCCGCCCTCGATCGGCTCGACGTGGACTACGTGGCGCAGGACCTCGTCGTCCTGCTGACGCAGCTCGAGCCGACGCTGTCGCCGCTCGCGTCCGAGCGCGGCGTCCGGCTCGCCCTGCCGCGGCGCCCCGGCCAGACCGTGGAGGCGGACCCGCTGCACCTGCAGGGGATCCTGCTCGCGCTGGCCGGCGACGCGATCGGGGCGGCCACGCCGGGGGGAAACGTCACGTTCGCGGTGCGCCGCCCCACCCGGTACCAGGTCGAGGTCCTCGTGGTGGACAGCGGCCCGGCGCCGCGGCGCCGTCAGCTCGCGCCGGAGGTCCAGCTCGCGGGCGAGCGCCTCGCGCTGCACGGCGGGCGGCTCGTCGTGACCCGCGCCGCCACCGGCGGATGGCGCCGCAGCGCGCGGCTGCCTCGCCGCGCGCCGGCCCACCTCCCCGTCCGACCGCTGACGCTCGCGCGGCCGCCGGCGGCCGCGCTCCCGCGCTCGATGCAGGCGTACGACGAGGCGCCGGCGGGGCGCGCGCGGGAGGTCAAGAGCGACTTCCTGCGCATGATGTCCCACGAGCTCAAGACCCCGATCACGGCGATGCGGCTGCAGCTGCAGCTGCTCGAGCGCCAGGCGCTGTCGGAGCGCGCGCGCCGCGGGGTCGACGGCATCTGGCGCAGCAAGCGGCAGCTGCTGTACCTGGTGGAGACCATGCTCGAGGCGGCTCGCGTCGAAGAGCTCGGGGTCTCGGCGCGACGCCTGCAGCGGTTCGATCCGCGCGGGCTGGTGGGGCAGGTCATCGCGGAGTCCGAGCCGCTGGCGGCGGGGCGCGACGTGTCGCTGCGCGACCTCGGCGAGGGGGTGGTCCCGGAGCTGCTCACCGATCGCGACATCGCCCGGCTCGTGCTCCTGAACCTCGTCGTGCACGCGGTCGCTCGCGCCCCGGCCGGGGGCCACGTCGACGTGCGCGTCGAGGCCAGCGACGCGCAGTGCCGCTTCCTCGTCACCGACTCCGGCGCGCCGATGACCGTGCCGGCGCGGACCGAGGCGCTGGCCCCGCTGGAGGTCGACGACGGCCTGACCGCGCGGCCCGGGCGCGGCTCGGGCCTCGGGCTGTTCCTCGTCGTCGACCTGGCGCGCGCGGTCGCCGGCACGGTCGCCTTCGAATCGGGCTCGACGGTGGCCTTCACGATCCCGTCTCACCCGGGTGCCGATGGAGCGCTCTCGTGACGTCGACCCCGCGCCGCACCGCGCCGGGCTCGGGCGTGCTCGATCTGCGCGACGGACGGCTCACGTGCCCGCAGCGCCTGCTCGACCGGGTGGGGCGGTTCGCGAGCGAGCTGTCGCGCGCCGGGCGGCCGCGGGAGGTCTGCGACGCGATGGTGTGCGCGGCGCTCGACGCCATCGCCGCCGAGGGCGCGCTCGTCTACCTCTGCAACTCCGGGGCGCCGGCGCTGCGGCTCGCGGCGGCCACCGGCGAGGTGACGTCGAGCCCCACGACGGTGCTGCTCGACGGCGACGGCGCGCAGGTCGACGCGTACCGCGAGTGCAGCCCTCGCTGGCCCGGAGACGACGGCGCGGACCCGAACCGCGCGCACGTGCCGCTGGTGGCCGCGGATCTGTGCCACGGCGTGCTCACGCTCGAGTTCGCGTGCGCGCCGGAGCTCGCGAGCGCCGAGCGCGAGTTCCTCGGCGCCCTCGCGAGCCTGGGCGCGGTCGGGCTCGATCGGGCGCGCGCGCTCGAGGCCGAGCGCAACGAGGGGCGGGGCCAGCGCGAGCTGCTCGGCGTGGTCGCGCACGAGCTGCGGCACCCGCTGTCGGTCATCCTGATGAAGGCGTGCTCGCTGCGGCGGCGCGAGCCCGGCGAGCCGCTCGACCTCGAGCGCGACATGGAGGTCCTGGAGCGCAACGCGAACCGCCTGAACCGCATGATCCAGGACGCGCTCGACTACGCGCAGATCGCGCAGCGTCGGTTCCGGGTCGAGCCCGCCGTGGAGGACGCCGGCGCGCTGCTGCGCGCGGCGGTCGACGACGCGCCCGAGCCGCACCGGGTGCGCCTCCTCGGGCCCCCGCCGAGCGCGTTCATCGACGTGTGGTGCGACGCCGGGCGGACGCGCCAGGTGGTCGACAACCTCGTCCGCAACGCCTTGAAGTTCTCCGACGCGTCGGAGCGGGTCACCGTGCGCCTCGAGCCGCGCGCCAGCGAGGTCATCGTGCAGGTGCGCGATCGCGGCGTCGGGATCCCGCGCGACGAGCTGCGGCGCCTGTTCGACCCGCCGAAGCTCGGCGACGCGCGCCGCTGCCGCACCAAGCGTCGCGGCGAGGGCGCGGGGCTGGGGCTGTTCATCACCCGGGGCCTGGTCGAGGCGCAGGGCGGGCGCATCGAGGTCGACAGCCGCGAGGGCGAGGGGAGCTGCTTCACGTTCACGATCCCCCGCGCGTCCGCCGCCGCGGCGTTCGCGCGCGAGGGCGTCGTGCTGGTGGTGGACGACGACCCGTCGCTGCAGCGCGAGCTCATCGAGCAGATCGAGCGCGCCGGCTATCGCGCGGTCGGCGCGACCCACGGCGGCGAGGCGCTGGACTACCTGCGCGCGCACCCGCCGCCGGCGCTCGTGCTGCTCGACCTGCGCATGCCGGTGATGTCCGGCTGGGAGCTGCGCGAGCTGATGGGCGGCGACGACCAGCTGTCGGCCGTGCCGGTCGTCGTGCTCTCGTCGAGCGAGCCGACGCCCGACGAGGCGCCGCTGCCCGTCGCGGGGCGCCTGACCAAGCCGGTGACCGTCAGCGGCCTGCTCTCGGTCATCGGCCGGCACGTCCGCGGCCCGAGCGGCTGAGTCGAGTCAGGCGCTCGGCCGCACCGCCGCGCGGATCGCCGCCTCGAGCCGCTCGGCGTCGATCGGCTTGGGCAGGAGCTCGTCGACGCCCAGCTGCTCGGCCGTCCCCCGGATCGCGTCGTCGGCGAAGGCGGTGATCACGATGATCGGCACGTCCGATCCGCTGCGCCGCAGCGACGCCAGCAGCTCGATGCCGGTCAGCCCCGGCATCCGCACGTCCGTGACGAGCACGTCGGGGTCGCCGTCTCCGACCCGCGCGTGCGGCCCGAGCTCGGCCAGCGCCCGACGCCCGTCGGGCACCGACGTCACCCGGAAGCCGCCCGAGGTGAGGAACGCCTCGAGCGCCCATCGCAGCTCGTCGTCGTCCTCCGCGAGCAGCACGTGCGGCGCGGGCGCGGGCTCGGGCTCGGGGGCGGGCGGCGGCTCGCTCGACTCGACGAGGTACCCCTCTTCACGGAACCGCTTGAGGCGATACTGCACCTTGCGGACCGAGATGCCGAGCATCTCGGCGGTGGCGGCCGCGCTGCGCAGGGTGCGGTAGGTCTGCAGGATGAGCTCGCGCTCGGCCTCGTCGAGGGTCATGCCGACGAGGAGCGGCGGGCGCGCCTCCTCGGGGGCTCGCCGCACCAGGTTCGGCAGGTCGTCGGCGTCAATCGCGTCGCCGGTGCTCACGGTGAGGGCGTGCTCGGCGGCGTTCTGCAGCTCGCGCACGTTGCCCGGCCAGTCGTGGCGCAGCAGCCGGCGCCGCGCGTCCGACGCGAGCTCGGGCGGCGTCCGACCTCTGCGCTCGGCGCCGCAGCGGACGAAGTGCTCCCACAGCGCGAGGACGTCGTCGCGGCACTCGCGGAGCGGCGGCACGCGGATGGTGAGGACCGCGAGGCGATAGAACAGATCGGCGCGAAACGCGCCGACCTCGCACTCGTCGGCCAGGTCGCGGTGAGTCGCGGCGACCACCCGGACGTCCGCCTCGATGGGCTCGGTTCCCCCGACCCGCTCGAAGTGGCGCTCCTGGAGCACGCGGAGCAGCTTGGCTTGCAATGCCGCGGGGAGATCGCCCACCTCGTCGAGGAGCAGCGTGCCGCCCTGCGCGCGCTCGAAGCGGCCCTCCCGCCGCGCGACCGCGCCGGTGAACGCGCCGCGCTCGTGGCCGAACAGCTCCGACTCGAGCAGGCCCGCGGGCAGCGCCGCACAGTTCACGGCGACGAACGGCCCGTCGCGCCGTGAGGAGAACCGGTGCAGCGCCCGCGCGACGACCTCCTTGCCCGCGCCCGTCTCGCCCTGGATCAACACGGTCGCGTCGTCCGGCGCCGCGAGGAACACCATCCGCCAGACGGCGCGCATCCGCGGGCTCGTCCCTCCGACGAACGGCGGCAGCCCGGCGCCGTTGCGCCCGTCACGACCCGCGAGCTCGAGCGCGAGCAGGCGCGTCATCGTCCCGGCGTCCGCGTCCCACGGGACGATGGTGTCCGCGCCGACGCGCACGGCCTCGTTGGCGCTCGGCCCGCTGACCTCGTCGGCGAGCAGCGCGCAGACGCACCGCCCGCCGGTCCGCAGGGCCTTCACGGCCTCCGGCCCGGCGTCGGCGATCGTCTCCGCGTCGAACAGCAGCGCCTGCGGTCGCCAGCGCTCGGCCGCCTGCGCGGCCCACTCCATCTTGCGCGCCCGGCGGGTCGACACACCCGCGTCGGTGAGCCGGTCGGCCAGGTCGTCGGCCCGCGGGTCGCGCGACAGGACGAGCGCGCGACGCTCCGCGCCGTCACCCATCACGTCTCCTGAGGAAAAGACGCGAAGTCGTTCGCGCGAAGCGCGATTCGCGGCTTTTCCGAAGTTCGGGGGGAGCTCGAGGGGGGCGAAGCCCCTCTCGACCTCGAGGGCTCCGCGAGCAGCTCG
>Ga0070728_10004045_pt1 | contig 15577 bp, 11 predicted proteins | sample tdDd471_FD_66723 | JGI IMG/M metagenome (GOLD analysis project Ga0070728, IMG submission 66723) | Marine sediment microbial communities from the Atlantic coast under amendment with organic carbon and nitrate - tdDd47.1 | ecosystem: Environmental > Aquatic > Marine > Coastal > Sediment | place...
CCAGTACCGATCGCGAGCAGTTTGCCGTCCGGAGACCAGGCAGCGGCGTAGTAGCCCTCGCGCGACGACATGCACGCGGCAGCGAGTCCGAGGAGCAGAACAACGGAGAACCGCATGCCTGCAACGTACCCCCGCCCGATCGCCGCGCCACTCACTTCAGCGAATCAACGCGATCGTTGATAGTGAACGACGGTGCCAGGCACCGTCGTTCACTATCAACTCCAGGAGAAGCGCGGCTCCCAACCGAGAATGCGCTTCGCGGGCTCGATGTCGAGCAGCGTTCGGTAGGGGTCTTCATCGAACTCGGGACCGCCGCGCCAGTCGGTATCGGGGTGGACGAACTTGGCCAGCTCGCGGCTGGTTCGACCGGACGTCGTGATGTCGGGCGCGGACACGAAGAGCGTCGCGTGGTCGTCGAGCGGGCAGGTGAGGGCCGCGACGCAGGCGCTCGCGAGGTCGCGGACATCCACGAACGCGCCGTATTCCCAGTACGGATCCCATTCGTAGGAAGCGCGCTCTGCACGGCGCTCCTTGATCCTGTCGTACGTCGCATCCGACCAGACGCCGGGAGGGCGCAGGATCACGGTGGGCGCATCGTGGGCGCGGCAGAGCGCTTCCGCCTCAACTTTCGAGCGGCCGTATGGCGTCTCCGCGTAGCAGGGATGCGCGGTGTCGAGCGGGAGGTAGTCGGGCGCGCGCTCCCCCTTGAACACGCCGAGTACGTCGACGCTGCTCAGGAACACGACACGCTTACCGCGCGCGGCCGCCAGTACATTCGCCGTCCCGACCACGTTGACGTCCATCAGGTCGGGTTCGTCGTCCATCAGCGCCGCGGCGTGGATCACCGCATCAAAGTCGATGGGTATGCGGTCGAGTAACTCATCGCCGACGGCGCGATCGAATCGGATTGCGCGATCGCCTAGCTCCCCCACGATTTGCGATCCAACGAGGCCAGAGCTGCCGGTGACGAGAACGCGCATGGCCACATTGTCCCTCGCCCTACCCCGGAGTTGGATTGGGATCCCAACCACCGCAATAGATGAACGACGGTGCCAGGCACCGTCGTTCACTAACTGCCAGCACTACAGCGCAGCGCGGTTGCGGAAGAGGTCCAGGACCTTGCGGGTCGCCGTGCGCAGCCCGGGCTTGCGGGCGATCAGGCGCGCGATCGGCGGGCTCACCGTGTAGTACGCGCGGACGAAGCCGCGGCCAAACGGGTTGGTCATGAGCGAACGATCGCGCCACTGGCGCAGTTGCTCGACCTCGGGCGCATCAATGTCGCCGTACGCGGCGGTGGCGATGAAGCACATGCGGCTCTGCACCTTGCCGCGCGGGACGAACTTCTCCTGGTTTTCGTCCCAGGTTTCATCAATGGATGTCACAGCCTCGGCAGCCGTCACCGGGTTGGGCTTGATGGCGCGGAAGACCTTTCCGCCCTTGCGGGTGCGCTTGTACGCCCCGGCAATGCGATCGCTGCTCTGCTGCGGCGCGCCATGCGGAGCCGGCACGCGCACCCCCTTCTCCGGCTTGGCCTCTGCGCCATGCGGTGCGGGTTTGCGGTCTCCCGAGTGGGAGAGATCGCGTCGATCGTCGCCGTTCTTAGCCATTTAGTGCGCCCCCAGTGTAAACGGAGCCCAGCCCAAACGTGCGCCTTCCGAGGTTCAGATTCGGACAAGAAGTCTCAAACGCGGACTTCGGTATCCCCACCGAGAAGCTCCCGCCGTGCTGCCAGCACCGGACTTACCTCATCGACCAAAAACTCCTGAACCTGTACGGGCGCCCGCCCGCACCACTGCAGCAAATCGCCTTCGGTGGTTAACAGGTCCCGCGCCCCCGCGAAGTCGGGGTCGGCTCCGAGGCGGTCAAACAGGTCATTGCGGTCCGCTCCGTCCTTGAGCGCGTCCGACGCCGCGCGCGCATGGACCCGGATCTTCTCGTGCAGCTCCTGGCGGTCCGCGCCCCGCTTGACCGCTTCCATCAGGATCGTCTCCGTGATCAGGAAGGGCAGCTCGCGCCGCAGGTTGGCCTCGATGCGCTTGGGGTGAACGACGAGACCGTCCGAGACGTTCCGGACGAGATGCAGGATGGCATCCACCGTCAGGCAGATTTCCGACATGGCCAGGCGCCGGTTCGCGGAGTCGTCCAGCGTACGCTCCAGCCACTGGGACGAAGCCGTGTACGCCGGGTTCTGCGAGGTCGCGATAGCGAAGCGCGCCAACGCCCCGATCCGCTCGGCCCGCATCGGGTTGCGCTTGTAGGGCATGGCGCTCGACCCGATCTGCTTTTTCTGGAAGGGCTCTTCCATCTCGCCCAGGTGCTGCAGCAGCCGCATGTCGTTGGCGAATTTGGCCGCCGACTGCGCGATCCCGGAGAGCACGTTGGCCACCCGTGAGTCCTGCTTGCGCGTGATCGTCTGGCCCGACACGCCGATCGAGCGCTCGAACCCGGCGCGCTGCGCGACGAGCTTCTCGAGCTTGCGCACCTTCGCGTGGTCGTCCTCGAACAGCGTCAGGAAACTCGCCTGCGTCCCCGTCGTGCCCTTCACGCTCCGGAAGCTCAGCGTTTCCATCACGTACTCGAGGTCCGCCAGATCGATCAGGAAGTCCTGCACCCACAGCGTCGCGCGCTTGCCCACCGTCGTCGGCTGCGCGGTCTGGAAGTGCGTGTACCCGAGGCACGCCTGCTCCTTCTGCTCGTCCGCAAAACGCGCCAGCTTGTCGATCGCGTCGACCAGCCCTGCCCGCAGCAGCCCCAGCGAATCCCGGATAATCAGGATGTCCGCGTTGTCCTGGATAAACGCGCTCGTCGCGCCCCAGTGCAGGATCGGCTTGGCATCCGGGCAGAGCGCCCCGAAGCTGTGCAGGTGCGCCATCACATCGTGGCGCAACTCCGCCTCGCGCTCCGCGATATCCGCCAGATCGACGTCATCGAGGTGCGCGCGCATCGACTCCAGCTGGCTCTCCTCGATGCCGAGCCCCAGCTCGCGCTCCGATTCCGCCAACCACAGCCAGAGTCGCCGCCACTGCCGCGCCACGTGCTTGGGCGACCAGATCTTTTTCATCGCCTCGCTGGCGTAACGACCGGAAAGCGGGCTGATGTAGGTTTCGCCTTCTTTGTTCATACGGGAATGGCGCTATTATCCCGCCACGGACCAGATGCTGTACAAGTTCGCCAAGCCGTTCCTTTTCCGCCTCGATCCCGAACGCGCGCATCACTTCGGATTGTGGGCCGCCCGCAGCGGTGGAGGCTTCCTCGGCAAGCTGTTGGGAGGGGGCGCGGGGGAGGCCAGCGACCCGGTCACGATCGCCGGCCTGACCTTCCCGAACCGCGTCGGCCTCGCCGCCGGATTCGACAAAAACGGCGTGGCGCTGCCTTTCTGGCGCGCCCTCGGCTTCGGCCACATCGAGTTCGGAACCGTCACACCTCGGCCGCAGCCGGGCAACCCGGCGCCCCGCGTCTGGCGCTTCCCGCAGCAGCGCGCCCTCGGCAACCGACTCGGATTCCCGAACGACGGCGCGGCGATGGTGGCCACTCGCATCAAGCGCCTGAAGGAGCCGGGCGACGTCATCGGCATCAACCTCGGCAAGAACAAGGAGACGCCCAACGAGCGCGCGGTCGAGGACTATCTTGCCGCCCTCGAGTCGACACGCCATGTGGCCGACTACTGGGTCGTCAACGTGAGTTCGCCGAACACGCCGGGCCTGCGGGAGCTCCAGTCGAAGGAATACCTCACCGACCTGCTCAGCCGAGTGCGCGAAGCCGCCCGCGACGTGCCGCTGTTCGTCAAACTGAGTCCCGATCTCGACGAAGCGGGCCTGCAGGATGCGGCCGCGGCGTTCATCGCGTCGGACTGCGCCGGCATCGTGGCGACCAACACGACGCTGGCGCGGCCCGAGGGCATCGGCGAGTTCGAGGGCGGACTGTCCGGTGCGCCGCTGGCCGCGCGTTCGCGCGAAGTGCTCGCCGAACTGGTGCGCCTGCTCCCCCCTGGGACCCCCCTCATCTCCGTCGGTGGCGTGGGCGGACCGAAAGAGGCCCGCGCCCGTTTGGATGCGGGCGCGAGCCTCGTGCAGATCTATTCTGCGCTCGTGTTTGAAGGACCCGCCCTTGTCAGGCGGGTCCTCCGAGGGTTAGCTACCGGGCTTGAAGAGCAACGAACCTAGATGCGGATCTTGCGGGTTTTGGTTTCGTAACGGCCCGGATGGAAGACTTGCTTGTAGCGGGTCTCGAAGCGGTCGGGTTCACAGACGGTCTTGTAGTAGGAGCGCCGGACGAGCACGCGGTAGCGGTGCCCGCAGTTGTCCACGCGCCATTCGTAACGAGCCGGCACCTTCACGCGGCGGGAGCCGCCGCGGACACGCACCTGGTAGGCGACGCGGTCGTAGTGGCCCGCGACCCACACACGCTCGCTGATCACGCGGTAGCGCGGACGGTGGTGGTGATGGCCTCGGTGGGAGTCCCTGCTGGGAGTCCTGTGGGAGACGACGACGGGGCGATGGCTTCGATGGCTTCGATGGCTTCGATGGCTTCGATGGCCTCGATGGCTCGGCACGCGATGGCTGCGGGGTTGTCTTTCGCTGCGACGGCGATCGACCCTTCGGTCGTCGCGGTCGCCGATCTTGACGCGCACGCTGTTTCCGTGCCGGTCACCGATGCCGAAGATGAGGCTGAGATCCCCAGCCTCCGCGGTCGGTGCGGACGCCGCCAAGGCGCCGCCTAGGACACTGCTGAGTAGGATGGTTCGGATCATCGGTTTGCTCCTTTCGAAATGGAGTAAAGCGATGGGCGTGCCAATTGGAAAACGTGCATTTTCCGCGCGCAGGATCGTTACACTTTGTCCGGAAGCGGCGACACGCCGCACTCTACGGAGGACGCTATGGGACTGAGCTGCACCTATCTGGGGCATTCGGGGTTCGTCTTCAGCGACGGCACCGAAAACGTCGTTGTGGATCCGTTTCTGACCGGCAATCCGCTGGCGAAACAGACGCCCGGCGATCTCGATTGTCGAACGATCGTTCTGACACACGGCCACGAGGATCACGTCGGGGATTCATTCACGATCGCGAGCGACAAGGGCGCGACCATCGTGGCCAACCATGAGATCGCGACGTGGGCGCAGTCGGAGGGACTCAACGCCACCGGCGCGAACACCGGAGGCAAGGTCGAGATCCCGGGAGGCTGGGTCGCGTTCACACAGGCGTTCCACTCGTCGTCGCACAGCGGGCGCTACATGGGTCAGCCCTGCGGCATCGTGCTGCACCTGGGCGGCAAGACCGTCTACCACTGCGGCGACACGGGGCTGTTCAGCGACATGAAGCTGCTGGGCGAAATCTACAAGCCTGACATCGCGTGCATTCCGATCGGCGACCTGTACACGATGGGTCCGGAGCTCGCCACGCGCGCGGCGGAGTTCATCGGCGCAAAGATCGCGATCCCGATCCACTACAGAACGTTCCCGGTGCTGCGGCAGGACGCGAGTGGCTTCGAGCCGAACGGCGTCGAGGTGCTCGAGCTCGAGCCCGGCGCGACCCACGAGTTCTAGTCCGAGAACAGGCGGTCGAAGAAGTCTTCGTCCGCCTGTCGAAAGACCTCGGCGAAGTCCTTGAGCAGCGGGTCGGCTTTCGTAGTCGCGACCAGTCGTCGGCTCATGCGCAACGCGTCCGCGAGTTCGCCGCGGGCGCGGGCGCCCTGCCCGGCGGCCGAGAGCGCACGAGAGAGATAGAAGTGGTACCAGCCTTCGCTCTGCTGAATCTCCAGCGGAGGCAGAACCTTCGGCTGCATGATCTCCCGCGCGCGCCCCCCGTTGCCCGCCACGGTCAACAGATCCGCGCACAGGTTGCGCACGTCGCGATCGAGCCACCCCGAGCGGCGCCACGACTCCCGCGACGGCACTTCGGCCGCGGCCGCATCGCCCACGACAAACCGCAGATAGATGCCGGCGATCCACAGCAGGTACGGATCACCCTGCAGACCCGGCACGCACTCCGGGATATTGCCCTTGGCCAAGGCATCGTAGATCGACGCGCGCCCCTCGATGCGACCGGGGCTCCAAAGGTCGTCGGCGGGATCGAATCCACGCGCCCGCTTGCGCTCGGCCGCTGCGCGCCCCACGGCAGCCGCCTCGGTGTAGCGCGCCCGCGCACCCAGCGCGAGCATGCGAGCGACGCCCGTTTCGCCCTCGAACGGCAAACGGTCCAGCAGGTCGGAGAGCGCCAGCGCAAACGCAGGCAGACGACGACCGCGATCGGGCCGGGAGCGCCAGCCAGCCAGCAGCCGGAACAGATGCACCGGCCCAAGCTCGGCGAGTTCCCCGGTCGCCTCCATCTCCCCCATCACGCGACGCATCACCTCATCGACCTTGGAGACCGAATAGTGCCGCAGCGCTTCCCGCGCCTGAATCGTCCAATCGTTCGGAAGATTGCGCCCCGTCTGTTCGTCGTACCGCTCGCGCTGAAGCTGAGGGTCCAGAAGCACCCGCACCAACGCATCGAGCCCGGCGTCGACTTGCCGGAAGGCGAGGGCGCGCATGCCGAACCAGACAAAGTAGTTCCGCGGCGGATTGGGATCGGGCGGAACGCCGTTCGCCTTCGGGTAGTCGAGCTTGATCTTCTGCAGGAGCGCGGGCGCCAACACCGACAACTCCTTCGTCGTCAGCTGGCGCGCAGCAGCCTGGAAGATCGGCATGACCAGGCTCTCCTCGGTGATCCTTCCGTCCATCACCCGAGCGAACAGCTCACGCACGCTTGTCCCATCAGGCGCGCGCACGAGTTGCCGAACGGTCTCGATCTTCTGCCTTGCCGAGCCGCCGTCGACATCGGCGTCCGCCGCGTCGACCGTTTCCCATCGCTCGTAGATCGCGAGGTACAGACCGGGCTCCAGCTTCTGCATGGCGGCCCCAATGCGGGAGATCCGCTGCAGGTCGGTGGCGGACGCTTCCGCCACGTAGCGCTTGAGCGGAAATTCGAAGTCGATCCGCTGGCCGTCGTCGACGCGCACACCGAGAGCACCCAACGCATCGTCCTTCGCGGCCTCCAGCGCGCGCACGATGGCCGGTGTTCCAAGTGGGACGAGAGCGTCGAGGGCGTCGAGCTTCTGCTCTTCCGGAAGCCGCGCGTACAAAGCCAGCAATGCTGCTTCGTGCTTCGGATCGATGCGGGGGGCGAACCGCAACTCGTTCAACGCCAGACGCACAACCGCCTCGTCCGTCCCCAGCGCAAACGCGACCAACTCGTCGATGTATCCCCGTTCGCGCAGCGTGCGGAGGAGTCGCCGATCCGGCTTTCCCACGAACGCCAGCGCTTGCGGGGCGCCGAGTTCGATGGCGCGGCGCACGGCAGTCACGCGCGTCCGGTCGTCCTTCGCGGATCGGGCCAACTCCACGAGCGCCTTTGGATCGGTCAGGTAGCCGACCGCCAGCCAGCGCAGTGACGGCGATTCGTGTACGAGCATCCATTCGACGATGGGCCTGCGCTCCTCGTCGGACAGCAGGTGCAGGGCACGGCGGGCAGCGCGGTTCTGCGAGTCCTTCGCCACGAGGGAGTCGCGCAGAATCTGCTCATCGCCGCCCGCGCGCCGCAAGCGAATGGCGAGCACCCACTCGTCGTCACCGAACTGGTCGTAAGGCGCCTGCAATCGTGTGTGCGGCACGCCCCCCAGCGCCAGCAGCCCTTCCATCGCCACGCGACGGTCCCGCGCCTCAGCGCCTTGCATCGCTGCGACCAGGAACGCCACAGCCTCTTCGCGCGGGAGCGCACGTGGCGCCATCTCGATCTGGGCGAATCGCAGATCGGACCAATCGCCGGGATCCCGCGCCATCGCGCGGGCGCCTTGGCCACCTGCGACCAGAATGCGCAGGATCGTGCGCGGGTCGTGACCCTGGCGCTCAAGCAAGCCCTCCAGCGCGGGGGCAGCCTTCTCGCCCAACGCCACCAACGTGCGAGCAGCGTTCAGCGCCGCAACATCCTCGTCGTAGAGCAGGCCGAGAAAGGCGACGAAGATCGGATCGTCGAGATCGGGCTTGAGCGTACCGGCGCGCAACGCCGCGTCCGCGGCACGCGCGAACTTGAAGGAGTGCACGCGGTACTCCCACTGCATCGCGCTGTCCATGCTCCGATCGCCGAGACGCTCGCGCAGTTGTTCGTACTGCTCTTCCGGCCGAACGAGGTCCGGCTTGAGGCCCTTCAGCTGTGCGGCAAAAGCCTTGCGATCGGTCTCGCGCGTCAGAACCACGAGGTCGATGTAGCGCGCCGCAAGCCGCGCCAGCTTCTGTGGCTCGCGACGCGGCGGCAGCGCCACTGCCTGCACGGCCGGGTCAGGATCGCGCCGAGCCTGCTCGATCAACGAACGCGCGTCCGCCAGCCGAGTCACCGACATCAGCAACAGGACTCGCTCCGACGAGCCCGCTTCGTTCAAGCGCTTGACCACGGCGGGCAGGGCCGGCTCCCCCACGAGCGCGAGGTCGCGCGCAGCCCGCTCGCGCTTTTGCAGATCGTGGCCACGCAGGTCGGTCAGCGCACGCTCGATGCGCGCCTTCTGTCGGGCATCGGGCGCGACCGGTGCATAGCCATCCGGCAGCACGTACAGCGCGGCGGCGAGGAACCAACAGATCGTCACGGGCACGCTTGCTATTAGAGCCGATCTTGCGAATCGCCTCGCTCACGCTGTATCGGACGCGTTACACGTCGTTACTTCCGACGTTCACTCCCGGCTCGGCGGGATCGATGACGAGAGGGAGCGGTAAGTTCGACCACGGCCGCCGGAAGATTCGCAACGAGGTCGGTGGCGATCATCGGCGCCTCCCCCATCGCGGCGGCGGCGAGATCCCCCGCGCGACCATGCACGTGGACCGCCTGCATCGCCGCATCGAGCGGGTCCATCTTCCACGCAAGGCGCGCGGTGATCAGGCCTGTCAGCACGTCGCCGGATCCGCCGCACGCCATCCCGGGGTTGCCGGTGCGGTTGATGTAGTAGCGACTGCCATCCGTCACCACGGTGCCCGCACCCTTCAGCACCACCACGGCGGCAAACAAATCGGCGAGTTCCTCCGCAGCGGCGAGGCGCCCTTTCATGTCGGCAGGAATTTCACGGCCGAGCAGACGCGCGGCCTCACCCGGGTGCGGCGTCAGCACACGCGCGCCGGGGTGCGCATCAAGAATGTCCGGCTGCTCGGCAACCAGATTCAGTGCATCCGCATCCAGCACAACCGGCGGAACCAGATCTTTCAGGAAGCGACGCAGGAACGGACCCGCCTGCCGCGTGATGCCGGGCCCGACACCGATCGCGTCCATTCCCTCGGCGGCGGCGCGGGCGGCTTTCACCCCGGTCGCCGTGAACACGCCGTTGCGGGAAGGCAGCGGCACCGTCATCGCGCAGGGCAGTTCAGCGGCCACCAACAACTGTGCGACATCGGGCGTCGCGATCGTGACCAGACCCGAGCCACCGCGTAGCGCTCCCCAGCCAGCCAACCGTGCGGCGCCGGACATGCCGACCGAACCGGCGACGAGCAACACGCGGCCGCGATCGCCCTTGTGCGCGTTGCGATCGAGGCGCGGGATGCGCGGAACGTCCGGAATACGCCTCACCACGGCACCTGGATTCGACCCACCGGGTCGCCTTCGCGCGAATCGACCGTCTTCGGGTACCACGGTGCGACCGCCGCATGCGGCACAAGGCCGAGGTCAACCAGCAACGCCGAGGCGAACGCGTTGAGCGCGCGCGCGGCTCCGTCGTGCACCTTGATCGCAATGCCAGCGTTCTCGTCGCCGATGCCGATCGTAACCACGCCCTCGGCACCCTCTTTGGAGAGCAGCGCGCCGTCGCTGGCCTTCATCACGACGGTGTCGAAGCGCCGCGGCCCGGCCACCATCTCCGGGTACTTGCGCACGACGTCCCGAATGCGCGCGACCGCTTCCGCCTTCTCGGCGGGCGCATCATCTGCGCTCGTGAATCGCGCGATCGCACGCGCCATGGTCGGCAGCGGTACGCCGAAGCACGGCACGGCGCACCCATCGACACCAATCGCGATGTCGGCAACGGGCACGCCGGTGAACAGCGCAACGTTCGCGAGGTTGCGCTGCTGACACGGGTGATCGATCTCGGCGTAGCTCGCGACGTCCTCGCCTTTCGCGGCAGCGGCCGCGATCATCCCGCTGTGCTTGCCCGAGCAGTTGTCCTCGAGACGCCCCCACTCGAACCCTTGCCGCACGTAGTCCTCATAGACGCTTCGAGTGATCGAGCGATGCCCCCCGCAGCGCAGGACATCGGGGGAGACTCCCACCTTGCCCAGCATCGATCGGGCGCCGGCGGCGTGGGATGGTGAACCGTCGTGGCTGCCCACGACCATCGCCAGCTCCGCATCGGAAAAGCCGTAGCGGTCCGGTGCGCCGGACTCGACCACCTGGATCGCCTGCAGCGGTTTGGCGGCCGAGCGGTAGATCACGGGCGACTCGAAATCGCCCGCGCCGCGCACCACCTCGCCGTTTTGCCAGACGCAGTAAGAGATCGCGTGACGAGACTCCACGAGGGAGCCGCGGGTCACTTCGACCCAAGCCCAGTCGCTGGCAATCTCGTTCGTTCCCGGCACGAACCGGGGATTCTAGCGATTTGCGGCCGTTACCGGGGGCGGGCGCCGTTTGATTTCGGCCAGCAGTTCGTTGGCGACGTTGTACTGCAGTCCCATCGTGCCCGGCTGGAAATGGCGCACGGCGGGAGCGCGCTGCGCGTGGGACCCCTTGACGAGCTGCTGCGCGGCCAGAACCAGGAGCCAGGCACCGCGGGAGTCCTGCGAGAAGACCCAGTTGGGCAGGCTGACGTGGATCAGGCCCTTGCGCGCGTCAAGCTCGAGCTGGTCGGCGGCACGGCATCCGGTAACGCGATGGAGCCACTCGATCTCGGCGACCGTCGGCTCCCAGCTCTCTTCATCCGGCTGTCCCGGACCGTCCGCGCCTCGCTTGAAGGTGCCGATCCAGACGCGCGATCGGTCCTGATCCCCCGGCGCTTCGACACCGGCGAAAGTGGCGCGCATGTACTCGTCTTTGCCGCGGTTCGACGTGCCGTAGCGCTTCAGCTCCGTGGGGTGCGCACGCACAATCGCCTCACGCGTGGCGCTGATGAGCATCAGGCGCTTCTGGGCATCGCCCGGTGCGAAGTTGCGCGGAACTTCGGCGCGTATGAAGTTGCCCAGCTTCTGGAGCCGGATCGGCAAGTCGCCCTCGATGCCGGCCATACCGCGGATCCACTCGATCTGCGCGGGTGTGAGCTCGGCGAACCTCGGATCCATCGAGCCGAGCGAAAGATACTGCGCGAGGTAATGGCTCGACTGGTTGAGCCGGCCCATGCTGATGCGCTGATTCCGCCCCGCGTGGTAGCGACGCGAGTAGTCGTCGATGTAGTTGAGAAACACGGCGGCCGAGATCGACACGACGATCAGCGCCACGAGTGCGGTAACCCAACCGCGGCGGTTGCGCCGGACGGCGGACGCCAGGAATCCCACACCGAGCAAGGAGATCGTGGCAATGAACATCGCTGCGATCGCGTCGTTGCTGCCGGCGTAGATCGGGTTGTCGGCCGCCATCGCGGCCCCCGTGATGATCGTGGCGATGGCAGCGAGCACACCCAGCTTGACCCAACGCGAGACCCTCTTGCGGCGCTGCGGAGCTGGCGTGTCGTCGACCGCGCTTTCGAGATTCGACGTGAGCATTGACTGCAACGGAATCTGATCCGGATGGGGAGCGCGAGGGGCCGGATCGTGGGAACGTGCCGCGCCTCGCGCGGTCGGCGGCGGCGGAGGCATCGGCGGCGGCGTGAAGTCCGACTCGATCACGCGGAAGGTGTGACGGGCCGCTTCGTTTTCGCCGAGGCCGCGATTGCGCGCCTCGTAGTAGGTGCGACCGCGGTGGCCGAACAGCACCCAGAACGAATAGATCGTGTAGGGCAGCAGGATCACCGTGAACCCGGCGAGCATCGCGATGACGGCTTGGGAGGTGCGCGCCGTCAGTCGGTACTTCCGGAGCTTCTCCCCGGTTTCGCGCAAGTACCAACCCATCAGGAACAGGAGGATGGACTCCATGCCGCCCAACGGGCCGAGTCCCAAGGGTCGGAGGGCGCGCAGCATTCCGAACAACCCCGCGATGGCAAGCACGTAGCAGACGGTGCCGAGCACCTGATCGATCGTCGCGAGGTTGTCGACGTGGTGCTCGAATCTCGCCGGGCGATAGATCGCGGAGGAGTCCTTGCGGCCACCCGCGGCGGGCGCGGCACGCGGCGGATGCGGCGGCGGTTCGAAGTCCCCAGCGTGCTCCAACACGTCGGAGACCGCCGAGGCCATTTCGCCGGCCTCCTGGTAGCGAAGTTCCGGGTCCTTCTCGAGGCTGCGCTCGATGATGCGGTCCATCCGTACGTCGCACTCTTTGGGACGGTCGCTCGACGGCAGCGCGAAGCGGCCAATCGGGAGTCCGCCCGTCAGCATTTCGTAGAGCACGACGCCGGTGGCGTACAGGTCCGAACGGTGGTCGGCCTGCTTCGAGCGCTCTCGCTGCTCCGGCGCCATGTACTCGTACGTGCCGAGCACAAGGTGGGTGCGCGTCAGGCGCGTAACGTCCATGTCGACGAGCAGGGAAAGCCCAAAGTCGGCGACCTTGACGACGTCACCGCGAGCGAGCAGGACGTTCTCCGGCTTGATGTCGCGATGGACGATGCCCTTGTCATGCGCGTGTTGGAGCGCACTCAGAACCGAGCTCACGATCCGGAACGCTTCGGCGGGCGGCAGCGCGCCTTCCCGCATGATCTGACGCAGGCTCGGCCCCTCGACAAATTCCATGACGAGGTACGGGCGGCCTTCGATGTCACCGCGCTCGAAGACGGTGACGATGTTCGGGTGCGCCAGGCGGCTGAGCGCGTCCGACTCGCGGTGGAAACGCTCGAGGAACTGCTTGTCGTTGACGAGTTCGTCGGTGAGCACCTTGAGCGCAACGGCGCGACCGAGGCTGAGCTGCGTAGCGCGATAGACCGTGCCCATGCCGCCGCGGCCGAGGATGTCCTCGATGCGATAGCCATCGACGGTCCGCCCGATCAGCGGGTCGGGTTTCGATTCGCTGATGCGCGTGCGCGCGTCGGGATCCACTCCCCCATCTCTAGCGGCCACGAGCGATCTCCTGCAAGGCGTCCATGGTGGCGCCCACACCAACGATTGCGACGATCGCGAAAATCATACTGCCTACAAACGCATAGATAGGGCCACGCGAGCCGGTGCGGTACACGCGCGGGCCGATGGAAACAAGCCACGCGATGCCGGCGGCGCCGACCCAGATCATCGCTCGTTCCACGGTGCCGAGCCGGCTGTAATAGCTGCCGTAGTCCCGGCCTCCGAGAAAGCTGTTGCTCAACGCGATCCACCCGCCAATGAGCGCCGAGGCAATGAGAGCAGATCCCACCAGACCCCACCACGATCCGAGCGTAGGGCGGGTCGCCGAGCCGGGCTGTCCCGTGAGCGGCGAATCCGGATGGCGGTATGCGACATCCGCGATGGAACTGACCGCCTGCTCCGCATCCAGCCCTCGCGCCCGGGCGTCATAGTAGATGCGCGGCTGGAACGAGTGCAGCCACAACCACGAGAGGATTGAGTACGGAGCGATCACGGGTGAGAACGCAAGTGCGAGCGTTCCGTGAGCGAGGCGCGCGGTCGGACGGAACCGGCGCAGTCCCGCGGCGGTCTCGAGCGCGAACCACCCGAACATGAAGAACGCGAGACTGGGCACCACCACCATGAAACTCGATACTGCCTCGTACCGTCCGGCGGGTCCCGGCGCCCTAAAGCGGAAGTCGAGCCCTCCACCGACCGTGGTGGCCAACACCCAGACGACTCCACTGGCGCACAGGATCACGCCGATAATCGACGCGACCATCGCAACGATGTCGAGACGGGAAGCGAACTGCAGCGGATCGAGCTCGACGTGTGCATCGACGGTGGGCAGGTTCCGGGCCGCCTTCCAATCCGCGCGGTCCAGGACCGCCGACACGGCATCCGACATCTGCGTTGCTTCCTGATAGCGCTCACACGGCTCCTTGGCGAGCGAGCGTTCCACGATGGCGTCGACGCGGCCGTCGCACTCGCCGCGTCGCTTGCGCGAAAGCGGCATGAAGTGTCCGATCGGCAGATCGCCCGCGATCGTTTCGTAGAGGACCACGCCGGTGGCATACAGGTCGCTGCGTTCATCCGCTTCGGATGCGTGCTCGCGCTGCTCGGGCGCCATGTACTCGTACGTACCGAGGGTGATGTGCGTGCGCGTCAGGCGCGTCAAGTCGTCGTTGGCGACCAGGCGCGACAGTCCGAAATCCGCGACTTTCACCACGCCGCCCGGTGCGATCAGCACGTTCTCCGGCTTGATATCGCGGTGAATGACCCCGTTGGAGTGAGCGTGTTCGAGTGCGGAGAGAATGGCGCGCACGATAACGAGCGCTTCCGCGGCAGGCAGGGGGCCCTTGCGGAGCACTTCGCGCAGACTCGTACCCTCGACGAGTTCCATGACGAGATACGGACGTCCTTCCGCGTCTCCGCGATCGAACACCGTCACGATGCCGGGGTGGCTCAGCTTGGAGAGGATGTCCGCCTCGCGGTGGAACCGCTGCAGGAACTGGGGATCCTCGGCAAGCGAGCCGGGAAGGACCTTCAGCGCCACCGGGCGTCCCAGGCTGAGCTGCGTGGCACGATAGACCGTGCCCATGCCACCGCGACCGAGCAGCTCGTCGATGCGATAGCCATCAACGGTCCGCCCGACCAGCGGATCGGGTTTCGATTCGCTGATGCGCGTGCGCGCGTCGGGATCAAGGGTCCCGTCCCTCTTGTTTCCGTGTTCCACCGTCATGACCTACCCCATCCCAGTCTGTCGTATTCGTCCCTACTTGTCCGCGATCGGCTCCACCTTCGGTGCCGGGGGCGTGAACTTCTCGCCCTTGGCCGGAATCGGTGTGTCGAGCATCACTTTCGACGTGTGGGCGCTGGCCCCGTCCAACCGTTTGAACATCTTCGGATAACGCTGCACGAGCACCCATCCGAGTGCCGCGCTCACGCGCTTCCGCTGGGACTCGTCCATCGACCAGAAGCCTTCACGACCGCCCGCAATCCAGTTCCCCATCTGGTGCATCGACACGGACCCGGTGAAGTACGTGCGCGTGCCGGGAACCACGTAGTCGACCCAGCCGATCACGCCCTCGTCATTCAGCGTCCCGGTCACGGCCTGTTGGCTGTACGTGCCGCCATGCTTCACGAGGGCGAGGTGCTTCGCGTCGCCGGGCCAGCGCTCCGGCGACGCGATGGTCGTCGGATCCTCCATTTCGTCGTGTACACCGAGCGTCAGGAACAGCGCACTCAGGCACACAAGCAGAACGCCACCGAAGATGAGTGTCACTACGAGCGCGGTGCTCTTGAGCAATCGTGGAATCATCGGGATCAGGAAGACCGACGCGATCGCGCCGACGCAAAGCCACGCGATCTCCTCGTCGCGCCAGTTGCCTTTCGAGAGCACCACTACGATCGTGACCCACAGCGCGGTGATCCCGAAACCGATGCGGTAATCCGGGT
>Ga0070728_10004048_pt1 | contig 15573 bp, 19 predicted proteins | sample tdDd471_FD_66723 | JGI IMG/M metagenome (GOLD analysis project Ga0070728, IMG submission 66723) | Marine sediment microbial communities from the Atlantic coast under amendment with organic carbon and nitrate - tdDd47.1 | ecosystem: Environmental > Aquatic > Marine > Coastal > Sediment | place...
CCCCCGACCGGCGTGGACCCGCTCGCGCCGATGTCGCCGAGGGAGTTCGAAGAGGTCCCGCTGCGGCCGAGCACCCCGGGCGCCGCGCACGCCGAGGCGAGCCAGCGCCTGTCCATGCCGCCGGGCGAGGTCGAGGAGACGCTCGACGAGGCGGACTTCTTCATCGCGCAGGGCCTGCTCGAGGAGGCGCGCGCGATCCTCGCCGACGCGCTGAACAACCACCCCGGCCACCCGCTCATCGGCGAGAAGATCCGCGAGATCGACGCCTCGCTGCAGCGGCAGGCGGCCGCGCACCAGGCGCGCATCTCGCAGGAGATGCCGGTCGACCAGAGCTTCGAGCTCGCCGAGAAGCTCGCCGAGGAGCTCGAGGAGCCCGGGTCGGACGACACGCAGGCCGGCAGCGACGTGCTCGACGTCGAGCAGGTGTTCGCGCAGTTCAAGAAGGGCGTCGAAGCGCAGGTCGGCGCCGAGGACACCGAGACCCACTTCGACCTGGGCATCGCCTACAAGGAGATGGGCCTGCTCGACGACGCGATCAGCGAGTTCAAGCTGTGCCTGACCAACAGCCAGCGCCTCTGCATCGCGCAGACGATGATCGGCCTGTGCCACATCGAGAAGGGCGAGATCGCCGAAGCGATCAGCCACTTCAAGAAGGGCCTCTACGCCGAGCAGAAGACCGAGCGCGAGGAGCTCGGCCTCTACTTCGAGCTCGGCCACGCCTACGAGCTCCTGCACGACCCGAAGGAAGCGCTGTACTACTACCAGAAGGTCCAGAAGCGCGACGACACCTTCCGCGACATCAACGGCCGCATCGACGCCCTCACCAAGCCGCAGCCCGCCGGCAACCCCGGCGCGCTCGAGCTCGCGCAGGACGACATCGACGCGGCGTTCGACGACCTCATGGGCGAGGATTGAGCGCCTTGACGCCAGCCCCCGCTGGCGTAGAGTTCGGCCCTTCGCGGGTGTAGCTCAGTTGGTAGAGCGTCAGCTTCCCAAGCTGAATGTCGACGGTTCGAGCCCGTTCACCCGCTTACTCTACGGCCCCATGATATTCCGGCACGTTGGGGCTCTCCGGCTTGATGTCCCGGCGCAGGCCCACCCGGGGATCCCCACCTCGATCCCCACCAAATCACTCCCGCTGCCCCCTCACCATCCCGACGACGCGGGCCACCGCGCCGCGGCGCTCCTCAAGGGTCACCGCAGAGTAGCGCTCGCCGATCGCCTCGTCCGCGTGGCCGATGAGCGCCTGGCGGACGATCTCGGAGGCGTTCTGCCGGATGAGGTTGTTCCAGGTGTGCCGGAGCATGTGCACCGCCGGCCGCCCGTCGAGCTCGATCCCCGCGGCGTCGCACACGCGCAGGATGGCCTTGCGCGCGTACACGTTCGCCACGTACGTGGCGCCGCGGCGCCTCGAGGGGATCACGAGCGGCGAGTCGCACCCGGTCTGCTGGTGAGCGACCAGCGCGCGCCGGTGCTCGCGCAGAACCTCGATGAGCTCGTCGGGGATCACGACGGTGCGCCGCGACGCTCGAGCCTTCACGTGGCCGACGATCCCGCGCCACTGCGCCCGGCGGACCCGGATGGTGCCGGCCTCGAGGTCGACGTCTCCCCATTCGAGCGCGCTCGCCTCGCCGAAGCGCAGACCCGTCCAGGCCATCGTGGCGACGAGCGCCCAGACGCGGCGCCACGGCTTGGTGACCTCGCCGCGCTGGGTCACACCGAGGCGAGGCCCGGCGGCGAGGAAGCGCCGCAGCTCCTCGATCGACAGCCCGCGCCCCTCGTCCTCGAGGCGCTCGTCCTCGCGCACGTCGCGGCGAACACCGACGCCGGCGACGATGCACGCGACGCGCTCCTCGCGGGCAAAGGTCCGGAGCACGCGCAGCCGGCAATCGAGCGTGCTGCTGGCGTCGCCGCCCTCGCGGCCGCCGGCGAGTGCCTCGCGCACGTCGTGCGGCTCGAGCTCCGCGAGTAGGTAGTCGCCGAGGACCGCCGTCCACCAGGAGACGGCCGAGGCGTAGGTCGACGCCGTGCTCGGCTTGATCGTCAGCCGCTTCTCAGCGAGCCAGCCGGCCAGCGCCTCACCGAGTCTTGCCGGTCCCGCCTCCACCACGCGCCGCCCGCGCTCGCGCAGCCAAGCGGCGCGCTCGAGCGCGCGGTGTTTCGCGGCGCTGGCCGGGCTGTCGGCCTCGATCCGTCGATCGATCTCGTGCTCTCGGCCCGTCTTCGGGTGCCGCACCTTCGCCCGGATCCGGTACACGCCGTCGCCCAGCGGCGTCACCCCCGGGTAGCGCCTCTTCGCTCGCCTCTTCGCCATCTGCCCTCCGTCGGATCCACGCGTCGACGTCGGCCGCGCGGAACAGCAGCACGCCCCTCGCCCCATGACCGTACACCTGCGGACCTCGTCCCCGGCGCACGAGCTTGGTCACCGCGCCCCGGGTGCAGCGCAGGATCGCGGCAACCTCGGAGGTGTCGAGGAGCTGGGGGAGCGCGCTGCGGTCCTCGGCGAGCTCGCCCATCAGCCGCGCGCGATCTCCAGGTCGAGGGTGCGACGCGCCGCGTGCGTCGGGACTCCGCGCAGCGGGGCCCCTGCCGTCGTCCGACACAGCTCCCCGGCACGGGCACCGCAGGTCGGGCAGGCACGGGTCAGCCCGTAGCGTTCTCGCGCGTCGCCGAGCAGGACCTCCAGCGCCTCGCGCTCGTCGTCTCGCACCCGCACGCCGGCCGCGAGCTGCTCGAGCACCGGCAGCGCGAGGAGCACGGGCACGGCCGGCTGGACCCTCAGCTTCGACATCGATCCTCCCGCCAACGCAGCATGACGCGTGCGACCGCGCGCAGGTCGACCTCCGAAAGCGCCTGCACCCCCTCGTGCTCGAATCTGGGGATGACGCGCGCCATGCGCGCCACATCCTCAGGGCGGATGCTCCGGATGAGGGCCGCGGACAGCGGTCCCCGGGACACGAGCTCGACGATCGCCTCCTGCATCAGCAGCGCGCCGGCGTGCGCGTCTGCGCACGAGGTGCAGAGGTCGCGATCCGCGTCGACCCACGCGCAGCCCTCATCACAGGCGTCGAGCTCCGTGCAGCCGCAGACCCGGCAGATCATGACGACGCCTTCTTCTTCGGCGCCTTCTTCTTCGGTGCCTTCGGCGCCTTCTTCTTCGGTGCCTTCGGCGCCTTCATCTTCGACGGCTTCTTCTTCGACGCCCTCGACGCCTTCCGCGCTTCCCGCCTGTGATGCGCGACGTCGACCCCGTAGTGCTTGAGAACCTGGCGCGGGCCAGCCTTCGCGGCGAGCGGGTCGCGGTGCGCGGCTTGAGCGAACGCTGGCGCGAGTACGAGCTCGACGAGCAACGCGAGGAGCTCGCCGCGGTCCATCGGCTTGGCGAGCTTGGTGATCCGGGAGGTGGAGTCGAAGAAGTACGCGGGGACCTTCTGCCCGCGGCTGTTCAGGACCCACCCGACCGCCGACGTCGAGGAGTGCTGAACGGCGACGCGCACGAGCGCGCGCAGCACCTCCGCGTCAAGCTCGCCCGGGCCGTCCGCGATCGCGCTGCGGAGCGTGGCAGCGCACCGCCGAATGACCTCCTCGTCGCGCTTCGCCTTCTCGCGGCGTTTGCGCTCGCGCTCGGCGTGCTCGCGCCTCCTCTCCTCGTAGTCGCCGCTGATGTCCTCGAGCGTGCCGTTGCTCGACCGCGCGCGACGCGCTTCGCGCACGCGCGCCGCACTCTCGGCGCTGTTGGGGTAGCGGTCCTGCACACGAGACCATGCGAGCTCCTCGTCGAGCGCCTCGACGAGCTCTCCCTTGGGCGTGCAGATGACCGTGAGGTCCTCGACGGCAAGCTCGCCGACGATCTCGCGCCACGTGGGCACCTCCGGCTCATCGGGATCGAGGTCCTGGTAGACCTCGGCCGGCTCGTCGAGCGTGACCAATCCGCTGTCGTGCCGGACTTCGCATCCCCAGGCGATCACGCTCTTGGCCGCGTCGCCCTCGAGCACCGTCGCGCCAGCGGCCTCGAGCTCCGCCCTCCGGGCCGTCCACCAGCCATCGACCTTGGCCTCCCAGCACGCGCCGTCGAGGCACAGGTCCTCGCCGTCGGCGTCGCCGAATAGCTCGGCCTGCGCAGCGGTGCGGCGCGGGCAGCTCGCACACGCTCCGGCGTTGGGCACGAGCTGCGCGTCGGCCAGGTCCCAGGGCGCCTCGGCGAGCACACGGCACGCCCGCTTGATCGCGGCGCGAACATGCTGGCCGCTGGCGACGCCGGGCATCCAGTGTCCGTATTCGTCGCCTTCGAAGCCGTCGGGCCAGTTCTCGACCCGGGGCCAGCGCAGGGCCGGGCCCATGTGCTCGACCGCCTGGCGCTGCGGGGCGGCGTCCAGCTGCGCGAGCGCCAGCGCGCCCGTGAGGGTGAGCAGGCCGTGCTCGAGCAGCATCCGGCCCTCGGGTCCCAGTCGCTGCAGCCGAAGACGCGCCCGAACGTAGCTCTCCGAGCGGCCGAGCTTGGCCGCGATCGCGGCCACGTCCCGACCGCGCTCGAGCAGCGCCTCGTACGCGTCCGACTCCTCGAGCGGTGCCACGTCCGCGCGCTGGCTGTTCTCGGCGACCATCGCCTCGAGCGCAGCGACGTCGTCGAGGTCGTAGCGGACGCGCACCGGCACGGTCTTGGCGCCGGCGATGGTCGCAGCGCGCAGGCGGCGAGCTCCGCAGATCACCTCGTATCCGCCGGGCAGCTCGCGCCCGTTGACCAGGCGCAGCGGCCGCACGAGCAGCGTCTGTAGAATCCCGTCGGCTGCGATCGAGTCGGCGAGGTCTTTGAGCGCGTCCTCGTCGAAGGTGCGCCGAGGGTTCAGCTCGCTCTCGGTGAGCTGGCCGATCGGGACGTCCAGAGTCTTCGGCTTCTTCGCCACGGCGCGCCTCAGAGGACCATGCGGAAGGGGATGTCGACGACCTCGGGCCGCGGGGCCTCGTGCTCCTGCAGGTCGCGCTCGAGCTCGCTCGCATCCTCGTCGCGGTCGACCGCGATCCGGGTCACGTAGCAGTGCACCGGTACGCCGGCCTCGGTGTGCCCCTGCCAGACGCGCGCGGGCACGCCGTCGAGGTAGACCATCTTCGTGGTGCTGGTGATCGTGATCTTCATGCGCTCCTCGCGTTCTCAGGGTTCTTGGGGTGCTCGGCCCACTTGCGCGCGTGCGCCGGGCAGAGGTGCTTGTCGGGTGCCGGCGAGCTCGCGCAGCGGAGGCACAGCCCGCGGCTGCAGGTGCGGCCCTGCCTCTTGCCGCGCAGCTTCCAGTCGCACAGGACCTCGCAGCGGCCGCCGCACTCGGTGCACGTGCGGCGGCGCTCGCGGGTGCAGACGATGCCGAATCCCGGGATGCCGTGGCAGGGCATCAGGCCTCCACCTCGACCGCTCCGCCGGCGACGCGCAGCCGGCTGTCGCACAGCTCGAGCACCTCGGGCGAGTGGCTGACCAGGAGCACGCGCTCGGCTCCGATGTGCGCGGCTGCGCGGCGCAGCATCGCGACGTAGCGCCGCGCGTTGTCCGGGCTGAGCGCTGCGCCGCTCTCGTCCCGGATCAACGTAAGCCCCTCGAGGTCGCCGCGGCGGCAGGCGAGCTGCGTGAGCGCGAGCGAGACCGCCTCGCCGAGCAGCACGCACTCGCCGCCCGAGTACGTCTCCGCGCCCGCCTCGCGCCCGGCGACGGTGTCGAGCACGCGGACTTCGAGCCCCTCGAGCTGGCGCTTGCCGTCGGCGCTCCTGCGCGTGGTCTCGATCGAGACCGTCCAGCGGGTCGACACGCACTGGTGCAGGAGGTCGTTGATGCTCGCCGTCAGCTCCGGCCCGGCCGCGTCGATCTCGAGCGCCTGCAGCCCGTCGCGGCCGAGGTCGTTGCCCAGGCGCGTCCACACCGCTTGGCGGCGCTCGAGGCGCACATCCGACGCGTGGAGTTCGGTGCGCCGCGCGGCCAGTAGCTGGGCGCGCTGCAGACGCTGCTCGAGCGTGGTCACGGCCGCGTGCGCAACACGGGTGCTTCGCTCCTCGGCGTCGGCCGCGGCCGCGGCGTCGGAGACGAGCGTCCCGATCGCCGGCGGGGTCTCGGGCAGCGGCGCCGCGGCGAGCGCCTCGTCGGCCGCCGCCCGACGCTCGCGCGCGTCGCGCAGCTGCGGCTCGATCTCCTCGAGGCGCGCGCGGGCGCCACCGAGGGCGGTGAGGTCTCGATCGAGCGTGGCGAACCGCTGCCGCTCCTGCTCGCGCAGCACGCGGTGCTGGGCGACGCTCGTCTGCAGCGCGTCGCCGGCGTCGGCCGCGGCCGCGCGCGCCTGCTGCAGCACCCGCGCGGCGTCGAGCTCGCCCGCGGCCGCCTCGTCGACGGCGACCCGCGCCCGGTCTAGCTCCGCCTGAGCGGTCTCGAGGTCCACGCGTCGCGCGGCGAGCTGCTCGAGCCGCCCGAGCTTGCCCTGCGCGTCCCGCAGGCCGGATGCGAGCTCCTCGATCTGCGACTCGAGCTCGGCTGCGCGCCCGGGCGCCTGCTCGGCGAGCTGGGCGCGACCGTCATCCTCCTCGAGGACCCGCCGCCCGGTGGCTCGTGCATCCTGTACGGTCTCGGCCTCGGTCACGTCGACGAGGCCGTCGCGCAGCGCGTCCACGCGATCGCGAGCGCCGCGCAGCTGCACACGGTGCAGGGCCTCGAGCTCGGCGCGCGCGCCGCGCAGCTGCTCCTCGGCCAGCTCTGCGTCGTAGCGCGCTGGGCCGAGCAGGTAGCCCGCCTCGCGCACCTGCTCGCCGGCGGCGACACGGCGCTCGAGGTCCTCGACCCGCGCACCTGCCTCATCCGCGGCGCCGTTCGCGGCCGCGGCCGCCTCCGACGCGCGCGCCAGGTCCGCCTTCGCGAGCTCGTGCGCGGTGCGCTGTTCCGCACCCGTCGCCTGCACCGCGTCGAGGTCGGCGCGCAGCGCGTCGCGCTCCTCCTCGAGGAGGCGCAGTACGTCCTCGCGCGCGAGGACCGCGCGGGTGGCCGCCTCGCGCCGCTCGAGGTCCTCGACCGCCGCCGTCGCCCGCGCCAGTCGTTCGGCCAGCTCACTCCGGCGCGCGACGCGCTGCTCGGCGTCGGCGCGCATCCGCTCGGTGGCGGCCGCCGTCGCCCGCGCCTGCTCGAGCGCCTCGCGCGCTGCGGCCAGACGCTCGTCGGCGCCGACGGCGGCCTGGCGCGCCGCGGCGAGCTCGGCGTCCAGGTCCTCGACGGACGCGGGCTCATCCAGATCGGACAAGCGCGCACGCACGACGGCCAGCTCCTCGCCGGTACTGCGGCCCCGCGCCCGAGCGCGCTCGGCGAGTAGCTCGAGGTGCTCGATCCCCAGCGCGCGTAGCAGCACCGCCTTGCGCGCCGCCGGCCGCATCCCGAGGAACCCGCGCGCGCCCTGCACCGCGAACATGGCCGACTGCAGGACCTCGGCGGGTGGCAGGTGCGCGGCGGCCCACGCATCGAACTCGCGCAGCTTCGTCGACGACAGCAGCGGCCCGCCGCCCTCGTCGACCACGACGGCCTCCGCCTTGCCGCTGACCGCGTCGACGAGGTGGCGGATGGTGTAGGTCGCCCCGTACGTCCACGTCGCCTCGAGGACCGCGTCCCGCCGCGTCGCGAGCTGGGCCAGCGAGCCGCGCGTGGGGCAGCTGCGGTACAGCGCGCCGGGCCCGGCGAGCTCGAGCAGCGTGGTCTTGCCGGATCCGTTGTCCCCGCAGACGCCGACCAGCGGCCCGGGCACGTCGTCGAGGTCGAGCTCGACGTGGCCCAGGGGACCCATGCCCTGAACGATCAGGCGATCGAGACGCACTAGGCCCCCTGCCCCGTGAACGGGAGGCCGCCGAAGTCGAACGCTGGCACGCCGTCGATGGACAGCGGTCCTTGGAACAACCCGTACGCCGCCCAGTCGCAGCCGAGCGTCGGGACGTAGCGACCGAGGCACTCCTGCTCGACCCGGAAGTCGCCCTCGCGCAGCCGCGGCAAGTGCTCCCCGAACTCCGACCGGACCCGCTCGATCGACATCTCCCGCTTGCAGGCCGGGCACGCGAAGCGCCAAGTCGCCTGGTCGGCGCCGAAGAGGTCGCGGCCCTTGCTCTCCCACTCCTCCCGGCTGACCTCACGCGGCATCGCGCACCTCCACCTCGAGCTCGCCCAGGCCCGCGAGCAGCTCGCCGGCGTAGGTCTCGTCCGGCTCGTCGGCGCGGGCGCGCCACAGCGCCTGCAGCTTGTCGGCGAGCGTCGCGGCCGCGCCGACCTCCGGGGCCCGGGCCCGCGTCTTGGCGATCACCCGCTGCTCGAGCTCGACGCGCACGGCGCCGGCGGCGAGCCAGCTCTGGCGGTAGTCCTCCGCGAGTTCGCGCGCGCGACCGCGTACGTCTGCGGGCGTCTCGTAGCGCAGGCGGATCTCCGCGCCCGCCGGAGCCACGTCGTCGGTCGCATCGACCGCGAGCGAGATGCCGTCCTCGCCGACGGCTACGTGGCCCTCGAGCAGGAGCATCGGCGCACACGGCGTCGACACGCGCTGCCAGCGCACCGACAGCAACTCCTCGACGCGAGCGTCGTCGGAGATCTCCAGAACCGCGTAGCCCTTGTCCTCGATCTCCCCGAACGCGGTGCGGCGCGGCGAGCCGGGATACAGCACGGAGGTGCCGAGATCGCCGCCGGTCGTGCCACCCTCCCATGGCTCCCATGCCTGGGCCATGTGCACGTGCCCCAGGCAGACGACGTCGGCGCAGGCGAGCTCGAGGGCGCCGAGCCCCAGCTCGAAGTCGCAGCCGACCAGCGGCTGACCCGTGGAGACCCGCGAGCCCCGCACCATCGCGTGCGCCAGCAGAATCCGCGGTCCGTCGTGACGGGCGAGCTCGAGCCCCAGCCCTCGGAGCACGTGCTCGAGCGCGGCCGCGGCGCCCTCCTCGAGGAGCGCGCGGCTGTCGACCCGCAAGAACTGCGCGAGGCTCGCGCGCGACGGCCAGGCCAGGCACGCCACGGCGACGCCGGCGACGACGTGCACGGCTGCCGCTTCCTCGACGACGATCGGGTGGCGCGTCCGGAGGCGTTCGAAGATCGAGAGGTCACGCGGCGCATCGTGGTTGCCTCGCACCATCACGACCGGCGCGAGCTCGGCCACGTCGCGCAGCCAGTCGGCGACCTGGGCGCGCTCGAGCGGCGTCGACTTGCGCTCGAAGACGTCGCCGGCGTGCAGCACCAGGTCGACGCCACGCTCGCGCAGGTCCTGGGCGATCCAGTTGTGGATCTGCACGCACTCCTCGAGCCGGCTGGACTGATCGAAGTGCGAGTCGGCGATGAGGGCGACGCGCGTCATGACGCGATCTCCCGGGCGCGCACCCGCTGCTGCCCGTCACCGGCGCAGCGCCTACATCTCGCGCCGCGGACGTCCAGGCCGTACCCGTCGCAGTCCGGACACGCGATCGAGACCAGGGTGGCGCCGGCGATGCGCTGGTAGCAGGCGCCCGCGCACTCCTCGCAGTCCACGCCGCTGTCGCCGTGCACCGCGCCCGTGCCCTCGCACTCGGGGCACTCGATGAGAACGTCCATCAGGCCCCGTCCCCGCGGCGCGCGAGCTCGTCCTCGATGGCGGCCAGGTCGGCTTGGTTCTGCGACCGGAACCGCGCCTTGTCCGGGTCCTCGATCGAGCCGCGCAGGACCCGCGCGTAGAACGCGAGGTCGCTGTCGCTGCCGGCGCTGATCGGTTCGCCGCCCATCCGCCCGAACGGCGGGAAGCGCGGCCCCTCGTCCCGATCGTCGTCGTCATCATCCTCGAGGTCGTCGTCGAGATTCTCGTCGACGGGCGGCTCGGCGGCCGGCCGGACCTGATGCACCTCCCCGGTCCGCTCGTCGACGACGACGTCGTACTGCCCCGAGTCCGGATCGCTCTGCCCGACGGGCGGCGGGGGCGCGACGCGGGGTGTTGGAGCCGGCGCCGGCAGCACCGGCTGACCGAAGAGCGCCTGCGTGCCGCCCAGGAACGCGCCCCGCACCGCGGCGGCGTTCTCTCGGCGCGTCTGCGGGTCGTCGGAGTCGCCGGTGTAGATCGGCCGCACCGCCACGATCGGCTTGCGCTGCAGCTCCGCCCGCGAGTAGCCGTGGCGCAGCCCGAAGCGCTTGCGGATCGCGCGCAGCTGCGCCTTCGTCTCTGCGTGGCTCTGCACGTGCAGCAGCACCTGGCGGATCTGCCCCTCGGCGCGATCCTCGGCTTGGCGGCGCACCTCGGACTTGGACAGACGGTTGTCTTTGTCGTTGCGCCGGATCTTGGCGGCGCAGCGCTCGATGATCTGCTCGACCTGCGGCGAGCCCGGCCGCATGTCGACCTCCTTCTCGCCGACGAAGCTCTCGAGCGCGCCGTCGAAGTGCTGCACGTAGCCGACCGCGCGCCAGCGGCAGTAGCGGGGGTCCGATCCGTCATCGAGCCGGCAAGACAGCGTCGGGTCCCATCGCACGCCCGCGGCCGCCGCGGCGCGGTACAGGACCGGGCCGCCCAGCCCGAGCTTGTCCTGCCCGTCGTCGTCGCGGCCGAGCTTGTAGGTCTCGCGCCCGACGTCGACGAGGATCGCGCTGACGGCTACGGCGACGCCCTCGGGCACCGCCTCGGCCGTGGTCGTGGGCGACACCAAGATGCACCGCTCGGCCGCGGCGCGCAGCGCGGCGTCGATCGCGCCAGCCTCGCGGTGGGTACCGAGCACGCCCTTGGGGACGCGAGCGAGCGCGGACGACCCAACCTTGTTCGTGGCGGCGCGGCTCACCGGTCGCCTCCGAGGGCCGCGGTGGCGAGCGCGACCTGCAGCTCGTTGTTCACCTCGTGGCGCGCCAGCCGCTCCACGAGCTCGGCGCGTGGCCGCGGCGCGATCCCGAACCGCGCGGCCCGCGCCTCGAGCGCGTCCAGCGCGAGCGCGCCGAGCTGCGCGCGGCGTAGGTCGAGCCGGCGCTGGTGTTCGGGCTCTCGGTGGACGCGCGCGGCGCCCTGCAACGCAGCGCGCATGTCCACGCCGCGGTCGGCTTCGGTCAACGCCGTCGCGACGACGTTCTCAAAGGTGTCCATGGTTCGATCCTCCTCTGCCATCAGGCGCGCCCTGCGCGGGTGCGCGTCAGCCATGCGGTGCGCAGCCGCAGCGCAGCGGCGCACGCGTGCTCGGCGCTGGCCCACTCGGAGGCCGGCACCCAGCGCGCTTCGGTCAGCGCCCAGACCTCGAAGCGGTCGTCGAGCAGCTGGTGGCTCGATAGCCGGCGGCAGACGAGCAGCATCCCGCAGTCCGAGCGCAGTCCCCTGTCGCGGCGGCCGCCAGCGACGTAGTGCAGCAGAACGGCGAGCTGCGCGTCGGTGAGCCTCGACCAGTTCACCGCCAGCTCCGGGGCCCGCTCAGTGTCCGAGGCATTCGCGAACCTCCGTGAGCGACGGCCGGCACTGCAGCGGGAAATCGCACCCGATCGCGCTCGTGCACGCCCACGCCACCCGCGCACCAGGCGCGCACGCGTCGAGGTGATGCGCGTCGTCGAGGCGACCGCAGAACTGCCCGCAGTCCACGATCTCGCACGGCCGACACAGGTCCGTGCAGTCGTAGTAATCGAACGGCGGTGCGCAGCCGACGAGGAGCAGGCCGAGCGCGGCCAGACGCGCGATCCACGCATGGCGTAGCCCGCGCTGTCGCGCGCGCGCGCGGCGGCGCTGGCGGCGACGGTGGTGGCGGCGCGCACGGCGACGACGATCGTCGCGGATGCTCATGAGCGCCTCCGGATGGGCATCGGGCCCGGCACCTCGTCGCAGAACACCGCGTGCTCGGCGTCGACGTGCAGGAGCTCGACCAGCTCCTGCACCGCCGCGACCCAGAGGGCGTCGCTCACGCTGGCGACGCCCAGCAGGCGGACCTTCCATCCGACGCTCGGCGCGAGCCGCGCCACCTCCACTGCGGCGACGGCGTCGACCTCGGGCCGAGCGCACGCGGCGGCTATGCGACCCTCCTCGAGGGCCATCGTCACCGAGGACCAGCTCGACAGCCGGACCTCGTGGATCACGACGCGGTCGGCCTCGAGCGAGACCCACCAGAGCTGGGTCGTCAGCGCCGTCACGTGGAGCGGCGGCTCGACGGCGTCGATGGCGGCTCGCTGCGCGCGAAGCTCGTCGAGCACCGCCAACCCCTTCTCCGGAATGGTCGGCCGCATCAGAACGGCTCCGGTTCGTCTTCGACCATGTGCAGGAGCGGCGGCGAACACACCGCCTCGAGACGGGCCAGCGCGTCGACCGGCACCTCGGCCCGCTGCTCCCACCCGCCCGGCACCCGGGCCAGGATCCTGAGAGTCGCGATCCCGCCGTCCGCGGCTCCGTCGAACTCCAGCGCCACCGCCCAGTACGGAGTCGCTGCGGCGAAGGTCGCGCGCTCGCCGTCCAGCACCATCGCCGCCGCGCGCCCTGGCTCCGCGATCGCTCGCCTGCATGTGTTCTCGTCCATGGCAGATGAGGTTGGGCGCGGGGTTTCCAGTTGTCAAGACATATGGAAAGAAATTCGGCGCCGGCACCCTTCCCTGCTCCCTCGGCGCAGCAATCGGGCGATCCGCGACAGTCGCTCGGGGTGGGCGCGATCGATGTAGATGGCGACACCCGGGACAAGTTCGCCTGGCGAGCCGGCACGATGGCGGAGCTCCAGGCCGAGGGCGGCCGCCCAGTGCTCGAGCTGTTGCTGGTCGGCCATGTCCCTGCCGACGGAGACCCGTCCGTCGGACTGACGGGATCGCGTGCGCTACCGCCGATGGCTCATGATCCACTCGGCGGGGATGACCCACTCGGTCCAATGCAACACGTCGTGGCTGGACGTGATCAGGCCCTTGAGCGCCGCTCGCTCATCGGTCGAGAGCCGCTCGAAAGGTCGCCAGTTCCGCTTGAAGTCCTGCCACTCAGGGGGGTCTCCGTGCTGCCGCCGGGTGCGCAGGTAGTCTCGGTAGTGAGGAGCCGGGGCCAAGTCCGCGTCCTCGTAGAAGAAACGCGCGTCGATGCCGAGGGCCTGCACGACGCGACCGATGGTTTTCGCCGACGGCGCCGAGCGGCTCCCACTCTCGAGCTTGGAGACCATCGACGGATGCATGCCCAGCATCGCGGCGATCCGGGCTTTGGTCGCTCGCGGGTGATCCGCCGACAGCTGTTCGAGCAGCAGGACAAGGCGCTCGAGCGGTAGCTCTTCAGGGTCCACGACCCAACCGTGCATCGCATTGCCTTTCCATGTGTCTTGACATTTGGAAACACCCCAGGCACACCGGGGGCTATGCAAGCGCTCGAGCGGATGCGTCGTTGGGTGGCCGAGCATGAGGCCGCGGGGTTGAACCGGACTCAGGTCGCGGCCCTGATCGGCTGTTCGGAGGGTGGGCTCAGCCGCGTGCTCAGCGGAACCCGCGGCGTCGGGGGACGGATGGCCGCGCTGATCGAGCGCGCCACCGAGGGGTGGCACGAGGGCGCGATCAGAGCGGTGGACTGGTACGAGACCGCGGACCCGATGGACGCCACCGCGGAGGGCTAGGTGCCCAACCTGACCACGAGCGCCGCGACCGCAAGGTCCCTACCGAATCGCGTTCCAAATGAGGATCGCGCACACGAGCACAAGGAACGTGGCGAGTCCGGCGCCGACAGCCCCGACTGGGCCCTTGGGCGGGCGAGCGGGCTGAGCAGGCGGGTTGGGTTGCTGGTGAGGTCCCTGAGCAGCGTTGCTCGCAGCGCGCAGGGCTCGCTGGTTGGCGTTCCTGACCTGCGCGGGGATCGTGATGAGGTCGACGATCAGACCGAGCCCGCAGAGACCCACGGTGAAGAGGTAGAGGAGGCCCATCCCGGCCTGCCCCAAGTAGAACTTGTGGGCGCCAACCGCTCCCAGGAAGAACCAGAGCAGGTACGCGACCCCCACGTCCTTTTGCGGAGCGCCCTGGACGACGACGATCTGCGGCCCGGACATGGATCGATGATACGTGACGGCACACGCCGCCGTCATCCGGGGGCCGAGTGACGAGGGACGCCGCCGCGCTCAGCTTCGTGGAGACCGGCGAGCTCGACGTCGAGCGCGCGGCGGCATGGCTCGCCCGTTGTCGCGACGTCGACGACGTACGCGACGTGCGCGACAAGGCGCGGGCGATCGAGATCTACCAGCGCGCGCGCGGCGCCTCACTGGCTGCGCAGCAGGACGCGGCCGAGATCGCGCTGCGCGCCGAGCGCCGGCTTGGCGAGCTGTGCGTGGCGGTCCTCACGCCAGGCAGAAAACGGTCGCACGATGCGACCGTTTCTCTTTCAGACCTCGGCATCTCGAAGTCTCAGAGCTCTCGCTGGCAGAAGCTTGCGGCGATCCCCGAGTCGGACTTCGTCGCCCACGTGGGGCGGGTACGCGAGCGCGGCGAGCGGCTGACCACGAGCGGCACGATCACGGCGACGAGCTGCGCCGAGCACGCGCGCGCGGTGGCGCTGTCGCAGTGGAACACGCCCGACGACCTGGCCCGCCGAATGGTCGAGCTCGCCGAGCTGGCGCCCAACGCCTGCGTGCTCGAGCCCTCGGCGGGCACCGGCGCGATCGTGCGCGCGGTGCGCGAGGCGCTGCGCTACGCGCACGTGACGGCCTACGAGCTCGACCCGGCGCTCCTCGAGGACCTGCGCGAGCACGCGCAGGTCGTACACGAGGGCGACTTCCTCGCCGCGCCGATCCCCAGCCGGCGCTACGACGCGTCGATCCAGAACAGCCCCTACGAGGGCGGTCTCGACGGACGCTTCCTCGAGCGGGCCATGGCCTGCGCCGGCGTCGTCGTCGCGCTGCTGCGCACCAACGCCCTGCACGGCAGCGACGAGCGCGAGGGGCAGGAGGGCCGCTACGAGCAGGTCTGGTCCAAGGTCAGCGCCGGGCAGTGGGCGCTGACCCATCTGCGCTACCTCCGCAAGCGGCCGCAGTTCGAGAGCGCCGCGGCCACTCAGGTCGGGGCCAAGAGCGACTTCGTCGTCGTGCGGCTCGAGCTCGCCGAGGACGGCTTCGCTCGCCGCGGCACGGACGTGGACTGGTGGTGATGGCCGCGCCCGCACGAGGCCCCCGCTGCGCGCTGTGCGACGAGCCGGCGACGAACGGCCGCTACGGCGAGACGGGCCGCTGCGATGCGTGCGCGGGCCATCACCTGTCGGGCCGCGACGCGCTCGTGCACCCGACCACTCGCTACGATGACGACGTCGCCGCGCAGCTGTGCGTCGCGGCGTTCCCCGACGGGATGACGCTCGAGCAGGTCGGCGAGGCGCTCGGGCTGACGCGCGAGCGGGTGCGTCAGATCGAGAAGCACGCGCTGCGCCGGATCGCGCTCAAGCTGCGTCAGCTCCGGTCTCGGGCACCCGCCGGCGCGCTGGAGATCGACGCGCTGGCCGCGCGGTTCGGCCACGCACCTGGCGAGGGCCTGTCGCGCCTGCAGGCCTGGCACGACAGCCCGTCGGGCCACCCCCGCCGCGGTCTCGTCCGCCGATCCCCCGTTCGGCCGTCCGAGCAGCCGGCGCCACCTCGCCCCGACCCCCCCCCCCCGGGGCGGACGGTGGCGCCGGCTCC
>Ga0070728_10004049_pt1 | contig 15569 bp, 11 predicted proteins | sample tdDd471_FD_66723 | JGI IMG/M metagenome (GOLD analysis project Ga0070728, IMG submission 66723) | Marine sediment microbial communities from the Atlantic coast under amendment with organic carbon and nitrate - tdDd47.1 | ecosystem: Environmental > Aquatic > Marine > Coastal > Sediment | place...
TAAAGGATTTTCCAGAGAACATCCGGCTATTGATTTGCTGCGGCATAAGCAATTTATCGTGACCAGAAATTTTACAGATAAGGAGGTCAAAGCAGACAATTTTCTGGAAGAAGTAGTCACTACTTTTTGCCGAATGCGCCCCTTCTTTGATTATATGAGTGAAGTCTTGACGACAGACGCGAACGGCTTACCGCTGGAGTAAACCTATGCTGAATTAATCGGAGACTTTACCTAGAAAAGCTTGGAAAATCGTATCCACCTTTCCTTCTAGTTGACGTTGCTGTAACCACTCGTCGACATAGGCCTTCCAGATCAAATCACGAGGCAGCAAATAGGCTTTCTCAAACTGATTGAACGTCTTACCTGGCATACAAGGGCAGAGTAGGGGAGACTGCGCACTTTGTAGAAGCACTTCCTCTTCATCGGTAATCATTACATCGGCTTCGCCTTCAATAATAGCCTGAAATATGGTCGTGTTTTCTGGATGCATGATGAGCTTTGCTTTACTAATATATTGTCGGGCAAAAACTTCATTGGTTCCGCCGGGGTTCACGATTACCTTGACCTTTTCCTCGTCGATATCTGCTAGCGAATTGAATTTGTCTTGATCTTCGCATCTGGCTATAGGTGTTTTCCCACTAACCGTATAAGCTTGTGAGAATAAGCCCTGTGCCTGCCGACTTAGTTTTTTGGAAATGCCACTCATACCAATATGATATTTACCAGCCTTGAGATCTGCCATGAGCGTGGGCCAGGAAGTGGGAACCAGAATGAGCTTTACCCCCAAACTATGGGCTAAATCTTTGGCCAATTCTATGTCAATTCCTTCATGTTGCCCGTTGGGTCGCAGGTGACTGTAGGGCTGATAATCCCCTGTCGTACCGACTCGAAGCTCACCCGATTGAATGACCTGATCCAGGATACTGTGAATAGATGCAGGACGATGACAGGCTGAAATCATCCAAACAATTAATCCAATTTGGAGTATTCGTAGGACGTTTTTCATTAGTCTTGCTTTCTTAATATTTTACCGGCGTTTACATCCAACCATTGGCCAGCTTCCCGGACTAATTTTCCATTGACAATAATAAAGTTAAAGCCAGTGGAGAGTTGATAGGGCGAATCGTAAGTGGCTTTCGCCTTCACTTGTGTTTCATCAAAAACTAGGACATCTGCTTTGTAACCAGGCGCGAGTAAACCTCTTTTCTTCAAGCCAATGGTCTTGGCCGTCATCTCTGTCATTTTGTGAATGGCCCATTCCAGCGGCAGTAATCTTTTTTCGCCCACATAACGTTCAATAATCTTAGCAAAGCTCCCATAGCCACGAGGGTGACGCATACGGGGAGATCCATCCGTGGAATACATGACCAATGGGCTGGCAATAAACTGTTCTTGTAAAGCTTCATCCATGATAAAATAAGCGCCAGAGGCCCCAGTAGGTCCGATTTCCATCAGCACATCAACATAAGACCTATTGGTAGCCTCAGCAATTTCGGCTAAGGTTTGTCCGGCGTATTCTCCCGTACCCAATAAGGTGGCTTCTGGACCATTCCTTTGTTGTACTCGATTATAAAGGTATTCCCGCAACTCCTTTTTTCGGCTTACTTTGGCCTTGTTGAAATCCGCCTCCATTTTTGCCCACTTCGGGAAGAGAATGCCAATTCCCGTAAAGCTGGCCATGTAGGGATAAACATCAGCGGATAAGAAAATACCATCCGCATGGGCCTTATCAATCATGGCTAGTATTTCTTTTGCCCTTTCTGGACCTTTGCCATAAACGACTTTTAAGTGTGCAATATGTACCCTGCAATGCGCTCCTTGTCGCATCAGTTCTTCAATACTCTCTTGTACGGCCTCATCATCTTCATTACGCATATGACTCATGATAATTCCATCCTTTTGACCAATGGTCTTAGCCAAAGAAATGAGTTCTTCTTCTGGCGCAAACAGACCAGGAACATACTCTAAACCTGTACTCATACCATAGCAACCTGCTTCCATTGCCTTGTTCAATAGCGCATTCATCTCCGCCAACTGCGCCGCATCGGCTTGTGCTTTATCTGAAATTCTAGCCATTCTTCGCAAAGTACCATGTCCAAGCAGATAGGCAATATTGGGTTGGAGTTCTTCTGCTGCCATTTGATCAAACCAGGTGATGGGATCGGCTGAAGAGGCCCCAAAGAAGTTGGGGCTGGAACCGTCTTGCCCGAGTACAATCGTGGTAACGCCCATGGCTAAGAAATTCAGCATGGAGGTGTCTCTGAGCGGATCGCCATGGGCATGAGCATCAATAAAACCTGGACTAATCACTTGTCCAAAGGCAGGAATGATCTTTTGGACATTTATCTTATTGGTATCGACGGTTCCTACAAAAGCGATTTTATCTTCTTTAATGAGGACATCTCCAATGAAGGGAGCTGCCCCCGTTCCATCAATAATCCGACCATTCTGGATCAATACATCAAATTGCTTAGTATCACCAATCAAACGATCAAATTCGACTTCTTCAGGAGATTGGCAGCCAAAACTGGCTAGTAAAATAAAGGAGAAATAGAGGTATTTCGGAAATTGCATTTTATTGGATAATTTCTTGTTCTAATTGAGCTAGATAATCGGCTGTAAAATCAGCTCCAATACCGACACCATCAGGGACATTTACAAGGCCGTGTTCTCCGTAGGAGATACCGCCTATGACGGGATCTTCGGCGTGCATCAGGGGAGAATCCATGTCAAAATGGATGATATTGGAACAAGCTAGTACAAAATGTGCTAATGCAGAAATCCCGAGGCGGGTTTCTGAAAAACAACCTACTTGCGAATAAATCCCTGCTCCCTCAGCAATAGCTGCTATCCGCAGTGCATTTCTAATGCCTCCAGATTTGGACAATTTTATATTAAAGTAATCTACCGCCTGCCACTGGGCTAGCCGCTGTGCATCATGATGATCAAATAAGGATTCATCTGCCATCAAGGGAATCGGGCTTGTCTTTCTGATGCTGGCCAAGCGATGAGCATTCCAGCGAGGAATAGGTGCTTCGCAATGTTCGATGTCGAAGGGTGCTAATGCCTTTAGGGTCGCTTTGGCTGTGGTTTCGGACCAAGCTTGATTGGCATCGATGCGCAGTGGCAAAGCCTGGCCGATCACTTTCCTGATTTCACTGATCCTTTTTACATCTTCCGCTGTTGTACCGCCTAGCTTAACCTTGATGTCTCTAAAACCTTGCTCGACAAAAGATAAAGCTCCAGCTGCCATGTCAGCTGCTGTGCCTAGGCTGACGGTCATATCTGTATGAATAGTTTTCTCCCGACTTCCACCCAAAAAAGCATATAAAGGGAGTTGGCAATATTTGGCTGCCAGATCATAGAGGGCCATATCAAAGGCGCTCTTAATACAGGGATTTAGCGTAATCGCACGATCTAGTTCGTCTAGGCGATCCTCAATAGCCAAAGGGTTTTTACCAATTAGGAGGCGGGATAAAAGCCGGGCCACTGCGAAGTTTGTTTCCTGTGTTTCGCCGTGAATAGTGGGGAAGGGGCTGCACTCGCCTATGCCATAAATATCTTGGTTGGTATGAATTTGAATGACCGTGTTTTCTGCATGGGTAATGGGGCCCAATGAAATCACGAAAGGAGATTTCAAGGGGATGGTCATTTTATACAGCTGAATCTTGGTAATCTGCAGGCTTGAAGGCATGGCTATTCAGTAACTTTGATGATAAAATTAATCGGCTATTAGCTTAAATATGGCTGTTTTGACTCGTTTACTCGGCTGGCCATCCGGAAGTTTCTCTTCCAATACAAGTGATTGTGCTTCAATCGAATCGAATACTTCTTGTAGGTTGCGAATGGGGGACACCGGGATGTTTTCGGCTTGGAAACGGGCAAGCAATTCTTCAGCCGTCCAACGCTCAAAGGCAGGGGCGAGGAGGGCAATCAGGGCGGCACGATGCTGTAGGCGTAATGCATTGGTGGCAAAACGAGGATCATCCTTTAGGTCGAACAAGCCCAGTGCGTCCAGGAGTTTTTGATATTGTTGCTCGGTCCCGGTAGCTAGAATCAAGGGTTTAGTATCCTTGGTGTAGAATATATCACCATAGGGAGCGATATTAGGATGTTGGCTACCCATTCTTTGTGGAATCTTTTGGAGGTTGAGCCAATTGGCGGCTTGATTCGCTAGTGAAGCGATACCCGTGTCAAATAATGAGGCCGTGATATGACTACCTTTTTGGGTTTTAAGCCGCTGTATCAGCGCTAATAAGATGCCTTCTTTCAACTGGTGAGCGGCCAAGATGTCGATCAGCGCGACGGGCATTTTTACCGGCTGGCCTCCCGCTTCTCCATTCATATACATCCATCCTGTTTCGGCTTGCATGGCCACATCAAAACCAGGCCGGGGGTCTCCATGTCCATAGGCGGTAATACTGGCATAGATGAGACTAGGGTTTAAAGCCCTGAGGCTGACGGCATCCATCCCATACTTTTCGGCAGAGCCTGCTTTGAAATTGCTGATAACAATGTCGGCTTCCTGGATGATAGCCAGGGCCTTATCTCGTTCGGTAGGGGCGGAGAGATCAATCATTAGGTGGGTCTTATTCCAATTGGCACTATGGAAGTAGGCGGAATAATTTTTAGTGGTATCTTCTTGCGGGAGTTTCCAACTTCTGGTTACATCACCACCTGTTTTCTTGTTTTCTATCTTGATGACTTGAGCGCCTAGTTCGGCAAAAAAAAGTCCTACCGCAGGTCCTGCCAAAACGCTAGCCAATTCTACAATTTTAAGATCTTTGAAAACGGCATTCAGCTCCTGCATCTTTTTTCCCAAATATACAAAAGCCACCTTACAGCTTGGCTGCAAGGCGGCTCATTTTCACTTATCATTTGAAATTTTATACCTAATAGGATTGGGAAGGTTTAGGGTTTAGAAGTAAGTACCCATGTAAACGTTAAACTTTTCAACCTTCAACAACTTCCAGACGCATATTGAGCTAGTGCTTACCCCATAAAGCGACAGTCGCTTTATCTGTACGTTTCTTAGAATCATACAAGAAGACCACTTTTTGGATCACTCGCTTTCCACCGCCATCTAGTTGAATCACTCGGGTTTCACCGCCGGCTGGGATGTTTTTTCTAATGCGTACATCTTGCTTGGTTCCATTCTTGAAGTGGATGATACAACGGTGCATGTTGATGGGGCCGTCTTTGATTTTTAGTTTGATAGCCGTGAACAATCCTTGCACCAAAGTTACTTTGACCTCGTCTTTGTCTAGTCGAAAATCAACTTTTTTCTGTCCTAGTTTGTCCCATTTAGTAACTGGTGGGAAGCTAGGGTTGTTGGCAAATGTCGTGGCTGATTGGACTAAGAATAATGCTGCTAGAGCCACCATTAATTTAATTGTTTTCATCATAAAGGTTTTGAAGTTATTAATTCTTTTACGATGACAAAGTAACAGGTATTGGATAGGGATTCCTTCACCCGAATGGGTGATTTTTGAAGATTGGTGATGATTTTTATATCTAAAAATGGGGAAGCGGAGGCTTAGACTTCAGAAGTTTCGTAAGGGATGGTGAGCAGGAACTCCCACTAATACTTAACGAGCCGGCTTTCAAAAAAACGGGATAATACAACGGCAAGAATAGCCAGAGCTGCAATGCCACCTTCCCCATCGCCAGCCATCGTATGGGCGGTAAAAGCCATTACTGCATCAAAGAAAAAACCAGCATAGGCCCATTCCTTGAGCAGTGCCGATTTTTTACTGAGTATGGCGGTCACACCCAGCAATTTAACGATGGCTGAGGGATAAACCATCCAAGTGGGAAAGCCCAGTCGGACGAAATACCCCTCAGCGACCTCATAGCTGAACAAATACATTAGGGCTGAAAAAGTGAATATGATGCACATTAATCCAGTAAAACCCCAATACAAGTATTTGTCTCTTTTCATCTTATTTGTTTTTCGTGAGGCTGCCTTCGTAATAGGCCAAAGCCTTTACGAGGTCCTCATCTTTTTTCAGGTTAAGCTTATTTTTCTTAATGTAACCTTTAAGCCGTGGCGATTTAAAAAACGCGACTAGTTTTTTGCTATTTCTGCTTACCTCATGCATTTTGCCCGCCTTGAAAACAAAGTATTTCGTCTTGTTGATAAATTTAGAGCGAGATTTGGAGGCACCATATGTCGCCACTTCTTCTTCTTTCAATTTGGATTCAAATTTCTCCAAAAACTGCATGATATCACTTTGATAGACCGCTCGGTAATAGGTCAAATCGACAGGAGTAACCCGATTCACAAATACCTTCTTTTCCCCATCTACCATAATCTCTACTCGGTTGTACAAGTTTTGATTTAACTGAATAGTTTTCTCATCTTCTTTTATCTCTAGTAGACCAGATTCTCCATTGAAATTAATGCTGGCGTGCGGCAATATTTGATCCTTTATATCATGTAAATGACCTTTGTTCCAACTCTTATAGAGGTAAGGGGACCCTTGTACTTTGCTGTAACGCTGTTCGGTTAATACCTCATTATTACTATTGTACATCGGTTCGCTTTGTGCAAAGGTCAGCTGTACAGAAACTAATAGGCAACTGGCCAATAAAAAAAGAGCATTGGGTTTGATTTTGGTGATTTGCTTATTCATTCTTAATAATTTTTTTGGTGAATACTTGATTATCTACCCTTAGACTTAAAATATAAACACCTGCTGAGAGGCTAGCCACATCTACACTTAATGATTTACCAGTGCCCGCTGTTTGTTGCAGCACAACTTGCCCAAGAGAATTACTGAGCGTAAGCTTGATATTACTGTCAAATAGTTGATCACTCTGAATATAAATCACTTCCTCAACCGGGTTGGGGAATATCTTGATCGTCGGATTCGGGTTTTCATCTAGGTTTTCCACAGCTGTTGTTCCTAAGTCTAGGACTTCAGAAATACGATTACAACCCCCTACAAAGGTCAAAACAAAATAAACAGCGGGGTCATTTTCGTACAGATAGACGCGGTTTGTCTCTCCTGGAATTGGCGCATAATTCTTATACCATTGGTAGCTATCGCCCAATTTCAGGCTAACGAGTTGCGTTGAGTTCTGAATAATTGTATTGACTTCTATGTCAGACTCTACCACTTCGATGGTTTGTGAAAAACCGGTAAAATTATCGAGCCCATCCGTGATTTCTAAGCTGATTTCATAAGTGCCTGGGGTAGCGAAGAAATACTCTGCCTTCGCCCCGGTGGCTACTTCCGAGCCATCTACAAACCACTTTTGTACTTGGACATTACCTTCACTCAAATCTTCAAAGAAAGTAATGCCATAGGTACAAGCATACTGTACATCAAAATTGGCAAACAATAAGGCGTCGCAAGCTCCTACAAACCAATTGAGCGAGGATTCAATTTGGCTATTTTCACCGATACTCACCGAGGCACTTCCTCCTAAATCTAGGTCTAAGATATCTAGATAATCAAAACAAAACTTTTGATGAGGGGTTACGGCTAAAACGCCATTGGGCCCTTCACTAGTACCTACCATTTGAATCATTTGACCCGCCGTCGCCTGTAGATCAATATCGTCTACCTCAATTACTGAGCCACTCTCTATTTGTAATTCAGTCGCTTCTTCCATATCCAGGCGGTCGATCGCTAAATTGGTCCTCAATTCTAATAGCCCTTGATTGACCTGAATCTCTCGGAAGTTTGCATCAGAAGCACTAATACTGAGTTGGCCTTGCTCGACTTGTACCAGGGCCTGGATTCCGATACCCGGTGCTTCCAATACTGAAGAAAGGTTCTCATCATTAATAAAAAGGGAAGAGGATTCTGTATCCGCCCAAATGGCTCCCACTGCCAGTGTTAAGGCTTCAAAATTTTCAATAGAGCTATTATCAATTTGTAGCCCGGCATTGGCACTGACTTCAATCGAGCCAATGCGTAATTGACTAGTTTCTGCAAAGAGATTACCCCCTTGAATGCTGAGTGATTGCGCGCGTAATAAGTTGGAGTTGACCGCCCAGGTAGCTTGGTTATTACTGCTTAAGACTATGTCTAAAGTACTAGAAATGGATTCATCCAAATCTAGTACCTGAGTTGTACTAGCAGGACTATCAAGGATGAGCGAACCATTGCTTAACGTAAAGTTTTTGGAAGACAGCAAGACCGTTCCACTTGAAGTCAAACTATTGCCACCGTATGCAAAAGTCACCTTCTTGCTATTAATCCCCACGATACCTGCTACCGAATAATCGGCATCTATCGTAACGGTATGCTCATCATTTGGGAAAGAGTTATCATCAAATATGAGCTTATAGGTAGGGCCAGGGGTGACATTGGCCGGTTGCCCGCCAGAATTGAGTGACCAATGACTTTGATCTGACCAGTTTCCATCACCACCAATCCAATACAGACTGGTAATACCCGGATCTTCAGAAGTGTATCTTACTACCAGACTAAAATCTTGTTTACCACTTTGCAGACTCCCCTTATGCGTTACACGCAGGAAATAGCGACGGGGCTGAGGATTATTGAATTCTATCTTTTCTACATTGTCTCTGAAGTTATCGCCCCTTGAAGCGGCCTTTCCCGGAATGACTGGGTCTAGAATCCAAGGAGAAACCTCATTACCCAATTCATCAAGGATACGCATATCCAAATCATTGACCAACATTAAATCGGAAGGATCAAGAGAGGCTGCGACCGGAGAGCCTGCGGGGTCGGTCCAAGCGATAGTAGCCGTGATTTTTTCACCAGCGACAGGATTGAGTTCCATCTCGAATGTCTGCTGATCTTGCAGTGTCTCTTCTAGTATAAAGGAATTGATGTTGTCCTTGGCAATAATGTGATCTACTGCATCTTCCACATTAATCATGCCCCAGCCGAAGGAGTAATCAGGGCCTGGATTGCTCCCAGCCTCCATAGCGGTTTGAATCATCAAAGCCTTGAGGCTAGCTGATTTAAGGTAGGTATTGTTGAATTGTTTGTAAGCTTCGTTGATGAGCATCGTAGCCCCGAGTGCACCTGGTGAGGCCATAGAAGTCCCGCTTACGATGCCGTAGTCTTGATCTCCCTCTTCACATTCTGCACTGTAAATATTGACTCCGGGAGCAACTAAGTCCGGCTTGATACGGCCGTCATCTACTGGTCCCCAACTGCTGAAATTACTCATTATGATATCCTGTGGATCAGTATATTCCCCTACTAGTTTTTGGACAGCCCCAATCACAAAAATATTCTTGGCCACTCCCCAATCAGATATACAATCAAAGGGACCGTCCGGAGCTTGAGGGCCATTCCCGAGGTCATTTCTATCATTTCCAGCTGCCTTGAATATGGAGTAATAGGGAGCACTATAGGCAATGGCATCAGCCGTCCGTGCAGCAGAACTATAAAATCCAAAACGATAGTCTTCTTCATTGCTGATGGAGGGGTCTCCAAACCAGGTATTACCACTCCAGCCTGTTCCAATTCCATAGGAGTGGTTAGAGCCAAGAAGGTCTTCATTCAAGGCCTCTATAGTCATTTCTTGGAAAAAATTATTCCACCAGTAGGCTTTACCAGTAGCTTCATAGAGGTAACCCTGTGCGCTTGGATCTACCCCCCCTGCTATTACAGTTCCAATGGTATGGCAGGCATGGTCATCAATATCAGATCCTCCAGTGATTGAAAGTCTATTTTGATATTCAACATGTGTCCTCAAAGCTGTACCAGCATCCCAGACTGCGATGCGGATGCCTTCTCCAGTGATATTCAATCCAAAACGACCCCCTTCACGTACTTCATCTGCATTAGTACTTTGCACAGAACCCTCATTGTGGGTGGTGAGAAATACAGGTTGTCCGTTTTCTATGTCATAGATCATAAAGGTGTTACCATTTTCCTTAAAGGTGCGACTTTCTTTGGGGTGTTTTTTGAGATAGTCACTGACTCGTTTATTACGAGCTTCATCTTTTTGCTTGACTTCAACTAAGAGCGCTTTGAGAGCGGCTTCATCCTTTTCGTAGTGAAATTTTTGGGCCAATAGCGGTGAAAAACCTATTGTTAATAATAGGCAGAAGAGCAGGAGTTTGTTTTTCATATTAATCGCATTATACTTATACTAAGGAAATCATGCTAAAAGTAGGCGTTTTACTACTCATAATCAGTATTATTGGGTGCAAAATCTGTGTGTTTGACGACCTTAGCCAGTATCGAATCAGATTGGCCAATTCTCCGAATCTAATACTACGTCCTAAACATAAAGAGCCCCATCCGATGTGCGAATGGAGCCCTTTATTGCGTTATAAACTATCCTATTTAGGAGTCATTATTACTTCAGCAGTGTCCCCCCAACCACTTAGCCAAGTGTAGGTGATGACACCGGTTGCTTCGTCCACTGTACCTGCAGCTGAGAAAGTATTCCCGAATGGCTCTCCGGTTTCCGCAATAGAAACATTATTGCACACATCAGATACTGTCGTAGACAAGTCTGTATCCGCCGTAATGCCATATACGTCGTACCACTCCAGGTACATGCCGGCACTCCAATCAGAAATGGAATAAGTTCCTTCACCACTACCAGCGGTTAATGTCACTTCACTAGAGACTGTAGTTTCAGTTGGACAGCAAGGGTCAGTAGAAGTACCTGTACTAGTAGTTACATAAGTCCCTTCCAAATCAGACATGCATAGCACCTGCATTACGTGAGAAGCCGTAGCATAATTTGGATTAATAGACACATCACCACCAGTTAGATTGATGACCAATGTAGGTGTTTCACCAGGATTGATATTATCATCTAGAAAAGTGATAGGCAATTCAGCGGTACTTGAGTTAGCTTGAATAGTACCTGAAGTTCCACTCAAAGTATAGTGAAGGTTTTCAATAGCCGTGCTACTAGCATCTACTTCGAATGTAAAGTTGATGGGGCTGGCAGAATGTGCGGCTCCCAAATTCACAATAAAACCACTAGGAACACCAACACCATCATTTACGCGAAGATAAGAGTAGGTTCGTGAACCAGTAACGGTTGTCGCTGCATCCAATTCCAGGTATTCCTCTGTGTAAAGGATATCTGTACCTGGGTCTTCACATGCTGTGAAGGTAGCAGCCATGATAATAATTAAACTATATAAAATCTTTTTCATTTTAAACATTTTAGAGTTCAAGAAGGTGGAATAATTAATAATGAACAATTGATAATGAATAGTTAATAATTAATAGTTGATAATGAACAGTTAATTATTACTCATTAATAATTCTTCATTACCCATTAATAATTACCCATTCTTCCTAATACCCAGGGTTTTGCACCAAAAATTCATTCAAACTCAATTCTGCTTGTGGAATTACACCCAATAGTCGGAAATCAGAGTAAGATAGGTCGGGTACATTAGCCGTAGCAGGCTTTGTAATATCCATTCCATTACGCTTAAGATCAAACCAACGGTGACCCTCCATCGCAAATTCTACTCTTCTTTCTTTCATGATCAAAGCCTCTAAATCAGCACCTGTCGCATCAGTGGCTGGCAAGCCTCTAGCTGCTCTTAGGCGATTGATATGCTCCTGGGCTTTAGCGGCATTTCCACTTTTAGCATAACCTTCTGCGGCAGTCAACAGCAATTCCGAATAACGAAGGATGGGAATGTTTTCTAAGAAATCACCCTTCTCACCTTGCCATTTTTCGCACTTAGCTGTACCAGCTGGGATTCCATCGATTCGGCTCCAAATGGTATCGCGAAAGTCACCTGCTTCGCTATCAAGCGTTTGGATCAATTCTACACTGCCTACTAAGATAAATTGTGAACCCGTTGCGTTGTTAGAAAGGGTACTCATGCTATTGTTTACACCATCAACGGTGGACCAGTCAGTAGACCGAATTTCAGCTTCATAAATAGATTCTGGGTGCGGGATAGCAGCCCAAGAATCGAAGTAAGCAGCTTTACCTTCAACCAATTGTGCAGAAGTTTTACTCATCGCCAGCTCGGCTTGTGCAGCTGCTTCTGCCCATTTGCTGTTGTATAGATATACACGAGACAATAAGGCATGAGCTGCGTCTTGACCTACACGAAAAGGTGCATTGGAGCTAACCGTAGGTAGGAGGCCGATAGCAGTAGTAAGATCAGTTTCTAGCAAGCTGTACATTTCTGTATTTGTTGCTCTTGGCTTCACATCAATGGCATCAGATACGCCTTCTGTGGATTTGACTCTCAAGGGAACAGTTAAGTTGAACCCATTCACCTCTTTACCTGGCTCATAACCATAAATACGAGCCATATCGTGATAATTCAAGCTTCGGAGAAATAAAGCTTCTCCTTTCACCTGGTCTTTCAAAGCCACATCAGCAGCTGGAATCTCTTTCAACTGATCGATTTGGCTAATAATTATATTTGCATCATTGATTCCCACATAATTGCCCCATCGCCCCATATGGCTACGAACAGCATTTACGTATTCATCTTCATAACGTCCTGTACGGTTGTTGAAATCGAGATTGTCGGCTAAGATTTCAGGCGCGACGATCCCATTTTGCCCCATCCAACCGAAAGCATGTACTCGGTTATAGGCTGATAAAAGCACCGACTCGAAGCCAGAAACTTTGTTTAAAACATCTTCTGGCGCTAATGATTCTGGATCAGATACTACTAAAGCTTCTTCACACGCAGTGCCAGATAGCATTATAGCAACCAGAATGAATATATTTCTAAATTTCATTGTTCTTAAATTGAATGTTTAAATGCCTAACAATTGCCTAAAAGGAAACATTGATACCAAAAGAATACTGCTGACCTAGTGGGAATACAAAGCTTGTACCACCACCGAAAGCTTGTCTTGTTCCAACCACCTCGGGATCAATTCCGTCATATTTGGTCCATGTCAGCATATTTAAGCCTTGCGCAAATACTGTAATGCTACCAATGCCTGCTTTCTGCATCAAGTTAGAAGGGAACTGGTAAGCTACTTTCACTTCTTTCAAACGCAGGTATGTACCATCAGACAAATATTGAGTAGTGCCCGCTAAACCGAAATCTTGTTGGCCAACACCTTCAATTACTCCACCATCAACAGGTTTATGCACACTGGTAACGTCTCCAGGGTTTTTCCAGTAATTCAACTGAGATACCAATTGGTTATCAGGATCAGCACTTGCTGAAGCTAAAGAATATAGGTCATTATTAAAGACTTTGTTACCACCTTGGAATTGTAAGAAACCATAGATAGATAGTCCTTTATAACTCCACTCCGTTCGGAATCCGCCAAAGAAGTCCGCTAAAGGACCATCATATTGTCTTACATCTTCTGCGGTAGGAGAATAGGTAGGAACACCAGAGGCATCATATGCCATAACTCTTCCATTTGCAGGGTTTACACCAGCAAAAGGTAACAAGTTGTAGAAAGAGATTGGCTCACCAACGATTAGAGATGGATATCCTCCGGAGAAAATAGTATCTCTACCGTCATTCAAGGATACCACCTTATTAGACTGTAGCGACAAAGTACCACCAACACTCCAGCGGAATCCGCCTGTATTGGCTACAACTACATTTAATTCAATATCAACACCTTGGTTTTGGATTTCACCAACGTTTTCAGTAATGGACGCGTTGGAAATACCTGCAGCAGCAGGAATCTGAGTACCCAATAATAGGTCCTTATTATTTTTCTTCCACAAGTCAATCGAACCGTAGATTCTATTGGCAAATAGAGAATAGTCTAATCCCAAGTCTAACTGTTCAGCTGTTTCCCAACCCAAAAGGTTGTTCGCCAATTTAGAAGGAGCCAAACCAGGAGCGCCTAAATACTGACCCCTAGTACCAAATTCAGGAAGAGCAGCGAAATCTCCAATATCTGAGTTACCAGTGATACCCCAAGAAAGACGGAGTTTCAATTCTTCCAACCAGTTTACATTTTCTAAGAAGCTCTCAGCTCCAATTCTCCAACCAAGAGAACCAGAATAGAATAGTCCCCAGCGATTATCGGCACCAAATCTAGATGATCCGTCATAACGAACGGTTCCATTAGCAATGTACTTGTCGTTGTAGGCATATTTCAAGGAAGCAAAACCACCTTGTCTTCGGTTGGTAGAAGAAGTACCACCGATACCATGAGGAGTAGCTGCACTGTTGAGATTCAAGAAAGAAGGATCAGCAAAACCACGACCTCTTGCAAAAAATGAACTCCAGTCTTCTTGCTTGTATTCGTATCCACCAAGTGCTGTGAAGCTATTGTTTTCACCTAGATCAAAATCATAGGTCAATGTTCCAAAAGTATTCCAGTTGAGCGATATACGGTCAGTGTATACAGCTTGTCCACCATAACTTGAAAAGACAGGAATACTCGAAGGCCGAGAGTTCAAGTCCTCCGTATTAACATAATCAATACCTATAGAAGCACGAGCCGTTAGATTAGGAATAATTTCGTAATTGAAGGCTAAGCTACTTACATTCTGTAATGTACTGGTGCGACGAGTTACGTTCTCTGCGTTTTGCAACTCATTGATGCTAAAGTTGTGACCTTGGCCATTTAATGGATAAGGATTATACTCACCATTCTCGTCCAAGGCAGGAGAGATAGGCATCGACCAGAAAGAAGGAGCGAAGGGACAGTTAACAAAGAAACCACCATCACAAGGGCCACCTTCGTTACCGATCCAAGCCAAGGAAGAGCGGAAGTTCATGGATAGGCGATCTGATAAATCTGCATTTAAGTTAAATCGGCCTGTTAAACGCTCCCACTCATTGGTGATGATTTGTCCTTCTTGCTTATTGTACGAAAAGGCAGCATAGTAATCTGCGCTTTTTCCACCACCAGAAGCAGATACATCAACGGTGCGAAGCGTCGCTTCACGCCAAAGTACCTCCTGCCAATCTTCATAAGGTAGGTTAGGATCAGTAGCTACACCATAGAGTTCTTGTGCTGCTTCTTCTCCTCTTCCTGCATTGATGTATGCTTGGGTACGAATGCCTACATATTCTTGGCTATTCATCATTTCATACAAGTTCATCGGTTGTACCACACCTTCTTGGTAAGAAATATTGAACTTTGCTTTTCCTTCGCGACTACCACTTTTCGTGGTTACAACGATGATACCATTGGCACCCTGCGCTCCATAAATAGAAGCAGATGCTGCATCTTTAAGGATTTCAATAGACTCAATATCGTTGGGGTTGATAGAGTTCAATGGGTTGGAGGAACCCTGAGTACCTTGCCCAGTTGTACCCACTTGAACACCGTCAATGATCACCAAAGGATTACTTCCTGCTGAAATAGATCCCGTACCCCGCACACGAATAGTTACCGCACCACCTGGTGCACCACTACCTTGCGTAATTTGTACACCAGAAGCTTTACCTTGGATCGCTCTGTCCCAAGACTGTACCGGTAAACCTTCAATTTCTTCTGCCTTGATACTAGTAATGGCTGAAGTTACTTCCCGTTTTAACTCGGTAGAATAACCCGTAACCACCACCTCATTCAAAAATGCGGCAGAAGAAGCCAACACAATGTCAACTCTTGATCGAGCGCCAACTTCAACTTCTAGTGTTTGGAAACCAGTGTAAGAAACAACCAGGATATTGGCTCCTGCGGGAAGATCGAGGGTGT
>Ga0070728_10004051_pt1 | contig 15554 bp, 10 predicted proteins | sample tdDd471_FD_66723 | JGI IMG/M metagenome (GOLD analysis project Ga0070728, IMG submission 66723) | Marine sediment microbial communities from the Atlantic coast under amendment with organic carbon and nitrate - tdDd47.1 | ecosystem: Environmental > Aquatic > Marine > Coastal > Sediment | place...
CGGGAAATGCGAGCCGGATCAGGTCCGCTCTTCGGTGCCGCCCGCGGTCGCAATCTGGTGATGATCCAGGTGGAGTCGCTACAGGCCTTTGTCGTCGGGTATCGCATCGGCGGCGAGGAGGTGACCCCGTTTCTGAATTCCCTGGCAGGGGAGAATCTGCTGTTCACCAACGTCACCGACCAGACCGAGGAGGGCCGGTCGTCGGATTCGGAACTCGCGACCCAGGTTTCGTTGCTGCCCCCCGAACGCGGCGCCGCCGCGTTCCTTCACGCGGAAAACGACTACACGGCTCTGGCATCGATTCTGACCGATCACGGCTATCAGACCCTCTCCGCGGTGCCCTTTGATGGCGCCTTTTGGAATCGTCGGGTCACCCACCCGGCGTATGGCTACGATCGGAGCCTGTTCGCCGAGGCGTTCGATCCTGGTGAGGAGATCGGCTGGGGTCTCAGTGATCGCGATTTTCTCGCCCAGACGGTGGGACGTCTGGCCGAGGAGACCGAGCCCTGGTGCGCCTATCTCCTGACCCTGTCGCTTCATCATCCATTCGAGGGGTTTCCAAACCACCTCAAGGAACTCGATGTCGGGGAGTGGGAGGGAAGCCCGTTCGGCAACTACCTTCACACCATGCGACATTTTGACGAGGCCCTCCGGACGTTCATGGCCGGGCTCGACGAGGTCGGCCTCGGGGACCGCACCGTGGTGGCTCTCTGGGGTGACCATGATGCGGGTTTCGAGTGGCGGCCGGAAATCGCCGATGCGCTCGGAACCACCCACGACGCCGCCGGCTGGTATCTCAGCCAGCAGGTGCCCTTGCTGATCCAGGTCCCGGGGCTCGCGGCGCCGACCGACGCCCTGGATCAGCCGGCGGGCCACGCTGATGTGCCGCCCACGCTGCTCGCACTGCTCGGTGTGGATCCCGGACCACACGCATTCACGGGTCGAAATCTCCTCGGCAAACCGGGATCGGGACCGGTGGTGGGCGAATACCGCTGCTGGCGGGATGCCACCCATCTCTATCTCCGGCGGGGACCGCTCCTCAGCGACGGCGAGTGCATCGAGTTGCAGACCATGAAGCTGGTGGACCCGGGAGTCTGTTCGATCGGCTTTGATGCGGCCCGGCGAGAAGTCGAAATCTCGCAGCTCGTTCTCAACCACGATCTTCAGCAAAGACTCGGTAAATCCTTGGCGGGTCGCCCTTGACGCGACGGGGCCCCGCCCCTAGGATAAAGCTGTCCCACCACGCTGCATTCTGCAGAAGGAGAACCACATGAGTACCGACAAAGGCGACAAGCTCAGGGCGTTGGAAACGGCCATCGGTCAGATCGAGCGCCAGTTCGGCAAGGGCGCAGTCATGCGGCTTGGAGACAAGCCGAAGATCCGCGTCAATGTCATCCCCACCGGATCCATTGCCCTCGACGCCGCCCTCGGCGTCGGTGGATTGCCAAAGGGCCGCGTGATCGAAATCTATGGTCCCGAATCGTCGGGTAAGACAACCCTGGCGTTGCACGTGATTGCCAACGCCCAGGCGGCGGGTGGTTTGGCCGCATTTATCGATGCCGAGCATGCCCTCGATTCGGAGTACGCGGAAAATCTCGGTGTCAACCTCGACGAACTCCTCATCTCGCAGCCGGATTTCGGCGAGCAGGCGTTGGAGATTGCCGAGACCCTCATTCGTTCGGGTTCGGTGGATGTCGTCGTCATCGACTCGGTGGCGGCGTTGGTGCCGCGGACCGAACTCGAGGGCGACATGGGCGATGCGGTGGTCGGCCTGCAGGCGAGACTCATGTCTCAGGCGCTGCGCAAACTCGCCGGTATCGTGTCCAAATCCAACACCTGCCTGATTTTCATCAATCAGATTCGCGAGAAGATCGGGGTCATGTTCGGCAGTCCCGAAACTACCAGCGGCGGGCGCGCACTCAAGTTCTACTCGTCGGTGCGGGTCGATATTCGACGGATCGCCGCCATCAAACAGGCCGATCAGGTCATCGGCAACCGCACCAAGGCCAAGGTGGCCAAGAACAAGGTGGCAGCGCCGTTCAAGATCGCCGAGTTCGATATCCTCTACGGCGAGGGAATCTCGTCGAAGGGCGAGCTCCTCGACCTCGGGGTCGAGCATCGGCTCATTCAGAAATCCGGCTCGTGGTATTCCTACGGTGAAGAGCGGATCGGTCAAGGACGCGAAGCGGCTCGGACCTATTTGAAGGATCATTTAGATACCGCGGGTGAGATCGAAGTCAAACTGCGCGAGGCGCTCGGACTGATACCGGGTGCGGAAGCTGAAGAGGACTGAACCAAAACCAACGTGATCCGGAGCCGCGGCCGGAATCGGCCGCGGCTTCAGTTGGTTTGGCTATGTCGGGAGGTTGGATGAAGTTCAAGAGAGTATCGACCGGTGTGCTGGCGGTCGTGTTGGTGGTGGGCGGCATGGTCGCGGAAGCCGCCGATGATCCATTGATCGAACAGGATTCGGTCGTTCTGCGTTTTGTTCAAAGGACCATCCCGTGGTACCCGGACTCGTCATTCAGGGTTGTCTCAGATGAGCGCACCCAGACACCCTCGGGTTCGTACCGAATCGTGCGGGTTTCGCGCACCTGCGACAACAAGGTTCTGACGGGTGAGCCCTCCGTGCTCATCGATGAGGTGACCGGTCTCGCCTATCTCGGCAGCGTCGGTCAGCTTCCTTTCCAAGAAACCGGAACGGCTGCCCGGTCGTTGCGGCCGTTTCTCGAGGGTTTTCTGCCCGAGGTCCTTCAACGAAATATGAACATGAAGGTGAGAGTGAATTGGGATGCGCCGAAAGGAACGAAATCCGGCGCCATCACCCCCTTCAACCTGATCGTGGACACCGGCTATGGTGAGTTTCCCAAACCCGTCGCCGTGACTTCGGATGGTCAATTTCTCGTCATGGCATATGGGATGCCCCTCGATGGCGACCCGGTGGCGATTCGGCGGGCGGTCTTCGCCGAGAACGATTTTGTCGTCTGGGATCACGCCGGTGGTGACGAGGCGAAGGTGGAGATCGTCGAGTTTTCTGATCTCGAGTGCCCGGCCTGCAAGGGCAAATGGCCGCTGGTCAAGGGTATCCTCGAGAAAAAGGGCGGTCTGATTCGGCACGGAATGGTCAGCTTTCCGTTGACATCCATCCATCCGTGGGCCTTTCGCGCCTCCTCTGCGACGTGGTGTGTCGGCGAGCTCGACAGCGGGCAGTTGATCGGGTTCAAGGAGCTCTTCTACGATCTTCAGCGCGAGATGGAAGTCAGCCTTGTGACACAGACGTCGTTGGATTTCTTGGCCGGTCAAGGCCTCGATGAGACCGCCTTTCGCAGTTGTTATCTCAAGAACCCCTCACTCGCGGCGGTCCACTCCCAGCTCGCTCTCGGTCACGAGATGGGGGTCAATGCCACGCCGACCTATTTTGTCAACGGTTGGCTGGTCCAGATGCCCGGTGCGGACTGGTTCCCGGGATTCGTCTCGCGGCTCGCCAACGGGGAAGAACCCTAGGTCGGCACTGTCGGGGGCCGACAAACCTAGACGGCACATAACTTGCAGCATTCTCGCCCGAGAGGTGAGGTGTGCCTGTTCAGACCCCCCGCGGGCCTTGTCGTGCCGGACTCCGGCCAACGACTCGTGACCTCAAGCGGCAAACCGGCCGCTGCCGTGGACCGCTTCGGCTGAATCGAGCCCTGGTCCCGACCGGCGAAAGTTGTGACCTTTTTCATGGGATCGACCGGCGCGGATGGGGGTCGGCCTGCTCTCTGGGCCGTTTGTCGCGTCGGCTGGGTAACGCCGGAAGTGCGAGCCATGTTACGCGCAGGTGACAGACATGACTTTCGTGGTGCAAACGGAGGCAAACCCGGCACCGCCGCGTCCGCGGCCACGCGCACAAAGGTGATTGAACTCGCCGATCGGATTCTCGACCGGTGTCGGGGCGAGGGGCCCGCCAATTGCGAGGCCATGTGTCCGCTCCGAGTCGATGCTCACCTCTATGTCCAACTCGCCCGTGCGGGGAGATTTCGTGAGGCCCTGCAGACGGTGCGCGAGCGGCTGCCGTTTCCCGGAATCCTCGGGTATGTCTGCACCCACCCGTGCGAGCTTCACTGCAAGCGACTCGAGCTCGACCGGGCCATCAGAATCCGTGACATCAAGCGATTCCTGGCTGAATCGGAGGAAGGGGAGCCCGAGCACATCCTGACGATCGCCGCCCCTCGGTCAGAGCGCGCGGCCGTGGTCGGAGCCGGCCCGACGGGATTGATGGCGGCCCACGATCTCCGGCGAGCCGGATTCCAGGTCTCGATTTTCGACCGGGATCCCCAGATCGGTGGATGCCTCACAACCGGAATTCCTCAATGGCGACTCCCGGCGAGGATTCGCGAGCGCGATCTTTCCATCATCGGTGCGCTCGAGATCGATATCCGCACCGGTGTCCAACTGGGAAGAGACCTCAGCCTGGCTGAGCTTCGGGCTCATCACGACGTGGTGCTCCTGACACCGGGGTTCGCCGGCGGGCAGGAACTCCTACGGTCGGGCGCGGGAGCCCTCGAGGCCAGCGCGCGGGACACCATCAAGGCTGATCCGGTAACCTGCGAAACCGGCGAAGAGGGGCTTTTCGCCGCCGGCGACGCCATCAGCGGGCCGACATCGGTCATCGACGCGATGGCCTGCGGTAGACGGGTGGCGGAGTCGGCTCGCCGTTTCGTCGATGGCGAGAGGCTGGAATATCACGACTCGGTGACGAGCCCACCACCGCTTCTGTGGGAACTCGGCATCGATGAGAGCGAACGCCGGCGACGCGAACGGACCCCGTTGCTTCTGCAGCCGGCCGAGCCGCCGATGACCGAGAAGGAGGTTCACGGCGAAGGCGAACGCTGTCTCGATTGCAGCTGCGACCGGTGCGTTCGCGACTGCGAATTTCTCGCCCACCACTGCAATTCGCCACGCGATCTCGCGCGGCGGGTGGCGGCGGGAATCGAGGAACATCTGCCGACGATCTACTCGTGCAACGTCTGCGGTCTCTGCGCCACCGTTTGCCCGGTTGGCTTGGATACGGGTCATCTCATGCTCGCGTCGCGCCGGGAGGCGGTCCGTGAAGGCCTCGCGCCGCTTCCCGAGCACCGACAGGTTCAGCGCGAACTCCGGGCCGGGCTGTCGAATACCTTCTCACTCGCCTCGGCGGCGCCCGGTCGTCGGCGCGCCCGACGTCTCTTCTTCACCGGCTGCGAGTTGCCCGCGACTTCGCCGAAACAGACTCGGGTGCTCTATGACCATCTGCTGCGCCAGGATCCGCGGATCGGCGTACTGATGAACTGCTGCGGCGTGCCCGCCGAGATTCTGGGTTTGGAGGCCGAGAGCGAGAAGGCACGGGAGCAGATCGCCGGGGCCATGAACGACCTTGGTGCCGAGGAACTCATCGTGGCGTGTCCCCAGTGCCAGGAGATCCTGACCGAGAGATTCCCGGAGATCCTCGTGAGTTCGGTGTGGGAGGTGCTGGCGGAGACCTGGGATCCGGTCCAGCGCTTCGATGATCTCCGGTTTGCGGTCCATGATCCGTGCCGGAGTCGACACAATCCTGAAGTCCACGCGGCGATCCGAACTCTGGTCCGAACCAGCGGCGCCGAGGTGGTCGAGACCGAGTACTCGCACGAGTTGACCCGTTGTTGCGGATCCGGCGGCAAGATCGAGAACGTCGCTCCCGAGCTCTTCTCCCAGATCGCCGCCCGCGCGTCCGAGCAGACCGATCTGCCCATGGTGACCTATTGCACCGGGTGCCGAAGTGCACTTCGTGAGACCGGTCGAGATACGATCCACCTTCTCGATCTCCTGATGACGCCTGATCCGATCCGGCACGCCCTCGATCCCGAACCCGGCATTATCAAGCGGCTTGCCAATCGACTCAGGTCGAAGTGGACCATCCTCCGGATGGTTCCGCCGGCGCCGGATTGAGGGTCCGATGGAAGCACTTCCAGTCTCCCTCACCATCAATGGCCGGCCCGTCCGTACGGCGAGGCACCGGTTGCTCATCCACGTGCTTTCGGAGCTCGGGATCCGGGTTCCGACTCTTTGTCATGACGACCGATTGACGCCGTATGGCGGTTGCAGAATGTGTGTGGTTGAGCGGCTGGATGCTTCGGGCGATCTGGTTCCGGCATGTTCGACGCGGATCCAGGACGGGATGGTCATTTCGACCGACAGCCCGGCCGTCGTCGACGCCCGCCAACAACAGCTTCAGCTGCTGGCGCTCAACCATCGGATGGACTGCCCGGTCTGCGAACGCAATTCGGACTGTCGTCTCCAGGATCTCATCCACGAGATCGGGATCCCGGACGATAGTCTGCCGTTTGACTTCGAACCCGCACCGCGTGACGAAGCATCGCCGGTGATCATCCGCGACCCTGGGAAATGCGTTGTCTGTGGTCGCTGCGTCCGGTTGTGTGAGGAGGTTCAGGGGGTCGCGGCCCTGGCGTTTCTGGGGCGGGGCATCGACACCCGCGTCGGGACCTTTCTCGATCGGCCCCTGGATTGTGAGTTCTGCGGCCAGTGCGTCAATGCCTGTCCCGTGGGTGCTCTGGTTGCGCAGCCGTATGCGTCGTCGACCCCGGTCTGGCAGCGAACCCGGGTCAGGACCACATGTTCTTTCTGTTCTTGTGGCTGCGAGGTCTCGGTGGAGAGCCATCAGGGGCGGCTTGAACGAGTGACCTCAAAGTCCGACGGTGCGCACAGCCGGGGCAAGCTGTGCGTCAAAGGATGGCTCGGTCTCGATGTGGTGGCGAGCCCCGAACGGCTCAGATCTCCCCTGGTCCGCAAGAATGGAACCCTGGTGGAGGTGAGCTGGGAGGAAGGCCTGGCGTCGGCGGCCGATGGACTTCGACGTGCCGCCGGTCGCGGCCCGGTGATGGTGGCCGGAGGGGGGCGTTTGAGCTGTGAGGACGGCTACCTCCTTCAGGCGTTCGCCCGGGAGGTGCTCAGAACTCCGCACGTCGACATGGCGCCGGTTGGCGGAGCTCGAGCGCTGGTCGACGGGGTATGGGAGGTCTTTGATCGACCGCGTTCGAACGCCGGTTTCGACGAGATCAGGCAGGCGGATTTCGTGCTGGTCATCGGTAGTGATCCGAGCCGGAGTCATCCGCTGGTCAAGACCGAACTGGTTCAGGCGGCGGTCCAGCGGGGTGTGCCGGTCATCGCCGTGAGTCCGGTTGCGGGCGGCCTCGATCGGCACGCGGTCGATGTGCTTCGGGTAACCCCCGGGGCCGTCCGCGATCTGCTGGTTGCCATGGCTCACCGGTTGCTCGTGGTGGAGAGCGGCAGCTCGAGGAGGATTCAACACCTGCCGGGGTTTGACGCCTGGCGCGAATCCGTGGAGGCATTTTCGCCGGATGAGGTCACCTGCGCGACCGGCATTGCTCCTGACCAGGTGGACCGCCTGACGAGAGAACTGGCGGCGGCCGCCCGACCGGTGTTGATCATGGGAACCGGGTCCGGCGTGCCCGGGGATGAGGCGGCGGTGGCTTGCGCGGCCGCGACGTTGACGGCCTTACTCGGCAGTGCGGCCGGACTGATGGTGTTGGGTGGCCGGTCCAACGTCCAGGGTCTCATCGATGTCGGTCTCCACCCGCGTCTCCTGCCCGGACACCGGCTCATGAATCAGACAGTCGAGCTGGAAGATCTCACCGGGAGGGCGACCCTCTCAGAGACCGGTTGGTCGGTCTCGGACTGGGTCGCAGCCGGACCCGATGCTGCCTCCGGGCTTTTTCTGATGGGTGTTGATCCGATCGATCTGCTCCCCCGCGGCGAGGACCCACGTCGGGTTCTGGAGGGTGCGGGTTTCTCCGTTGTGGTCGATGCGTTTCGCACGAGCACCGCCGAGCGGGCGGATGTGGTGCTCCCGGCAGCGATTCTCAGCGAGCGGGAGGGAACGACGGTGGGCGCCGACGGTGAGCGACGGCCGCTGCGCCGGGCGCTCGATCCACCCCCCGGTGCGCGGTCCGACACCGAGATCGTGACCGAACTCGCTCGTCGGATGGGGTCGTCACTCCCGTCCGGCGAAGAACTCCTCAGCGAAATGGATCGGGTGGTGGGGTGGAACTGGCCGCGATCTCAGCCCCATCGATTGAACCCGGTCGGACCTCCCCGAGAAGCCATCCGAGCAACAGGCTTTCTGCTCGACGCGGCACCGCAGCTCTTTCACTCGGGCTCGGTGACCATGCGCAGCGGTCTGCTCCAAGAGTTGTCACCCACCGTGGCGGTTCGAATCAACCCGGCAGATGCGCGCGCCCTCGGTGTGGCCCGTGGGGAGGTCGTCGCGGTCTCGAGCGAAAAAGGAGAGGTCCTGCTCCGGGCACGGCTCGATCGTACCGTTCTCAAAGGAACCGTCGTCGTTCCATGGGTCGGCAGCCGAGATGGTGCTTCGACCCTCTATGAAGGGGTCGGCGAGGTCCTGTCGGTCAAAGTGAGAAGGGTCTGAGATGCAATTCACCGACGACATCACGGACTCCGGTTTCTTCGGCAGCGAGGGGGGCGATGGCGCCGAGGCCCTCGATCCGGCGGTGATCGAGTTGGTTGACGAGTTGCTGGTTCGGGAGCCCAGTGGTCGGGAGGGACTTATTCGAGTTCTCCTGGCTCTGCAGCAGACATTTGACAGGGTCTCGTGGCGAGTGCAGGAATTGGTCGCGGACAGGTTCGGTCTCTCTCCCGCCCAGGTTGCGGGGGTCGTGAGCTACTACCCGAAGCTCAGTGCCGAGCGCCAGGGCCGACTCAAATTCGATGTCTGTACCGGAACCGCCTGTTTCCTTTGCGGTGGTGAGGGAGTACTGCAGCAAATCACCCGTGCCGTCGATGAGAGGAGACCGGGCGACGGGGAACCGATCCTCGACGTTCGCGGGCAGCGTTGCCTCGCGGTCTGCGGCCGCGGGCCGGTGATTCGGGTCGAGGACCAGGCTCACACCGTGGTTTCGGCGGAAGTCGCCGAGGGCCTCGCGGTGGATCTTCTCGGTCCTGCTCCCGCGCCGGAGGACGAACGTTGACGATCACGGCGCCGACCACCCGCGCCGGTGAACGGGGAGCCGCGAGGGTCTCGGTATGCGGCGGCAGCGGCTGTATCGCTCTCGGCGCCCTCGAAGTCATTGAAGCCCTGAAGCGGAGAGCTAACGACGCCGGTACCCCGCTCGAGATCGACTCGGGGCCCTGCGTGGTCGGGTGCCGTGGATTCTGCAGCCAGGGTCCGTTGGTCTATCTTCCACACCTCGACGTGCTCTATTGTCGGGTCGGGCGAGATGATGTGGACGAGATCCTCCAGCACACTTTCGGTCAATCCGAGAGAATTGAGCGGTTGCTATATTCGGACCCCTCGAACGGCTGCCGATACCGTGGGCTGGCCGACAACCCGTTCTTTGCAAACCAGGATCGTCAGGTCCTCGCCCGGTGCGGAGTCGTCGATCCCGAAGACTTGGATCACGCGGTGACCCTCGGCGCGTATGACGCGCTGAAGAAAGCGCTCGCCGATCTCGCCCCGGACAAAGTCATCGATCTGGTCAAGCGATCCGGTCTTCAGGAACGGGGAGGAGCGGGGTTCCCGGTTGGGTTGAAGTGGGCCGTGGTTGCCGATACCCCGGGAGAAATCCGATATGTCGTCGGCAACGGTGAGGCGGGAGACCCGGGATCGACCGCGGACCGCACCCTGCTCGAAGGAGACCCGCACGGCATCGTCGAGGGGATGGCCATCGCGGGATACGCCGTGGGCGCGAGGGAAGGTCGGCTGTTTCTCCGCTCGGAGCATTCACTGGCGGTGGCGCGGGCAGAACGCGCCGTGACCCAGGCCCGGCGAAGGGGTTTTCTGGGTGCGCGGGTTCTCGGTTCGGATTTCGATTTTTCAATCGAGATCTGCGAGAACGCCGGAGCGTCCATGGGAGGCGAGGAAACCTCGTTGCTCAACGCGCTCCAGGGTGGCCGCGGGGTGGCCAGGCCGCGTCCGCCGTTTCCGGCTGTCAGCGGCCTGTGGGGATGTCCGACCCTGATCAACGGTCTCGAGACTCTGGCGAACATTCCATTGATCGTGCGCCCCGACAGGCTCGGCGTCGGTGTCCGTCCGGCCCGTACCAAGGTGGTCAGCGTGTCTGGCGCCGTCTCCAGATCCGGTGTTGCCGAGGTGCCGCTCGGGACGAGCCTGGCCGAGATCGTCGATGAGCTCGCCGGTGGGAGGATCGACGATGATGTTCTCGGAGTCCATCTCGGCGGCCCCGGGGGGGTGAGTCTCTCCACCTCTCAGTTCGACACGACAATCGATTTCGGGTCGTTGCGCAGCCATGAGGCCAACCTCGGTTCAGGCAGCATCGTGGTTCTCGGTCACAACAGCTGCCCGGTGGCCTTGGCACGGTTCTTTGTCGCCTTCTGCGCAGAAGAGTCATGCGGTACCTGTCCGCCCTGTCGGATCGGAACCGGCGCGGTCCTCAATCTCCTCGATCGGATCTCCTCGGGTGAGGCGGAGGCTTCGGACCTCTGCCGGTTGGAACGGCTCTGTCGCCACATTCGCCGAACATCCCTGTGTGAACTCGGTCGAAACGCCGCCGGTACTGTCATCGCCGGTCTCCGCAGCTTCCGCGAAAACTATGAGTCCCACCTCTCCGGACAGGGGTGCCCCACAGGGACCTGTGGATGAGATGTGGAACGGCTCCGCTTGTTGCATCGAGGCGGACTCGGGTATGGTCGAATTGATCACATGAATGCGATGAGGGATGAACACCGCCCGGCCCGGGCCGAATCCTCCGTTGAACGGAGCGGTTGATGGCGCGACCGACGGTTCTGGTTGCGGACGACGATCCGGTCTTTGTTCAGTCGGTGGCAGCGGTGCTTCGCACGCGCTATCACGTGCTTACCGTCGCCAATGGAACCGAGGCGTTGGCGGCAGTCGAGGACGATCCGCCGGATCTCGTCATCCTCGATGTGATGATGGACCACATGTCCGAAGGATTCGATGTCGCACGCACCCTTCGGAGCAATCCCGCGACCGCGCTCATCCCGATCATCATCCTGACCGGGGTCGATCGGGTCTACAACCTGCGAATGGAAGTGGACGAGTCGTGGGTGCCGGCGGACCAATATCTCGAAAAGCCGATCTCGCCCGATGTACTCATGCACAAAATCAGCGATCTCGTTGGACCGGGTGAAGCGATACTTGATCCATGAGCGACACCACCGGCTCACGTCTCCAGACCCAGAATGCGGCAGGCTCGGGGACGCGCGTCCGGAGCGGGTCCGGGAAAGACCGTTTCAGCTTCATTTTTGCGTGGGAGCTCCACGAGCGGTTGCTCTGGTTCTGCAAGCTGCGCTGGATGGCGGCCGTCGGCCTGGCGTTGGCCTCGGTCTTGGGTCCGTATTTCTCCATGCCCTCGACCCGCCCGAGCCTGGCCGTGGTCGCCGCGCTGGTTGCCATCTACAACCTCGTTTTTGTGTATGTTCTCCGTGCGCGGTTGGGTCCCGAGAAGGACTATGCCGCTCTCAGGGGCCTCGCCATCGTGCAGATGGTGACCGATCTGGCGGCGCTTTTATTCACGGTCCACTTCACCGGAGGTTGCGCCAGCCCGGTCCTGCCGTTCGTGGTCTTTCACATGGCCATCGGTACGATCATGATCGAAACTCGAATCATGTATGCCCTCGCCTTCGCGGTGTCCGGGGCTGCGGCGACTCTCTTCGGGCTTGAACACCTGGGTGTTCTCGCGCAGATCCCCATGGTCGCGGGTGGCCAGTCGACGGTTGGCAGCTGCGTCCTCAGCACGGCCATGCTCATGGTTCTGGTCTTTGGTGTGGTCTATCTGACCGACTCGGTCACAAGCCGCTTCAAGGAGCGGAACATCGAGCTCCACCAGACCACCACCGAGCTTCGGCACACCCTCGATGAGCAGGAGCAACTGGAGCGTCGTAAATCGCACTACATGCGGATCTCCGCCCACCAACTCCGATCACCCCTGGGAACCATCAAGACATCGATCCAGGTTCTCATCGACGGCTATCTCGATCCGGGATCGCCGGAAGGCCACCGTTTGTTGGAAGGGACCGCGGCGCGGGTCGATTCGCTGCTCGCCATCGTCAATGATCTGTTGGAACTCGCCAAGATGCGTGAAGGCCGGGCCAGGGCGCCCTGGGCCCGCGATGTCAGCGTCAATCAGATTCTCGCTGACATCTTCGATGCGGTTGACCCCTTTGCCCAGGAGGCGAATGTGGAACTCCTGCCCCATTTCATCAACGAGGGCGCCGCGATCCTCGACTGGGCGGTGCCGCCCGATCTCGTGTACGCTTTTGAGAATTTGATCCACAACGCGATCAAATACTCGAAGCCCGAGGGCGGGACTGTGACGGTGGCGCTCGGGATCGATCGGACACACGCCATGGTGGTGGTCGCGGATGACGGGATCGGGATTCCGAACGATCTGAAGGACGACGTCTTTCTCGAGTTCGTCCGGGCGCCCAACGCCAAGCACGCCCAGGCCGAGGGAACCGGGCTCGGACTCTCCATTGTTCGCGAAGCCGCGCAGATGCACGGTGGCAAGGTCTCACTCGAGAGTGCCGCAGGGCTCGGGACGACGGTGACGGTGGTGCTCCCGCTCCACCACATTCCGCCTGAGATTATCGATCGCTGATCGCGCCGGTCTCTCCCGTTGTTACTTAGAAGCCATCGGCGGCACATTCCGGGGTGAATGGTCGCGCCGATCTCAGAATACACGGGGGCCGAAAATGACTCACAAAGCCGCGTCGGAACGACCGTGGCTGAAGCTCGGCCTCGGTTTGAGTTTTCTCATGGTGGGGGTCGTCATCGCCTGGCGAACAGGTGTGGTCGAGTTCGTATCTTTGGACAATCTCGATCGGTTGAACGCCTGGTTCGACGGTCTCGGGTTCTGGGCGCCACTGGCATTTGTCGTGCTCTGGATCGTCGCCTGCGTCTTCTTTCTCCCGGGATTGCCCATCACCATAGCCGGCGGTCTTGTCTTTGGTGCTCTCTGGGGAACGGTGTGGACCACCATCGGCGCCAATCTCGGTGCCACCGCGGCATTCCTTGTCGGGCGGTACCTGGCGCGGTCCATGATTGAACAAAGGGTCTCATCGAGTGAGACGCTCCAACGAATCGACACCGGGGTCCGCCGGCAAGGTTGGCGGATGCTCCTGATCACGCGTCTGGTGCCGGTCTTCCCCTTCAATCTCCAGAACTACATCTACGGTCTCACTGATATCAAGCTGTCGACATTCATCCTGGTCTCGCTGCCGGCCATGCTGCCCGCGACCATCGCCGTCAACTTTGCGGCGGGGTCGATCCGGACCGGTGATCTCGGGATGACCTTCTGGTATCTGGGGATTGCGGTCATCTTCTTCGTTCTACTTTCTTTCGTGCCGTCATGGGTGGTGGCGAGGTTCGGCCGCACCGAGCTTCAATCTCAAGATTGATGGCAAGTACACATTGCCGCGTCACCTCCCGGTAACGCAGTTGGTGGTTGTTCCAGTATCGAGACAGCTCGAATCGGTCTGCGGGACCCCCATGTTCGGACGGACCGGACTCGGAGCTTCTTGATCGCGAGACACTTGATCTTCGGCCGAATCGAGTCCGGTGCGTCGATGGCTGCATCAATGCCGAGTGTTTCGCTCAGGAATGACGATTGCTCAGTCCGCTGGGGATGCAGTCTCCAAGGCTGTGTCGGTGTAGGAGCAGCCCGGTGGGGGGGATCCGATGATTTTGATTGGTTCTACCGCCGAACTGCAGCGATATCGTCAGCAAGATTGGCTCGCTGAAGCATCTTTCGCATGATAGAACGTAATACTATAGTATGATCATGAGGTGATAATGATGACTACTCTCGCTTACGTGGTCGCGTATCTCGGCCTCGTCTTTTTCCTCATCGCGTGCATCGCTCGGTTCATGATGTGGGCGAAAATGCCCATGCACATGCGGTGGGAGCTTTATCCCGTCGCCCACGAAGGTGGCGGCAAGGCCGCATACGGCGGATCCTATCTTGAAGACACCGAGTGGTGGACCAAGAAACGGGAGGTCTCGCTTTTCGGCGAACTCAAGGTCATGGTTCCGGAGATCCTCTTTCTGGTCGCTCTGAGAGAGAACAACAAGAAGCTCTGGACCCGTTCGTTCCCCTTCCACTTCGGGCTCTACCTCGTTGGTGGTCTGACTGCATTCATGCTCGCTGGTGGATTGGTGGTCGGTTATCTTCCCGAGAGCATCGCCGGGCCGGTGGCCAAGATTGTCGCCCTGGTGGCTCCGTTCCTCGGTGGAGCGGGACTCATCCTGGGGATCATCGGCGCCATCGGACTCTTCATGCGTCGGCGCGGGCGTGAGTTGCGCGACTACACGGCGCCGGCCGATCTCTTCAATCTCGTCTTTTTCATCGCAGCATTCGGAGTTTCGCTGGTGTCATTCATCGCCTATGACCGCGACTTCTCCCTGGTCACCGCCTTCATCACCAATTTGGTGACCTTCAACCTCGCTCCCGTCGGGACCGGGACGGCCGGCGTGATGCTGACTGTCTCAGTGGTGCTGCTCTCCCTGCTCACCGCCTATATCCCGACGACCCACATGTCGCACTTTATCGGCAAGTATTTTGCCTACCACTCCATTCGTTGGAGCGACGAGCCGAACCTGCCCGGGGGAAAACAGGAGAAGATCATTCAGGAACTTCTCTCCAGACCCGTGTCGTGGTCGGCGCCGCATATCAACGCCGATGGCAAGAAGAGCTGGCTCGATGTGACTTTGGAGGACCAGACCAAATGAAACAGCCCAACAGCGTCAAGGATATGGGGAAGCACCCGGGTGAACCCCTGGCACAGATCAATCCCCTCGAACAGATTCCCCTTCCTCCTCCCTTCGACAAGCTCGAGGATGAGCCCGAGTACGCGCAACTCTCCGACGCGGCCCGCGAGAAATATGTTGTGCTCGACGACACCATCGCGGTCAACATCGAGAAGCCGAAGACCAAAGAAGAGGAAGACGCGCTCGTCAACGGATTCCTCAGCGGTCTCGAGAAACTCATGAGTGTCGATGACAACTGGACGTTTCTCCAGCCCTTCGAGATGTCCATGGAGCACTGCGCCAAGTGCCACACCTGCTCCGACGCATGCCCGATCTATGAAGAGAGTGGCGAGAACGAGCTCTACCGGCCGGTCTATCGCTCCGAGATCATTCGCCGGATCTACTTCAAGTACATCAAGAAGGCATCACCCGCGCTGCACGGCGACATCGACCTGAACTGGGAGACGGTGGCCAGGCTCATCGAGCTCAGCTACCGCTGCAACGTCTGTCGCCGGTGCGCCCAGACCTGCCCCATCGGGGTTGACAATGCGTTGCTGTCGCGCGAAATTCGCAAGATCGCAAGCATGGAGATGGGGATCGTCCCCAAAGAAATCCATGATGACGGCTCGGTGCTCCAACTCAAGGTCGGGTCTTCCACCGGGATGACACCCCTGATCCTCAAGGACAACATCGAGTTTATCGATGAGGACACCGCCGAACGAACCGGGTTTCCGATCGAGACGCCGTTTGACAAGCAGGGGGCCGACATCCTCCTGAT
>Ga0070728_10004054_pt1 | contig 15549 bp, 18 predicted proteins | sample tdDd471_FD_66723 | JGI IMG/M metagenome (GOLD analysis project Ga0070728, IMG submission 66723) | Marine sediment microbial communities from the Atlantic coast under amendment with organic carbon and nitrate - tdDd47.1 | ecosystem: Environmental > Aquatic > Marine > Coastal > Sediment | place...
CGCTGGAAGGAAACTCTGGCTGGACGTTCGTTATCGAGAACGCAACCATTCAGGCACACGAGCCCGACGAGGGCAATATCATTGACGTAACACCAACAGAGGTAGAGTAATGTCAACAGGCGCAAGTAAAGAGAAGCAGACTACTGACAGTAAGCAGGTAGGCGGTGGTAACCTCGTGGGCAAGGCTCCGAGCGCTCCCATCATCAAGCCAGATACTTTCAGCAGCAAGGGATTCACTCCTGATAACCAGACGACTTCCCGTGGTAAGGGCAAGGCGTAATGGCTAAGAAGCGTAAGGACGACGTGCAGACTTCAGGTACTAAGGACCTGACGCTCAAGTCCGCGCTTAAGCGGCTGGGTGGCCGTCGTAGACGTGTTGATGACGCAGTGAATGCTGCGCAAGGACGGAAGCGTCATGGCCAGAGCACAGACTCGTCCCAGTAAGCTAGGGTACTTTGCCCTAGTCCGCAGACTGCGGTATAAGATGCCCCGGCCACTGCGGTACTCGGCCCTAAGCATCAGGAAGCATCAGAGCAGAGAACTCGAGCTAAGAACGTGGAGAGTATTCCGTCCGCTTATGCGGGCCCTAACACGTATGCGATAGGAGGGAAGCTCAGATGTCCCGCATTTCCGCTAATGGAGCATCAGTATCATACCACCAGCGACTACTAGGCATCACGTCTAGCGAAGAGGTTGGTGATTCCGTGACAGTAGGACAGGGGGTACAGGCCCAGCCCTACGAGACCGGACTTATTACCGGAGGTGTCCTGACCGTCAACGGCTCGGATGACTCCACTTTCGACATCAGCGCGGGTACCGCGCGTATCGTCGACAACTACACAGACCCCACGAACCCCGTGGTGACCGAGCTATCGTGGCCTGCACAGGCTGGGGTAGCTGCTACGTACATCGCGACCACTCAGGTATCGCGTGTCTGCATTGATCCTAACGGTGACATCCTCCAGATTGACCGTCAGTTTACTGACGAGGACTATCGGGACTGCATCGTGCTTGGTGCGCTGGTTCACGCCAACTTCACCAACATCACTGCGACCAACATGACCCCCTTTGTCCCTATTGGGCAGTTTGAGCTGTTCCAGTTCATCCGCATGTTCGGTGGTCAGAACCGTCAGGGTAACGAGTTTCTCGCTAACGGGGCGAACCTGCAGCTGGACAAGGCGTCTGGTAATCACTGGATTCTCGGTGGCGAGTACGACGACACCCCAGCAGGGCACAAGAACCCCAACAACGGTTCTGACATCCTCCAGTCACCAGTTCCCGTATTCTTCGAGACATACGACTCCGGAGATGGTGAGTCGCTGGTGGCGGACATCCGCACAGGACCTGCTACGCTACGCGCTAATGCATACGACGACGGTACAGGCACACTGAACACGGGCAGTATGACAGGTAACCAGTCCTCTCTGCGCTACGTGTACTACTTCCCCAGCACAGGCCTTATGGCCGTACGTATGGGTACTACAGTGTACTCCTCGCTAGCTGCGGCTATCGCAGGAGCTGTGGACACCAAGCCTTTCGTCACAGCTGACTACACCGCAGCGGGGTACCTCCGTACGATCATCGCGATCCGCAGAGACTGCACCGACCTGACGGATACTGCTACGGCAGACTTCATTCAGATTGACGACGTGCGCACTACTCCCTACGAGTAGTCCTATCCCACCACCCGAGGAGAGATACATGCAGTTTCGAGTGACCCTCCATCCGGGTCAGGCAGCCCTATATAACTCGCCCGCACGCTTCAAGGTGTGCGCCGCGGGTCGACGCTTCGGTAAGTCCCACTTCGCCGCCATCAAGCTGGCCGAAGAGGCGATGAAGACGGAGAATGAGAAGGGCTACAAGCTCACAACAGAGCACGGTGTCTACTACGTAGCCCCCACGTTTGATCAGGCTAAGCGAATCATGTGGCCCAAGCTGCAGGAGATTCTAGGCTTCGAGAAGACTGGGGGACTTATTCGACGTGAGAACGTCAACGACGGTTGGATCGAGCTAGTATCCGGTCGCCGCATTTACATTAAGGGGGCTGACAACGAGCACTCCCTCCGTGGTATTGGTCTGTCCTACGTGGTACTGGACGAGTACGCGGATATGAAGGGCAACGTATGGGACGAGATCATCGACCCAGCCCTGATGGACGTAGAGGGCGGAGCCCTTTTCATCGGTACGCCGAAAGGTAAGAACCACTTCTACAAACTGTTCATGGGAGCACTGGAGCAGGCTAAGGGATTTGAGGACTGGGAGGCTTTCCACTTCAAGTCACTGGATAACCCGTTCATCAACAGGAAAGAGCTGGACCGTATGATGAACAGCTCCAACAGACCTATCGAGATTGTGAAGCAGGAGATCGAGGCCAGCTTCATGTCAGGTGGCGGTAAGGTACTCAAGCCTGAGTGGTTTGAGATTGTCGACCGCATGCCTATGGGGGGTGAGAGCAGCTACGGCGGTAACACTGTAGTGCACCACGACCCCTTCGAGTTCGGAGCTTCCGGACACTTCTACGTAACAGTCGACCTAGCTGGCTTCGCCAAGCATGAGCGCAAGGTAGCCAAGCTCGATGAGACAGTTATCTGCGTCACCTACGTCACAGAGGACGCGTGGCACGTAGTCGACATGCAGCACGGCCAGTGGGACACCCGCGAGGTTGCGCTACGCATCGTACGCACTACAAGCCAGTATCCGGGATGCCGTCTAGGTGTCGAGAAGGGTGCCCTATTCAACGCCATCGGTCCTTACCTAGAGGACGAGATGCGCAGACTCAACCGCTACATCACGGCGGAGCCACTTGCTCACGGTGGAGCGAAGAAGATCGACCGTATCACTCACGCCCTGCAGGGTAGAGCCGAGCGCGGACGCATCAAGCTCCTCTCTGAGGAAAGCCGAGCCTCTAAGTCTCGCGAGCCGTGGATCGAGCACTTCGTGGATCAGGCAGCAGACTTCCCTGACCCGCTAGCCCATGATGACCTGCTGGACGCACTGGCCTACACGGACCAGATGGCCACAGTAAACTACGCACACGATTACCAGATCGACGAGTGGGAGCCCCTCGACCTCGACTCTGGCTACTAAGGATAACCTATGACCGCTAACGTACCTACAGCAGGTAACGCTATTCTGGTGGACTCACCAGACGCACAGCACAAGCAGGGACCGCAGAAAGGTACTGAGCTGGCCGGATGGCTGGTTACACGCGCTCGTAACTGGGAGTCATTCCGTGACCGCGGGTACCGCCGTCGCTGGGGTGAGTACTGGAGAATGTGGCGTGGTATGTGGAACTCCGAGGACCGTAACCGCGGCTCTGAGCGTTCCCGCCTTATCGCCCCAGCTCTAGCACAAGCTATCGAGATGACTGTCTCGGAGATCGAGGAGGGCCTATTCAGCAAGGAGGTCTGGTTCGATACTCCCGATGACATTCTGGACGAGGACAAGAAGGACGCAGCCAAGGCTCGAGACTTCCTGCTGGAGGACTTCGAACTGGCTAACGCCAAGGACAACCTGTCCGAGGCTGTACTGGTAGGAGCCATCTACGGTACGGGCATCATCAAGATGAACACTGACGTGGTACCAAACCGCGTACCAGTGCGCAACCCAGAGACCAACCGCCTAGAGCTCGACGAGTCTGAGCGTGTGCTGGTGACGATGGAGAGCATCCGTCCCGACGAGTTCATCCCTGACCCAGCTGGTCGCACGATTGCAGAGATGCAGGGCTGCTTCCATAAGGTGCAGAAGCCCCTTCACTCTGTTCTGCAGAAGATCGCGGCAGGCATCTACAACGAGTCAGCTCTGGCCACTATCGGTCACACGTCTGTTCCTACCTCGAACGAGGGGAATCAGGCGGACTCAGACGACCCACAGACATACATCAGCGGAGCTGAGGCGGAGACTTGCGAGGTACTGGAGTACCACGGAGCTGTCCCCCTACGCCTGCTAGACGACGCAGTAAGCACAGGCACACCTCTGGACGAGATGCTGAAGGAGATTGACCCGGACAAGAGTCAGGACCCGATCAGCAGTCAGGAAGAGATGGTTGAGGCTATCGTAACGATTGCTAACGGTAACACCATCCTGCGTGCAATGGCCAACCCCTTCGTCATGAAGGATCGTAGTGTCATCGCCTATCAGTTCGAGAAGGTTCCCGGAAGGTTCTGGGGACGTGGTGTAGCCGAGAAGGGATACAACCCACAGAAGGCCCTTGACGCCGAGCTGCGCTCACGCATTGACGCCCTAGGCTTCATCAGCTCACCGATGATCGGTATTGACTCCGGCCGCGTACCGCGTGGCTTCAAGATGGAAGTTAAGCCCGGTAAGGTGTGGATGACGCAGGGACCACCCCGCGAAGTGATCACTCCGGTTGAGATCGGTAACCTGCAGCAGGCTACCTTCAATCAGGCTGATACGATGGAGCGCATGGTCCAGATGGGTACAGGCGCGTTCGACACGGCTTCCGCCCTACAGGGTGGTAACGGTCAGACGCAGTCCGGATCACAGACATCGCTCATGATGGGCGCGTTCGTTAAGCGTTCTAAGCGGTCAATCCGCAACGTCAACGACAACCTGATCACGCCAGTTGTCCAGAAGGCAATGTGGCGCTACATGCAGTTCGACCCTAACCGCTACCCACAGGACTACAAGTTCTGCGTCAAGCCTACGCTTGGCATCGTAGCTCGCGAGGTCGAGGCTATGCAGCTCACACAGCTGATGGGCATGCTTCCTGACCAGTATCCTCAGGTCAACCTGACGGTAGCCAAGGGTATCATCGAGCTGAGCTCGGTGCATAACAAGGCAGAGGTCATGGCTTCCTTCGAGGAGGCACTGAAGCCGCCGTCACCCGAGCAGCAGCAGAAGCAGCAGGAGATGGCTGCGCTGGAGTTCGAGGCTGCTAAGGCCGAGGCTGAGTCGGTACTGCTCGAGAACCAGAAGATCATGGCTGAGACTCGTAAGATTCTCGCTGACGCTATGGTCGCGGATCGCAGAGCGGACACCGAAGAGGTCCGGGTTGTGCAGGAGCAGGAGCGCATTAGCATTCAGCAGGCCGAGCTTGCCACTCTCCGGGAGCAGAACCAGATCGCCATGAAGCGACTGGAGCTACAGGAGAAGCAGGTAGAGGCTAAGCTACGCGAGATGGGCAGCAATAAAACATCCGAGTAATCCGTAATCTTGGGAGAGAGTTATGGACAATCAGCACAGAGAAATCACGGGCTACCGTGAGCTATCTCAGTCAGACATCGACATCATGAACACCATCAAGCACAGGGAGAAGCAGGTACTTGCCCTTCTCGACAGTGTGGAGGGTAAGGACCCGCGCTGGGCTGCTATTGCCCGCACGGACCTTGAAAAAGGCTTTATGGCCGCGGTGCGCAGCATCGCTAAGCCGGGGAGCTAATCATGGACGAGCAAGACCTACTACACCTGAGCGCGGCTCAGCAGCAGCAGTATGCTATTTTCGAGGAGCTATTCGCCACCGAAGGGTGGAAGCAGTTCTCCGAGTACGTAGCACAGCGATCAGAACTCGCTGAACAGGCTCTGCTGCACGCAGCGACATGGGAAGAGCACCGCATCTCTACGGGTGCGAGAGTTGCCTACGGTGAGGTGCTACAGTTTCAGGCAGGACTAGCCGCGGAATTCGCCACTAAGGCGGAGGAGCAGCGCGAGACTGCCACAATAGAAGAGCTTGAAGACGACACGGGGTATCAAAGCTAATGCCCCTATACGACTTCAGGTGTACCACCTGCGGCACCGCGTTCACTCGACTGGTCAAAATGGGCACCACGACCCACGACTGTGTTGAGTGCGACGGTAATGCTAAGCAGGTACTCCTTGAGCCGCCGAAGATCGACTGGGGAGCTATGGGCGCACAGAAGAACGTGAGCCCGGAGTTCATCGACCGATTTGAACGCACGCACAAGGCACAAGCGATAAAGGAAAAGAAGCTGCAAGACAGCGACTAATCCTCCGCTATCATCCAACAACCTAAATCCCTAGCGGGACGGTATAAAGGAAACATTATGGGTAATGAGAGAGTAGCCGACGCCACTCCAGCGTCAGTAGACACACTAGTAGCAGACCTTACTGAGGCAGTAACAGCCCCAGCCGAGACACCTTCCGACACCCCAGCCTCCACACCGGAGACCTCAGACCAGCCAGACTGGATCGAGGACAAGTTCTGGACCGGAGATGTCGCAGAGTCAGCAGCGAAGCAGCATGACGCATACGTGAGCCTGCAGAGCTCGTACGGCCGCATGGCCAACGATCTGGGCACACAGCGTAAGCTGACAGACCGTCTACTGGACCTGAAGCGTGAGGACGACCTCACTCAGAACACACCAGCGCAGACACCTGAGATTGACGGTGTCAAACTTCTCGATAATCCAAACGAGACTCTTGACGCATACGTGTCCCCGAAGATTGCTGAGAGCAACAAGGAGATTAACGAGCGTCTTGCTAAAATGGAAGCAGAGATCGCACAGGACAACTTCGTGAAGAAGCATCCTGAGGCTGGTACGATGGGCAATGACCCCGACTTTGTCAAGTGGGTTAACGGCTCTCCGTACAGAGCTTCACTGGGTAATGCAGCTTCACAGGGAGACTTCCTAGCTGCTGACGAGCTCCTTACAGAGTGGAAGGATCGCCTTGCGGCTGTCACTCCTGCTGCTAAGGAAGACGCAGAGGAGGGTGAGGACCCTAATCTGGCTGCAGCTCGCGCAGCATCACTGGAGTCGAACTCTGGCGGTAAAACTGCTTCCGGCAAAGTGTACGAGCGCAACGCTCTCATCAAGCTGAAACTTGAAAAGCCTCATGTTTACGAGGACCCGAAGTTTCAGGCGGAGATCATGCGGGCCTACGCTGAAGGGCGCGTTAAGTAACAACCCCTATAACATTTCCCCACAACACCACCACTAGGATAACATTACGTTATGGCTTTTGAAAACACAAACGCTATTGTCGCTAATGCTGCCGTGGACGCAGCCTTCATCCCCGAGCTATGGTCGGATGAGGTTGTTGCTTCGTACAAGAAGAACCTCGTGTTCGCTAACCTTGTTCGCAAGCTGAACCACGTAGGCAAGAAGGGCGACACCATCTACATCCCTCAGCCGTCTCGCGGAACTGCTACACGTCGTGCTGACGTTACAGCCGCTTACACTGTTGCGCCTATCGCGTACGCTGATGACACGCGCATCACTGTGCCGATTGACCGTCACACTGAGTACAGCCGTCTGTTCGATGATTTCGCGCAGGTACAGGCTCTCGAGTCTCTACGTCGCTTCTTCGTTGACGACGCTGGTTACGCCATCTCTCAGGCTATCGACACAGACCTGATCAACGAGCAGCTTGCTGTTGCGTGGTCGGTACTGGCGTTCGAGGCTGGAGTGTCTGGCCAGATTGAGGCCAGTGGTTCGACTTACACTGCCAACAGTGCTATCGACGGCGGCGGTGCTGACATCGCTGCAATCACAACTGCCTACGAGGCTGTCAACGACGCTGGTGTCCGTGCTGCGGTACGTATTCTTGACGTTCAGGACGTGCCTATGGCCAACCGCGTATGGGCTGTTCGTCCCGAGGTTAAAGAGGACCTGATCGGTCTTCCTCGCTTCACTGAGCAGGCTTTCGTTGGTGAGGTTGCTGGTAGCAACACGATCCGTAACGGCCTTATCGGTGACGTTTACGGCGTTGAGGTCTACGTGACCAACCAGCTTCCGACTGTTGAGTCTTCAGCAGACGACGGCAGCACAGCTGGACAGGTATCTCTGTTCTTCCATCAGGATGCTGAGGTTCTTGTCGAGCAGATGGGCGTTCGCACCCAGCGTCAGTACAAGCAGGAGTTCCTTGCGGACCTTCTGACTACTGACACTATCTACGGTGTTAAGAACATCCGTGCCGACAGCATCGTTCCGATCATCTCGGGCGAGACTGTAAGCTAGTCAGCTTAGGTGTTCCCGGCCCTTCCCTTTCGAGGGGCTGGGACTCCTTCTCATAGTACCTTTACCCCAGCAGGGTATTTTGATAAGGAGTTACCATGCCACAGGACAGACGTTACGCACGAATTAAGCACGAGCATGTCGCTGAGGAGATCACAGACCTAGACGACGCTCTTGACGAGCGACTGACCGACACAGACGCTGCATTCTCAATTTCCAACGCTGTCGACAGCAGAGGCTACGATGCCGACGCGACGACGGTAGCGGAGCTAGCAGACACTCTGGCCACGGTAATCGTGGAGCTACAAAACCGCAACATCCTAAACTAATTCTAACAGTCAGCTAGAGGACACCACTGATGGCAGTGACCTACCGGGACATGATTAACCGCGTACTCAGAGTGCTCTCTGAGGACGAGATCGCTGGCTCCACTACGGAGCTAACCGAGCAGTACGTAAAGCTGATTGGTACTTTCGTTAACCACATCAAGGAAGAGGTGGAGGACGCTACCAACTGGCGTGTTCTGCGTCAGTTCGTCACGGTTACCCTGCCTGCAGGAGAGACCTCTGTGGCCCTAACGGGCACGAACAACCGCTCACGTCTGTACCGCGAGTACGACGAGCTGAGTGGTATCCAGCGTCCGGTCATCGTCGACACTACGACAGAGGATCAGGAGCTGAACCTTCGCGAGATCGACACCGCTAGGCTTCTGTACAAGGAGCTAATCAGCCCTGTGTCAAACGTCCCCAATGCCTACGAGTTTGCTATCGACGACAGCTCCGCTGACGACGAGCTGCTACTGCGCGTGTATCCCGCAGCCAACAATGACAGAGAGATCACTCTGGTCATGATCATTCCACAGGACCGCCTGTCCGACACGGACCTCGACACTGCGATCAAGGTTCCAGCACTACCTATCGAGATGGGTACCATCTGGTACGCTCTGGAGGAGCGTGGTGAGGAGCTGGGTGTTAACGGTGTATTCACTGAGCAGCGTTTCCGTACAGCTCTCGACTCCGCTATTGGTAAGGACGAGGCTGCGCAGGGTGGCTTCCAGCTGGTGCCAGTGTAATGAGTCGCCAGCTTGAGCCCATCAACCTTGTGGCTCCGGGCTTCCGTGGACTGAACCTCTCGCAGGAGGCTTCCATTCTTAGCGGACAGTTCGCCACAAAGGCACAGAACTGCGTAATCGACACAGCAGGTCGCCTAGCTGCCCGCGCCGGGTACGGCGTGATCACGACTACAGAGGTGACCAGCACTCCCGACATCCTGACTCTTCACGAGTACAGCGACTACTCAGGCAACCTCGAGACTATCGTTGCGTGGGATGGCGGTATCGGAAACGATATACTGGACCCAGAGGGGAATGACATCTCCGGAGCGGTTACCGACGCAGACGGTACGTGGTGGTTCCAGAACTTCCACGACAACTGCCTAGGATTTCAGGATGGACAGAAGCCTATCGTTTACACCGGAATTGGTACTTTCGCGACAGTTACCGAGAACTCTGGGACGGCTCCCACTTCTCACCGAGGAATCGGACTTGCGGCTTTCGGACGCATCTGGGCAGTGGATAGTGATTCTCAGACAATCAAGTACTCAGCGCTCCTTGACGAGACTCGTTGGGCTACAGCTGACGGTGGCGGAAGCATCGACATGTCCTCCGTTTGGACAGACGGAACTGACCGCATTGTGGCCCTCGCTGCCTACAATGGGCAGCTGCTAGTATTCGGCAACAAGCACATCATCTTTTACTACGATGGCGCAGGTAGCGCTCTGGGTCTCGACCCGGAGAACATCTACGTCAACGACACGGTTACTGGTACTGGCTGCGTATCGCAGCACACAGTCCAGCCCATCGGTGAGACTGACCTGCTGTTCCTTAGCCCCAACGGAGTGCAGAGCGTATCCCGCCTACTGAACTCTGGGTCATCGAACCCGGTACGATCACGCACGAAGTACGTGCGCAACACACTCCTAGCAGACCTGACCATGCTGTCAGACAAGGACTCGCTGCGCTCAACGTACTCCCCGCTGTTCGGCTTCTACCTGCTAACCTTTCCGGGTAGCCGTACATGGTGCATCGACCAGCGCTTCCCGTTTCAGGACGAGGAAGGTGACGTACTCAACATCATCACGGAGTGGACACTAGCTCCTACAGCTTGGCTATCCGATGAGGATCACGATGTGTACCTCGGGGTTCCGGGCAACGTTGCGCAGTACGCACTGGGCTACGACGATGACGACGGCAGTTCTTACCGCTTCATCTACCAGTCACCTTGGATCGAGCTAGGCGAGCAGCTGGCAGACAGAGAGAAGATTCTTAAGCGCATTGGAGCCATCCTTTACGCCACCAACAACGCCACTATCTCCTTCAAGTGGAGTACAGACTTCCGCGACACCTTCCGCTCTCTGCAGCGTACTGTTGAGGCTGACACGGACGCGGAGTACGGTGAGGCGGAGTTCGGTATCGACGAGTTCGGCGGTACACTGGCTCTGAGAATCATCAAGGTACCAGCAAGAGACACGGGGCAGTACTACCGCCTCGCAGTCGAGGCTGACATCACTGGCCAGTTCGCTGTGCAGCAGCTGGAACTATTCACTAAGATCGGACGAATCGCATAATGAGCAACTACTCACCTTCCACAGACTTCGCTGCGAAGGACGGCCTAGTATCAGGTAATCCGGACAAGAAGGTTCAGGGTACCGAGTTCCAGACGGAGTTCGATAACCTTGAGACACACATCGGCACCAAGCACGACGAGGACACTTTCGCCACGGGCGGACAGGCGCAGGCGGGCATCAGTGTAACCACTGTTATGTCCCCCTACCTCACATCATTCTGGGGGCAGTCTAACGCAGGCATCGTAGACCAGCTACGTCTCCTTACTGATCCCGGTCAGGACGCTGTCCTGATGTGGGACGACTCCGCATCGGAGGCTGACGCATTCACCCTAGCCGCTCCGCTACAGACGAGTGGCACAGAGCTGCAGATCGCAGGAGCTACGACCAGCAACACGGGTGTGGTGGAGATCGCCACTCCGGGTGAGGTTGAGAACGGTAGCAGCGCCACGAAGGCGGCGTCTCCGTACGCTCTTGCTAACGCTGAGAACATCCCGAAGCACACCGTGGTCATCCGTACAGGGTCGACCAACATCTCCGGCGATGATACCCCCAACAGTGACGCCTTCCTGACAATCACAGGACTTGACGACACGAAGAAGTACTCCCTAGAGGTTGTGCTGGTGCACAGTCAGGGTGGTACTGGGCCGAACGGGCTTAGCTTTGACTTCGTCATGGATGCGCTGAGCGGGTACTACACTACGCAGACGCGTAACGGATCGAACACGTACTCCCAGAGTACTCTCCCCGGAGTGCTTGACAGCAACGCTGGCAGCCTGACTCTCGAGCCTATGCGCATCGAGGGTATCGTATGGGATACAACAGAGGTCACTTTCCAGTGGGCTCAGAACACGTCGAGCGGCACTACTTCGGCTATCCACGCCGGGTCGTTCATGAGACTCGTAGAACTCGGATAATAACAATGTACAGAGGACTCTCAGTGCGACAGGAACAACTAGCAGCGGAAGCTGCAGCATCGGCTTCTGCGGGGCTCGCCGCCGCTACATGGATTGCAGACCTCAATGCTGTGCTTCAGCTCGGAGCTACCTGCGTAGCTATCGTCGCTGGTATCGGCGCATCATGGTGGCATATTGAAAAGGCACTGGCCGCGAGGAAGGCACGCCTAGACGAGGAATAGGACATGAGCAAGTGGAGAGAACTTGTCCCATCCGTACCGAAGAAGACCATCAACACCCCCCTAGCGGGTCAGCTAACAATACAGGAGAAGCTCGGGCTACGCGATACCATCTGCCAGATTGAGGCAGGCATGGAGGAGCACGGCAACGAGGCAGACGAGATGCCCCCGGTGCACCACACTTGGGGTGGCATGTTTGTTCGAGAGCTGGTCATGCCAGCAGGCACTGTGATCGTTAGCAAGATTCACGCAGTGGATCACCTGACCTTCGCACTGGAGGGGGTAGCAGAGGTTGTAGACGAGTTCGGAGGGGCGACAGTCATTACAGCCCCAGCCATGATTAAGACTCCGGCTGGGATGAAGCGGATGCTGCGTATTGTCGAGGACTCTCGATGGATGACGGTACACGCTACGGACAAAGAAACTTATGAGGAAGTGGTTGACGACGTGATTCGTCCGACCTTCCTCCCACTACTTGAACACGACGGAGATTAACCCTATGGTATGGGCAGCAACAGCAATCGGCGCAGGTACAGCCCTGTACGGAGCGTACCAGCAGAACAAGGCCAGCGACGCAGCCATTGCGGCAGCGGGCGGTGTGTCCGAGCTTCCGCGCTTTGGCCTGCAGACACCGGGAGGTGGACTGGCTGGCTTCACTACGCCTGACGCCCTACTGACTGGACAGCTTCAGCAGCCCCAGTTCAGCTTCGCGGACCTAGCGACCTCCGGTCTGTCTAATACATCGGGGTCTACGCCTCGGTACACGCCTAGCGGCTCGCGTACTGTACAGCCTCTCGGCGCTACGGCCTCCTCGGCCTCGCAGGACCCTGCTCTGATGGAGCAGTACCAGCGTATTCTGCAGCTACCCGACGACGGTATGGGGGGCGCGATCAAGCGCTCTCTGATGAGTCAGTTCACTCAGAGCAACCCCGACTTTGGTATCTCTCCTACTGAGGGTCCCACTGGTGGTGTCGCTGACGCGTTCCTACAGTCAGGTATCGGTGGTATCGGTAACGAGGGGATGTTCTTCACGGACAACGCTCAGGGTCCTTCACTGATCCAGACGGGTCTGGGTGACAGAGAGCCAGCTCGCGCTGCGCTTGTCGACCTAGCCAATCAGGGACTGGGACGTGCTGGCCTACAGCAGGGTCTCCCCGGAAACGTGCAGAATGCAGCTCGTGGGCTGACCTCGGCTCATCGCTCACAGCAGGAGGGACTGGACCTGCAGCAGATGCTGACGGGTAACGCCCTATCAGGTAACAACGCCCTATTCCAGAGCCGTCTAGCAGAGGGCTTCCAGACAGGAGAGCAGGCCCGTGACGCGGCCCTTGAGAACTTCCGCGCTCAGGCGCTACCATCGCAGCAGCGAGCGGTCAACAGCACACTTACCAACCTATTCGGCACTGGCCGTCTTGGTACTACTGGCGGCTCTAACGTCGTCGGTCGACTTGCCGAGGCCCAGAATCAGCAGGACCTACAGTTCCAGCAGGCCGCACAGGCAGAAGGTCGAGCCGCACAGACAACCTCTGACCAGCTACTACAGAGCGCCTTCGGCCGCTTTGGCCAGACTCAGCAGCTTGCTTCCGACCTAGGACAGCGTCAGTTCTCCGGAGCTACCAACTTCCTCGGAGCTCAGCAGGGACTCGCAGGGTTCACTAACCAGCTGCGTCAGCAGGACCTTCAGCTGGCCCTTCAGGCCCTACAGGGTGAGGGTGCTCTACAGAGTCAGTCTCTGGATAACTTCGGTGCAGTACTGGCTGCGGGACAGGCTGAGGCTAACGCTCAGGTCGGTGCTGGCAGCAACATTGCCCAGATCGCCAGCAACCCGAACTTCGGAGCTAGCCCGTTCACAGGACTGGGTACGGCTATCACGAACAACGCACAGCAGATCGGTGGCACGCTCAAGGACATCTTCTCTCCTAAGCCCAGCCCATCTATCGTAGTTTAAGGAGAGCCTGATGGCTGACTTCGCAGGATTCAACATTGAGACACCGCAGGAGGTGCTGCAGCGACTGAACGAGCAGCGTAAGCCTCTACTGCTATCCAATGACGTTAACACGCGCAACTTCGCCCTGTTCGATGCCGTACTCCAGAACGCCTTCGGTAACCCTGAGGTGGAGAAGGCTGAGCAGCGTGAGGAGGCGGCTAAGGCTGCGTTCTCGTCCATTCAGCAGAAGGAGGGGGAGGACGACCTCGCCTTCCGTCAGCGTCAGACGCAGGTCTTCTTCGACCGCGTTAAGAACGTCGACCCAGCACTTGCGGCGCAGGCCAGCGAGCAGCTGACCGCTATCCAGAACGAGCGCATTGAGCGTAACCTGCTCAAGTCTCGAGAGGCACGAGCAGAGAAGGACTTCGCCATCCGAGAGGAGCAGCATGAGGTCAACCAGCGCTCCAGTGAGCGCAAGCAGGCCCTAGGGGACATCCAGTACGCAGTAAACCGTGAGACTGGTGAGGTCGAGGCTTACAACCTGTCCGACGCTACCTCCAAGGCGGAGTGGATGCGAGCAGCCCGTGACCCAGTGAACCAGATGTACACTCGAGATGAGATGGTGGCACTGGATCGTAAGAAGGCGGGAGCATCCGAGTGGAAGCTGTTCAACAACTCATCCTTCCAGAATCAGCGTGACATCGTTAGCGCCAAGACTGACGCGACGAACCGCATGGAGCGCATGCTGGAGATTCTCGACACTGACCTTAACGCCCGTACCGGCGTAGCCAAGGCTCAGGGGATGATCAACAGCTTTGCCGTGGAGTTTGGTGCTGTCAACGACAAGCTCGAGGACATGGAGATGGGACGCTACGACGCGGAGCTGCAGAAGGTTAACAAGTTCGGCGGCATCTCTGAGGCTGCGCGTAACCGCGGCGTTACTGACGCGCTCGTACTTGACCTCGCCTACACTATGGCCAGAGCTAAGGACCCCGGTGGTCGACTGTCTGATAAGGATGTCGAGGCTGCCCTCAAGATGCTGGGTGGTGATCAGGTTGATCCTGCGATCCTAGCCCGCACATTCCTCGAGCAGAATCAGGCCAGCGTAGCTGAGCAGCTAGCGTCCTTTGCTCCGCTCACCGACGAGGAGGCTTTCCGTAACTCCACTCAGGGTAGAATCCTGATGGATGAGCACGAGCGCCTAAGTGGGTCCAACGACAAACTGATCAACAGAGCAGCACAGTTCCTGCCTCAGGCTGAGGTGGACAACATCGTATTCGACATCCCGATGCCGGGACGAGCTGTACCTGCACAGGTAGTGGCTCCGGATATGCGTGAGCCTGCCCCAACAACTGCGCCAGCACAGGCCGCACCGCCTGCTGGTAACTTCACACTTCGAGGCCTATAATGCCAACCTATCGCGTAACAGTTAATGGCGTGCCCTTCACCGTAGACGGGGATGGTACGCAGGAGGACGCAGCAGCGTACCTACGTACGGCTGTTGCCGCCGACCCTACCCTAGTCGACCGCCGCACGAAGCAGCTGGGCCTGACCGAGGATGACATCCTTGCGATTGCGCAGCAGAACGGTGAGCGTATGAACGACGGGCAGCCCTTCATGGACGAGCTTGGTGGAGCTGAGAAGTTCTTCGTGGGAGCTGGGCGCAGTGCGTCTGAGCTCATCACGGGAGCTAAGCAGCTGTTCTCCGATCAGGAGACCTCTGACGAGCTAGCCCGTATGGACTCCCGAGACAAGGCCCTCTTCGATAAGCTGGACAATCAGGGTATCGGAATGGAGGACCTAGGGCAGCTTATGCCTGACGTAGCCGCATTCATCGGCTCAGGTGGGTCGTCTGCCGGATGGCAGCTGGCCTCTCTAGGAGCCCGTGGAGCCGCTCTAGGAGCCGCACGCCCCGTAGGGGTAGGTGAGGG